>PDWI01007315.1_pt1 | contig 13472 bp, 11 predicted proteins | sample 1430891 | NCBI WGS metagenome assembly PDWI01 (sample SAMN01162508, study PRJNA174530) | Oral metagenome, whole genome shotgun sequencing project. | biome: Marine environment; feature: Marine mammal; material: Swab sample of the gingival sulcus; isolation source: swab sample of gingival sulcus...
GTGTTAAGTTCACCGAACCGTCTGCATTAAACGGCGTAAATGGGGCATCAATTAGCCCAATAATCTTTTCCATTTCGTTATATTATAATTGTTTATTTAATTTTCTGTTTGCTACTACCCAAAAGAATTAGTCCGTCATATCGTCGGTCGTAGGACGAAGTACAAAGAGCTGAACGAAGACAACCAAAGCAACAATCCCTGCTAGTAGAGCAAAGTCGTGTCCTAGGTTAGCTCCATCTAAGCTTTCACCCAATTTCTTAGTGATGTAACCTCCTGCCAAAACGCCTGACATATTCATCACACCATAAGCCGTAGAGCGATAGCGTGATGAGAAGAATTGACAAAGAATCGGCATATTATTTGTATCAAAGAAGCCAAGACCAATACCAAAGATAACACCACCACTAACAATCATCAGCAATGTGTGTCCAAAGCCAAGGAGGAGCAAGGCAGGAACCATTAGGGAAAGACCTATTGCACTTGTATAGACACGTCCCTTAACATTAGCCTGCACCCAACGGTCAGAGATGTAACCGCCAAGGAAGACACCAATAAAGCTAGAAATTGCAATCGTAAAGGTTGCGATAGGACCTGCTTCAGTCATCTCAATGCCTAGGTTCTCTGCAAAGAGTGTTGGTAGCCAATTCTTTGTCGCCCAACCCGGTAGACTTGTAGCAGTAAAGAATAAAAGCATCCCCCAGAAGGCAGGACTCTTAAAGAGTGTAGCCAAAGTGCCAAGAACAGAAGCTTTAGAGTTTGTTGGCTTATCTAATAAGCTGTCTGCTTTGTCAAGCTTATTACGTTCCAAACGAGCAGGAGCTTCGTATAGGAAGAGCATTAGGATAAAGGCATAAATCGCTCCAACTAAACCAAAGTAAAAGAAAGTTTCGTGCCAAGAAGGCAAAATTTCAGAAAGCTTAGCTCCAAAACCGCCCATTGCCTGCCCTACATACAGACCTGTCATATGGATACCAATCGCCAATGAACGAGATTTCCCTGTGTGGAAGTCTGCAATAAGTGCCAAAGCAGCAGGAATATACAGAGCTTCACTAAGCCCCATTACCATACGAAGTGCATAGAGCGTTGAGAAATCATCAGTAAGTCCCATCATCAAGGTAACTGAAGACCAAACAAATAAACTACCAACGATGAGCCACTTGCGGTTTATTCTATCTGCAATAAAGCCTGCAAAAGGACTTGCCAAACCATAAATCCACATAAAAGCAGCCATCAAAGCCCCAAAGACTTCTCCTGATTGCAATTCTGTAATATCAAAGCTCATCGCATCTTTCATCGTTGAGAGCATTTGCCTATCCATATAGTTAAGCAATGCTACAACCCAAAGAAGCGCAACCACTACCCAAGGGTAAAACTTACTATTTCTTAATTTCTCCACCATACTAATTTAGATAAATAATTATTCCGACAGCAAATATACCATATTTTCTGAACTAAGCATATCAAAAAGCAGATAAATCTTTCAGAAATAAATATCCTTTAAGCCGTTTAGCCAATACGATATACACAAAAGAAAAAGTTTTTGTATTTTTGTTGTAGATATGGGGAAGTCTGTACTGAAATAAAATGGAGGGTTTAGTCTCAGTCATCATACCGATGTACAAGGTCGCAAAATTGCTACCACAATGTTTGAGCCAAATAAAGGCTCAGACTTATAAGCATTTGGAACTAATCTTCGTTGATGATTGCAGTCCTGATGAGGCTTCCAAAGTCGTTCAGTCACACAAAGCAGAACTAGAGACTTTAGGTATGCAAGTCGTCTTGATAAGACACGAAGTTAATCAAGGCGTTGCCGTAGCTAGAAACACGGCATTGGACGTAGCTAAAGGCGAGTTTATCTATTCCCTTGATGCCGATGACTTCATAGAGCCAAACACTATTGAGCTAATGGTACAGAAAGCTCAAGAAGAAAAAGCTGATATTGTCGGCTGTGAGTGCACGCTAAAGTATGAACAATCTGAGCGTTATCTTCCGCAGAGAGATGTCCAAACAGGAGAAGAGGCATTCGAGCAAATGTGTAAAGGCGTCTTCAAATGGAACTTGTGGCTTTTCCTTTTCCGACGTGAGCTACTCAAGAAAGGAGGAACAAATTCCTTACGCTTTTTATCTCAGAAGAATATGGGAGAAGATATGCTGATGATGGGACGATTATTTCTATTAGCGAATAAAGTTCATATTATTCATAAGCCTCTCTATCATTATGTTAAAACCAACACAGAGGCTCAGACAAGTGAGTATAGCCCACTACAATGGCAAAACGTCAAAGACAACCTCAAGGCTTTAGAACAATTTATAAAAGAGAGAGGGAGGGAAAAGGAGATTAAATTACTTAATTTCTTAAAATTGAATCTAAAACTTCCCCTTATCATCTCAACAAAAAAAACAGATTATCAGCATTGGACAGAATGCTATCCCGAAGCAAATGCCTTTATTATGGAAAATAAAGAACTTGCTTTGAGAACAAGGTTACTGCAAAAAATGGCTGATTTAAAGCTATGGTCATTGGTACGACTGTATAACATCGTAGTGATGCAATGGCTCTATAAACTACTCTATAAATAAAGATTAGAACGTGTTACGCATATTACAGGTATTTATTATTGGGCTTATTGTAGACTTATACTGGTTTCCTGCAACGCTGAACCTGCTTCCTTCAATTAACAGCAAGAAGGCAATGGCGATCATTGGTCTACCTTTGCTGGCTTATCATATTATCAGAAGCAAAAAATACTCAATCAGCAAACCCCTTTTCTTTGCTATGGCGTTTGCCACACTTTACTCTGTGGTTAATCTTTTTGCAGTAGAAATCAATAATACGATGGATTTCTCATACGCCAATTACATCACCACCTTTTTTGTTTGGGTAGTATCAGCCTACGTTGTCGCATCGACAATACGTTGGGGACATAAAAAAGTAACAATCACATTACTTACAGCTTATCTTGCCGCAGTAAGTATGATACAATGTTTCCTCGCATTTATGATTGATCGACTATTATACGTCAAAAATATTGTTGACTCAATCTTCTCAAATGGCTCTGGATTCTATGAGGAAGTAGATCGATTGTACGGAATTGGTTGTGCCTTAGACCCAGCAGGCACACGTTTCTCAGTTGTGTTAATAATGATTGCATTTGTCATTAGCATTGACCACAAAATCCGAAATAATACAAAAGCATTAATAGGCTTCCTATTTTGCTTCTTGATAATATCTACAATGGGAAACGTCATTTCACGCACAACAACTGTTGGAATGTTACTTGCTTTAGGTGCAATAGCGATGAGTTCGGGTCTCTACCGTCTTAAATTAAGTTCCAAACACCTTAAAATGCATAGGATATTAGGAATCGGATTGTTGATTGGGATTCCGATATTAATGTACCTCTACAATACAGACCCCGAAGTAAAATATCAAATCCGTTATGGTTTTGAAGGCTTCTTCAACTGGGTGGAGCAAGGGGACTTTAAAACAGGCTCTACCGAAAAGTTAAATAGCACGATGTGGAAATGGCCTACAGACACTCAAGGTTGGCTAATTGGCTATGGTGCTTTTGGATTATATAATTTTGGAACAGACATAGGCTATTGTCGCTTAATTCTGTATTCAGGAATTGCAGGCTTCTCCATCTTTGCACTGTTCTTCGTCTATAATGCCTCTTATTTCATCTACAAATATCGTAGATATAAGTATATGTTTGTGTTATTATTAATGCTCTCCTTCCTAATCTGGATTAAAGCAGCAACCGATTTATTTATGATATATGCTTTACTTTTTTCTTTTACTGATGAAGATGAAGCTGCATATAAACCTGTAATAAGCCTGAGGTAATGAAAAAAATAGTCTATTGCATTCCAGCCTTAGCAAATTCTGGAGGTATGGAACGAGTTTTATCTCTGAAGGCAAATTACTTAGTAAATCAGGGGTATGATGTAAGTATTATAACCTCTGACCAAATGGAACGTAAAGTATTTTTTCCTTTGGACAGACGAATTAAATGCTATGATCTAGGGATTAATCACGAAAAGAGCAATGGCTCCTTTGTCAAAAAGCTCTTAGGCTATCCTATTAGGCACATCAAACATAAGCGAGAGCTGACAAAGCTTCTAAAAAAATTAAAGGTAGACATTGTGATCTCAATGTTTGGAGATGAAGCTTCTTTCCTACCCTCAATTCAAGATGGGAGTCGAAAAATACTAGAGTATCATTTCTCTAAGCTAAAGCGCTTGCAATATGGACGTACTGGTATTTGGAGAAAAGTTGACGAATGGAGAACTAAACAAGACGAAAAAATCGTAAAACGGTTTGATAACTTTATCGTTCTAACAAAGGAAGACAAAGAGCTTTGGGGAAACTTAGAGAATATACATGTAATCCCGAATCCTCTAACATTTGACAGTACTGAAATAGCATCATTAAAGCATAAAAGAGTCATTGCTGCTGGACGCCTAGATTTTCAAAAAAACTTTAAGGCACTTATTGACATCTGGGCACAAGTATCTCCAAATTTTCCTGACTGGCATTTAGATATCTATGGAAATGGAAAGGATAAAGATAGCCTACAAAAACAAATCAATCGTTTAGCTCTGACAAAGACTACAAGCTTACAAGCTCCGACACAAGCTATTCAACAAGAATACCTAAGAAGCTCTATATACGTGATGACTTCTCGTTATGAAGGCTTACCTATGGTACTACTAGAAGCTCAAACAGTTGGGCTACCAGTAGTAACTTACGCCTGCAAGTGTGGACCTCGTGATATAATCACAAATGGAGAGAATGGCTTCTTAGTTGAACCTTATGACCAAGATTTATTTGCACAAAAGCTATCCCAACTTATGGAAGATGAAAGCCTACGTCAGCAAATGGGAGCGAAGGCAAAAGAGAAATCAAAAGATTATCAACTTGATAAGATAATGCTCAAGTGGATAGAACTCTTTAACAACAGGTAACTAAGTATGAAAATTGCATATTGTATTAAATCCTTAGCCATTCACGGAGGTATAGAGCGAGTTGTCTCAACAAAGGCAAATTGGTTCGCTCAAAATGGTTACGAAGTAGCCATTATAACCACAGACCAGAAGGGACGTAATTTCAGCTTTCCTCTGAACAAAAACATTAAGAATTATGACCTCGGACTTAATTATGAAGACGATAATAACCTTGGTCGCTTTGGACGCATCAAGGCTTTATATAAAAAGCGTTCAATTCATAAAGAACGATTAGAGAACGTTATTGACGAATTCAAACCAGATATTATCATTTCAACATTCTTTGAAGAAGCAAGTATCTTGCCTCAGATTAAAGATAAAAGTAAAAAGGTTTTAGAACTACATTCCTCAATGTATCGCTGGGTTTATATGTATCCCAAAGAGAAGTTTTTATTTCGACTGTTTGGCTATTATCGCATATTAAAAGATAAATACTTAATTCGCAAATACGATCAATTTTTAGTTTTAACTAAAGAAGACAAAGAGCTTTGGGGAAATGACAAGATAAAGGTAATTTATAATCCATCTCCTTTAACAAAGGAAACAGCTATTCAAGATGAAAAAGCGATGACAAAAGAAAATAAAATACTTGCTGTTGGTCGCTACTTCTATGGGAAGAACTTTGATATCCTTATTGATATTTGGTCAAAAATTAGCTCAAGTTACCCTACTTGGAAATTAGAAATTGTAGGAGATGGCCCCTTAAGACCTATGCTTGAGCAAAAAGTTAGAGCCTTAGGGGTGCAAGATAGTGTCTTACTAACAAAGACAACAAGTCAAATAGAAGAATACTACAAGCAAGCGTCTATTATGACTTTAGTTTCAGAGTATGAGGGTTTACCTATGACACTTCTTGAAGCTCAGGCAATAGGACTTCCTATTATTGCTTACTCATGCCCTTGTGGTCCTAAAGATATTATTACTGATGGAGAAGACGGTTTTCTTGTTAAGCCAAATGATAAAGAGACCTTTGCAAGGCGTTTAGTTCAACTCATCAAAGATGAAGATTTACGAAAACAGATGGGAAGAAAAGCGAAAGAAAATTCTAAGCGATTTGAACTAGAGGCAATTATGCCTCAATGGGAAGATTTGTTTAACACCCTAAAAGAAAAATAGAATGAAAATTGTTTATTGCGTCTATAAATTATCTGAAGGAGGAGGTGTGAGTCGTGTACTTACGACTAAAGCAAACTATCTCGTTAAGAAGGGCTATGATATAACAATCATAACTGCAACAAAAGAAGATAAGGATACATTCTACCCCTTAGATAAAAGAGTTCAGACACTCTCTTTTAACCTAAAATATGAGGGACAGGTTTACAACAAACCAATATGGAAGAGATTCTTTTACGCTCTGCACGATATGTGGGACTATCGTCAACAAATGAGAGACTTTATAAAAACTCATCAACCAGACATAATCGTCACCACTCATCTACTATTAACTTTTTTATTGCCAAGCATTAAAGACAAAACCTGTAAGATACAAGAAATACACGGCTCTAAGTATATGTATCGAGGACTAAGACCAATACCTAGCTTTAGCCCAAAGCAATTATTAATATACCTTCAGGAGCAACGTGATAAGTTTTTTATGAGGTTCTTTGATGCTGTTGTCAATCTAACAGAAAAAGATAAGAACTTAAGAGGTAATCCAAAGAATATGCACGTGATCTATAATCCGATACACTTTTCTTCTTCAAACACATCTAATTTAGAGAAGAAAGAGGCTTTAGCATTAGGGCGTTATACAGAAGAAAAAGACTTTTCTTCCTTGCTTGACATTTGGGCTATGGCTGTTAAGTCTTGCCCCGATTGGCATTTAACAATCGTAGGGCAAGGCTATCTAAAGAAAAATCTTCAAGAAAAGATAACAAAACTTGGGATAGAAAATACAGTCACCTTACTTGAAGAACAGAAAGATGTTGAAAGTCTATATCTTAACAGCTCTATTTACGTAATGACATCTCGTTTTGAGGGGCTTCCAATGGTTTTACTCGAATCTCAAGCAATGGGTCTCCCAATCACCTCTTATGATTGTCCTTGTGGCCCAAGTGATGTCATCACTAATGGAGAAGATGGTTTCCTCATTATGCCGAATGATAAAGAAGGCTTTGCTAAGTATTTAATCCAACTTATGGAAAATGAAAACCTTCGTAAGCAAATGGGGAGAAAAGCAAAAGAAAACTCTAAGCGCTTTGAAGTAGAAACAATTATGCCTCAGTGGGAAAACTTATTTAAGAACCTCATACAACAGAAAAATGGAAAGTAAACCATTATTAAGCATTATAACTCCAGTCTACAATACAGAAGTCTACTTACCACTCTGTATTGAGTCTGTCATCAAGCAAGATTATCAAAACTGGGAATTATTGCTAGTGAATGATGGTTCAACTGATAATAGTCTATCAGTTTGTGAGTTATATGCAAAGCAAGATTCTCGAATTAGAGTTTTTTCTCAAAAAAATCAAGGGGCTTCTGTAGCGAGAAACTTTGCGCTAGATAATGCTAAAGGAGAAGTAATTACCTTTCTTGATAGTGATGATACAATTGATACTTGTACATTTGACTTGATGCTTAAAAAGCTACAAGAAAACCCAGAATGTGATCAAGTTCAAATACCTGTTCATTGGAATTACACATCACCTCATTACTTTTATTATAAGACTATTAGTCCGCAAATAGTTGACACTGACAGAATGTTAAAATCATGGTGCTTTGAGAATAAGATTAGTTGGGTTGTCTGGGGAGGTGCTTATAAAGCTTCTTTATTCAAAAAACTGCGTTTCTATCCAAGGATTCTTTTTGAAGATAATCTACTTAAAGCTGAACTAATATTAAAGAGTAAAGGCATCTGTTTTAGTGATGAAGAAAACACTGGTTATCGTTTCTATGTTAGAAATGAGCACCCGGAGAAATGGGAATGGCCTCTGAAGAAGAGGGTTGACTTTATTATTTCTCACGGAGAAATAGTTCGTTTATTTCTTAAACATTATCCTAACTATTCAGAAGTGCGTTGTGAATTCTACAGAAGGCTTGTTAATGCTGTTTGGGGAACAATCAGAAAAGATGGCTACAAACACGACGTTGTAAAAACGGCAATTCCTTATTTGAAAGAATTTAGACTAAGAGATTTGTTTAGAAAGAATCGATTGAACCTTAAAGCAAAGTTTAAGGTTATTTTAGTCAAAACTTTAGCATATTTTCTTTAGATGAAACGGATTGTAGTATCTGCAGTAAATATAAGAAAGGGAGGGACATTGACTATATTAAGGCAATGTCTCAGCTTTCTCTCTGAAGTAGCAACTGCGAGAGATTGGCAGGTCATAGCCCTAGTACACAAACAAAAGCTTGCAGACTATCCTAACATCGAATATATTGAATTGCCTTGGAGTATTGAAGGTTGGGGCAAACGCCTTTGGTGTGAGTATGTAACGATGAATAAAATCTCTAAACAAATAAATAGAGAACACGGAGAAATAGATCTTTGGTTATCTCTTCACGATACGACACCTAGAGTACACGCAAAGCAACAAGCCGTTTATTGTCAGACATCTTTTCCATTCTTTGCTTGGAAATTTGGCGACTTTCGTTTTGATAAAAAGATTCCACTTTTTGCTCTATTTACTCGCTATGCTTACCGTATTAACATACATAAGAATAAGTATTTAATTGTTCAGCAGGAATGGTTACGCAAAGGCTTTAGCAAGATGTTTGGGATTGCAGAAGAGCAATTTATTGTAGCTCCCCCTCCAAGACAAGAAACTTCAATCCCTGAATACCAAGTATTGGCAAAAGACGATAAATTCATCTTTTTCTATGCTTCGACTCCTGATAGTCATAAAAACTTCGAAACGCTCTGTAAGGCCTCGGCTCTATTAGAGGAACGTATAGGCAAAGATAAATTTCAGACAATCCTTACAGTCAAAGGAGATGAGAATGCTTATGCTCAGTTCTTAAAGAAGAACTGGGGACATATTTCTTCAATTAAATTTTCAGGCTTAATGGATAAAGCAACGCTTTATGCTCATTACGACCGAGCAGATTGCTTTGTATTCCCTTCTCGTATTGAGACGTGGGGCTTACCTATATCTGAATTTATGGTTTATGATAAGCCGATGATTCTATCAGACTTAGCCTATGCCCACGAGACAAGCCAAGGAAGCTCAAAGACAAGTTTTTTTGCTCCCTGTGATGCTTCAAGCCTAGCAGAACAAATGCTTAATGCCTACCATAAGGACTATGCGTCATTCTCTTCAATTGACAAAGAAGAGAAGATTCAAGAACCTTATGCTCACAACTGGCAAGAACTATTTAACCTATTATTAAAATAAACAAATGGCACAATCAAGAACCTCTAAGAGTTTAATTAACTCTTCAGTTTCTTTGCTCTTTTACTTCTTAGGAATCTGTGTTACAATTTTCTCAAGACGTGTATTCTTTGATGCATTAGGCGATCAACTAGCAGGTCTTAGAGATATCATTGGTAATTACCTATCAATGATTAATCTGGCAGAACTAGGGATTGGTACAGCCATTGCCTATGCCTTATACAAACCACTACACGACAAGGATACCAATAGCATTAACGAAATCGTATCACTCCAAGCTTGGTTTTATCGTAAGATTGCAATTTTTGTTACCATTGCAGCTGTAGTATTACTATGCTTCTTCCCAATAATTTTTAGAGAGTTAACCTCTCCAATGTGGTATGCCTATGCTACATTCATAATTTTCTTTTGGGAAACTCTAATGTCTTATCTGATAAATTATCGAGCAATTATATTTAATGCTGATCAGCGAGGTTATCGCCTAACGATAAATATGCAAGGGTTTTATATCACTAAGAATATATTACAGCTAACCCTCTTATATTATTTCCCAAAATTAGGTATTGCACATCCATATGCCTATTATCTAGGATTGGAATTTATTATTTCTCTTATTGGGGTCTACGTTCTGGAACGAATGATTCAAAAAGACTATCCTTGGCTTAAACCTCAAGTTAAATCAGGAAGGACATTACTAAAAAAATATGATGAGATACTGACCAAGATCAAGCAGATATTTCTTCATAAACTATCAGCTGTAGCTCTAGGGAATATATCACCCTTGGTTATGTATAAGTTTACATCTATAAACGTAGTGAGTTATTATGGCAGTTACATTGTATTATCTCGCCATATATCTTCTATTATAAATAGAGTTTTTAATTCAATAGGAGCTGGGATTGGAGATTTAGTTGCAGAAGGTAATAGAGGAAAAATCTTGAAATTCTTTTGGGAATTTGGTGCATCTCGGAGTCTATTAGCAACGATCTCCGCATTTGCGTTTTACTCCTTTTCTAGTGCCTTAATCCCTGTATGGCTAGGAGATAAACCACAATATATATTACCCGAAGTGATAGTCCTGATGATGTCTATTATTATTTATTTGGACTTAAGCCGTTTTGTAGACTCTTACCTTATTGCTTATGGATTATTCCAAGACGTCTGGGCGCCTATGGTTGAGGCTGTAATTAACGTAGGAGGTGGCTTCCTCTTTGGTTATCTCTTCTACGAGAACTACCAACATCTAGGCTTTGCATCTCCAGATTATGCTGGACTTTTAGGGGTATTATTAGGCGTTACCTTATCTGTCCTCATTATTGTTTGGGGCTGGAAACCGATATTTCTATTTAGAGAAGGCTTTAAATTATCTTCGTGGGTATTCTGGAAAAATTACATCAAGTTTCCTCTCATCTCAATACTATCTATCACCTTATTCCATTATGGCTTAGACTATCTTGCCTTAGATTTCACAACTATTCCAAGCTTCCTGTTTAATGCGACTTGGACGACGGCAGTATTCTCTATTTTGCTATTTGGAGTTTACTACGCAATGTCTCAAGGAATGAGAGATATAACAGGACGCTTTACCATTATTATAAAAGAGAAACTAATCAAAAGCATCAAAGGCAAGTTTAAGAAACTTACTTAAAAGATTGATAATTTCACAGCCTTGTGAAATAAATAACACAGCGCTATGTAATTGTTTACATAGCGCTGTGTTATTTATAGTATGAGCGAACGTTTATTCTAGCTTAAGCCTTTACCATTCCTTTCTAAGCTTCATTTTCTCCCACATTGACGCATCAAAATGATTGAGTTTCAGGTCGCTAATCTTAATACATTCATAGCGGTCATTAAGATATTGACGAGGCGCTTGATTTACGTTGAAGCTAGGGCTAAGCAAAGAAAGGCTATCATTGCGATAAGTTGTCTTCACACCTGCCAAATCTAATAAAGAGTGAAAGACAACATTCGTAGAGAGAGGTGCTTGAACTTGAGCCTGCGCCTGACTAATTTTCTCAGGATACAGATGCTTATAGTTATGAGAGAACCACAGGAACATAGGGATATGTAGCTGATAATACGAAAGACTTGGCGACGAATGTAGGACACGCTTACGGCTATCATCGTAGAGATCCTCGCCGTGATCACTCAAATAAAACATCGCTGTACAAGAACCCTTCTCAGCTTGATGCTTAAGCCTCTGCAAGATTTCCTTCAAGAAATAATCCGTATAACGGATAGCATTATCATAGGCATTGACTAACTTCTCACGCTCAAGACTTGCCGTGCGTTCAACATTATCAGGCGTAAAATGCGCAAAAGCCTTAGGATAGCGGTCGCTATAGTTAAAGTGCGAGCCATAGGTATGCAAGATGATAAAGAGCTTATTACTCTCATTCATCTTAACCTCCCGATCAAAAAGCTCCAACATATCGGTATCGTAAGTCTTTTCCCTATTAGGGAAGACCTTATTCATTCGATAAAACTCGTCCGATTCACTCGCAAAGAAATCAACATAACTTCGATTTTCTGGCTGATTGCTTAAGTAAACCGTATAGAAGCCTGCCTCTTTCATCGCCGTGATAAGGCTTCGAACCTTCGGTAATTGCTTTGGCGAACTCGCTTCTGCAGGAGACAGGATAATTGGCACACTCTTGTAGGTTGTGTTTGACTGCGTCAAAACATCTCGATAGATTAGCAGTTCGTTCTGCATACTATCCAAAGAGGGCGTCGTCTCACGCTCATAGCCATAGAGCGACCAGTTCACAGCGCGCGAAGTTTCGCCCAAAACAAGAACATATATTTCCTTCTCCTCTGCCGAATGCTCACTCTTAGCATTATAAGCAAAGCCCTTAACCGTCTCGGGATATTTGTCCATTTCGAAGAGCTTCTGCCCTGCCACGTACATATTCTCCACCATATTAAATGGATAAATGTCGTGGATTAGATTGAAAGGCATTGAAAGCAAATAAGATAGCAGAATGAAAGTAAAGACGCCGTCGTTCAAAGCAAGGAAAAGCACAGGCGCTCTATCCTGCCAAGATAAGCGCTCCTCACGGCGCCACATTCTAAAGAGAACGATATAGAAAGGCGTATAAAGCACAAAAGCTAAGGCGATAAAGAGCCAAATGCTAGAGAGTAGCTCCGTGGCTTCGTTACTATTAGAAGTAAAGATATTAAGGAACATATCCACAGCGATAACGCCACCAGAGAAGAGCATTGCGTAAACAAGCTGAAAGATATTCAGCAGAGATGCAATAAAGAGTAGGATAATGCCAAGCTTCCCTATCCGCTTTGGAAGGAAGAGCAGGCAAATATAAATTGCAAAAGCAAGTAAAAGCTTTAAGATAAATTCAATAGGCGAAGTAAAATCAAAGATATGTAAGACTAGGTTCGGCAATAAAAGCGACAAAGCTAGAATCAACAAATGGCGCATCTGTCGCTTAGCTTCTTTACTTAAGTGAGTATATATTTTCATACTGCAGGGGCTTAATATCTAAAACTTATTCGTGATGATAGGGTTCTCCTCGGAGAATGGTCATTGCTCTATAAATCTGCTCTACGGCAAAAAGTCGCACCATCTGATGCGAGAAAGTCATTGCACTGAGGCTAATCTTCCCATCAGCACGCTGATAGACAGCCTCAGAGAAACCATAAGGACCTCCAATAGCAAAGACAAGTCTATGCTCTCCTGCGAGCATCTTCTCCTCAATAAAGCGAGAAAAGTTCACACTCGTTAGGCTCTTGCCTCGCTCATCAAAAAGAAAAAGTTTGTCTCGTGGCGAAAGCTGTTTCAAGAGATTTTCGCCCTCGTCTTCCTTTTGCTTGGCTTCACTGGTCTTAGACGAACGCTTAACATCAGGCAAGACAGTCAAATCAAAAGGCAAATAATGCCCCAAACGCTTGACATAATCTGCAATCAAGCGTTCAATCTCTTTGCTATCCGTCTTACCTATGACAATCAGACTTATCTTCAAAGGCTCGTCTTTTCAACGTACAATCCCTTAATAGACAAACAATTCCCCCTAGAAAAGGAGGAATTGTTTTTTAGTTTTCTTGCTTAGAATGGCAAGTCATCAACGCTTGTATCCGTGCTAGCAGGGGCTGATGTTGTAGGAGCTTGAGCAAGAG
>PDWI01007318.1_pt1 | contig 13469 bp, 13 predicted proteins | sample 1430891 | NCBI WGS metagenome assembly PDWI01 (sample SAMN01162508, study PRJNA174530) | Oral metagenome, whole genome shotgun sequencing project. | biome: Marine environment; feature: Marine mammal; material: Swab sample of the gingival sulcus; isolation source: swab sample of gingival sulcus...
ATAAACAACAGGTATTTATCTATTAGGTCATCCCTCCCCAGCCAAAGGCTGGGACTCCCTTCAAAGGGAGAATTAGGATTGCCTTTGTAAATAAAAAAACTCCTTGTGCAAAGCTCTACCGTGGGAGGGATGGGAATTAATTCAACTCTTAATTTCAGAACTACCGAGAGTGTTCCGAAAAGTGGTATTTGGATAAGTTTGGAAAGCGACTCGGAAGAGTCAAAAAAGTTTTCCAGAAAACTTTTAGAAATGACTGGGAAAACTCATCTGAGTTTTCCCAGTCATTTTTTTGTTTTAAAATAAAGTCTTGTATCTACCTAATAGACAACGGGTTACACAAACCTTCCTGAGACAGTTCCGATTTGTGGCATTTGGAGAAAATAATAGAAGCTTACATCATTAATTTTTAGTCTTAGATTTTTATTTTCGGTCGAAATGCTTGGACACAAAGCCTATAAATAAATCGTAAACAATGAGATTACTTTATCTAATTGAGACATAAAGCATAAGCTCTAAACAATCTTCAAAATTGCTTGTAAATGACAAAATAAATGTGTATCTTTGTCGGCAACGATTCACGACTGTTATGGACAGGAGGTTATGACAGGCGTGTTATTATGGTTTAATTTACAAAAAACAAAAAGAATGTATTTAGATTCAGCTAAGAAGACAGAACTCTTCGAAAAGTATGGCAAGAATGCCACAGACACAGGTAGCCCTGAGAGCCAAATCGCTCTATTCACTTTCCGTATTGCTCACCTTACAGAGCACCTAAAGAAGAACCACAAGGACTACAGCACACAACGTGCATTGAAGATGCTTATCGGTAAGCGTCGTCGTATGCTTGATTACCTAATCAAGAATGACATTGAGCGTTACCGTGCTATCATCAAAGAACTTGGTATTCGTCGCTAATACGATCGCATACAAGAAACAAAAAAGAGCTTGCAAAATTTTGCAAGCTCTTTTTTGTTTCTTTGAATATATGTAACTAACTAAAGCCTTCCCTATTAAAATAACTACTAATAAAACCAACGACCTTAACAGTATGGTCATCTTCTATAAAATAAAGAATAGTAAATTTTCTCAAGAGATGAAGAACTCTAACTCTTCGTCCTTTATAAATTCTTAAGACCCCTATCTTAGGATTAAGACCTAAGATACTTTCAATTTTCCTTATCTCATTTTTAATCTTTAAAGGGTAGGCATTAGACTTGTTCTTATCAGCCCAAAAATCAAGTACAGATAACAGATTGTAGCGAGCTTTATTTGTCCAAACAACCTTACTCTTCATACCTACTTTCAATTTCTTCTAACAAATCTTCTGTAGATATAACCTCGTCATTATCAGCTTCTACAATACTTTCATCTAAATCACGAATCTCGTCTTCAGATAATTCATACGATAAGTCCTCCCCAACAACAATATCCAAACTAACCCCTTCTTTATCAAGAATTTTGGAAATATGTTCAAAGGAGACCCCATCTGGAAAACTTAAAAGAGCATTTACTTCTGTCATATTATTTATTGCTTTAATGTTCCACCTATAGCAAATATAGTAATAATTATCTATACTTAGATTTCTATTTACTAAGGGATTAGCAGAGAACTATCGCCATAACTTAAGAAACGATAGTCATTAGCCAAAGCATAGTCATAGACCTTATGCCAATCATCTCCAATAAAAGCTGAGATAAGTAGAAGAAGCGTACTATGTGGCTGATGGAAATTGGTAATAATAGCCTTCACGATACGGAAACGATACGAAGGAACAATCATTATTGCCGTAGAGAAAATTAACTTATCCAAACCTTCTCGGCTCATATAGTCAAGTACAGCCTGAAGACTTTCTTCGGCAGAGAGTTCGGTCTCTTGCTCATAAGCTAACCATTGTGGTACGATAGGCATTTCTTCTCCAACCATATTTTGACGAAGCATTACTCCCAGCCAATAGAGGCTCTCAAGCGTTCTGACAGAAGTTGTCCCAACAGCAACGATAGAGGCTACTCCTTCTTGGATTGCTTCAATCGTTGAGCGATTAAGCTCAATCAGCTCTCGGTGCATATTATGCTCCCCTATCTGTTCACTCTTGACAGGACGAAATGTCCCAGCCCCTACGTGTAGGGTCACGTCAAGCGTTTGGATACCTCTTGCTTTTAAGCCCTCAAAAACCTTAGGCGTAAAGTGCAATCCTGCTGTCGGAGCTGCTACAGATCCCTCTTGCTTGGCATAAACCGTTTGATAAGTCGTCTTATCACTATCTTCTGTTTCTCTGTTGAGGTATGGAGGAATAGGCAGAACGCCCATCAAATCCAAAAGTTCGCCAAAAGAATAAGCCTGATTGTCCCAAGAAAATTGTACTTCATTAGCCCCCAAACGCTTGGCAGAGAGCTTAACACTTCCCTCTTTGCCCTCAATCGTTCGCTCCAAGATTTGCTCTTGATGCCAGCGACGAGCATTCCCAAGCATACAAGACCACGAACAGCTCTCTCGTGAAGAAAGTGCTAATTCATAACTATTTGGCTCAAGAGGTTCAAGGCAGAAAATCTCAACCTTAGCCCCCGTTGGCTTCTGAAAAAGCAAACGAGCGTGGATAACTCGTGAGTTATTACGAACAAGCACGGCATCATTGGGCAAATAAGCTCCAATATCTTTGAATTGCTTGGTCTGAATGTCTCCTTTTTGATAGAATAGAAGTTTTGAAGTATCACGCTCTTTGAGCGGAAACTTAGCAATCCTCTCATCAGGGAGTTCATAGTCGAAATCCTTGATTTCTATAGCTTTAATATCTCTTTGCCCCATCAACTAATCAACTTGTAATACTAATCCTTTGAGATATTCACCCTCTGGATGATAAATACTCACAGGGTGATCAGCCGGTTGTGTCAGCTGATGAAGAATACGCACGTGTCTGCCTGAAGCAGCGGCAGCAGAGAAGACAGCCAAACGGAAATCTTCTTTACTTACAGCCTGCGAACAGCTAAAGGTAAAGAGAATACCACCTGAAGCAATTTTTTGGAAAGCTTGCGTATTAATCTTGCGATAGCCTATCAAAGCGTTACGCAATACTTTGCGATGTTTGGCAAAGGCTGGTGGATCAAGAATGATTAAATCATATTCATTCTCGGGCATTGTCTCCAAAAAGTTGAAAGCATCTTGCGTAATACTGCGATGTCGCTCACAATCATCGCCGAAGTTAAGGCGTACGTGTTCCTCTGTCAGATACATAGCCTTGGCAGAACTATCCAAGGAATCTACACGCTCTGCCCCTCCTCGGAGAGCATAGAGCGAGAAACCACCTGTATAGCAAAAAGCATTAAGCACCTTACGCCCTTGAGCATAATGCTCTACGAGGGAGCGATTATCCCTTTGGTCAACAAAAAAACCTGTTTTTTGTCCTCTTAACCAATCAGGCAAGAACTTAATACCATTCTCAAAGACAACTTCTTGCTCCGTCTGTCCAATCAAGAAACCATCGCTACATAGCTCACGTTGCTCCTTGGTAGGCAATGTCCCCTCACTCTTGTAATAAACAGCTTCTAAGACACCTTTGCCACAAAACTCTTCGTAAACTTGCATTAGAGCCTTAGCAATAACTTCACGCTGTAAGTGCATACCCATACTATGAGCTTGCATTACCGCCGTACGCCCATAAACATCTATTACCAAACCGGGTAATTGATCGCCCTCTCCGTGAATCAAACGATAAACATTGTTGCGTGCTGGAGTGTCATCATCATTAAGCAAACCGCAACTAATCCTAAGCCTTAGAGCAGAAGCAAAGCGTTCTAACCAAAAGTCTTCATTGATTTCTTCTCCAAGGACGAAAGAAAGTATCCGAACAGCAATAGAACCTTGTGCATAATGTCCTAAGCCAAGCTCTTCGCCACGGCTACTAAATACACGAACAAGGTCACCCTCTTGAGGGTCGCCCTCCATACGTCCAATAGCACCAGAGAAAACCCAAGGGTGCAAACGACCAAGAGAAGCTTCCTTCCCTTTGTATAATGTTATTTTTTTGTTAGTCATATATAAATGCAAATAATATCGGATTGGGATTGGGTAAGCTAAGCAACTTATTATAAATCTGCAGACAAGCCAAAGCATCTAAAGCAGCATACTCTTGCTGAGCTGTGGTTAGTGTTTCAGCTTCCCAGTTGCTCATTCGTTGGGACTTACTCATATATTGCCCAAAGACAATGGCGTAAATCTTCTGCAAGCTGGCATCTTTAATCCCATAACCAGGGCAAAGACGCTGAAGCTCAAGGAAAGACTTCGGCTCAAAATCGCCTAAACGACGGAGAACTCTACAATCATCTTGCAGGCTTAAACCAACCTTTATGATGTTAGGGTCTGCCAAAATCTTAATTAAGCCAGAAGCCAAACCTATTTTATTCAAACGAAACAAATAAGTAACCTCTCCTGTGGCAATCTGCAAAAGGCAAACACTATGCTGTCTTCGCTTCTCAAAAGATGGACGAGTCTCGGTATCGATACCAAGCACTTCAATGCCTTTTAGTTCCTTTAAGGCTTGACGTAGCTTAGTCTTATTATCAACCAAACGTACTTCCCCCGTACATACAGCACGAGGTAAGTCTTTAATAATCGCCTTATCTATTGTCGCAACAAAATGAGAAGGTGCTTCAAAGCTTGCTTTCTTCGGAGCTTTCTTGGTTTTACTAACTTTAGCTTTTGCTGGAGCTTTAGTAGCTGTCTTAGACTTTGTCGTCGCTGTCTTCTTAGCTCTTGTAGTAGTCTTCTTCTCTGTCTTAGAGCTTGTCTTAGGCTTTGCCTTTGCTTTAGACTTAAGGACTTTCTTTTCCTCTGCCATCACTAAAACCATTCATTGTCAAGTCCGCCAAGAGAACCATTGGTATCGTCATCAGCTTCATTGCCTTCTTCATCAAGGCTATCAAAGTCTTCCGAAGTATACACCTGATGTAAAGCCGAGAGTGCTGAAAGCATTTGACGACCAAAATACTCTCGCCAATAAAGCTTACAGCGACCAATAGCAGAAGGTAAAGCCTCTACATTCTCATCTCGTATAATCCCCAAGAGATTACCGATATGTTGATATACATCAGCCATTGCTTCACTAATGTAACCTACGACAGGCGTATCACTATACTGCTCTTCCTGTCCTAAGGTTGTCAAGAAACGATTCTGCTTACCCAGAAGTTCTTCAATACGCAAACGAATCCCTTCATAAGCATCTTCACTAATATATTCCTCAATGAAGTCAAAACCTGCAAAGAAATCATATTCAGGCAGAGCCATTATCTGACTATATAGACTCGGTAATAGTCTTAAGCTTTCAGTAATAAAAGCTTTTTTATCCTGCTCGTGCTCTACAAGTTTTAGATAATCAATGCCCACCTTAGCCAAGGCTAAGGTTTGGGCTTGATATAATATATTTTGTTCTTCGTTCATTATTTCTTATTAAAATCTATATTCGCCTAAGCTTCGTCCTCAAGCAAATGCTGACTAAAGCCAACCAAATGACGCAAATTAACAAGGACTTCAGTTGTTTCTTGTAGCAGATTCATATATACTAAAGAAACTTTCAAGCGATCCTTACCTCCAGAATAAGTACGCTTCATCTGTACCTTACGCATCTCTTTGACTTTCTTACGAAGCTCCTTACCCATTGCTTTTGTGATCTTCACATCTTCGGGTTTATCACTTGAGATAAGAAGACGAACCTGATTGATATAGTTCAAGACTTCATCACGAACAGGCAAGAACTCATCAAGGCAAGCTCCTGACATTGGGTTGAAGTTATTACCAACGTGCTCGCTACAAACAACAGAAGAACGCTCAAGAGCATAGCTCATCTGCAAACAAGCATTTGCTCCAAGGTGGAACCACATATTCTTCTCAAGAACAGCTTCATTAGACAGGCGACGCAAGCTAATCGTTTCTTTACGACGCATTGACTTGAATTGACGCTTGTGAAGCTCCGTATTATCTTGAACTGCAGATAGTTTAGACAGGTCTTCGTGAATAAATCCATCAGTTAGAGCTTCATAATCATTGGCGATATTCTCCAAGTGACGAAGCTGATTCTGACGAACGTGCTGAGAAAGTAATGACCAAATCTTATCTTCACCTTCAGTATTCATTATTTCAACGAAGAGATCATCTTCAAGTTCGATTTTCTTCTTACCAAATATATGATTTGAGAAAAGTAGGAATATAGCTAATGCAATCAACAAGCCCATCGCAATGAAACCTCCATAATACATCAATAGAGCAATAGTACCAGCAATAATAAATGCCCCCGCAGCTGTTACGAACCAACCACCAACAACACTGATTACTCCTGTCAGACGACTCACAGAGCTTTCACGCCCCCAAGCTCTATCTGCTAAGGCAGTACCCATTGCCACCATAAAGGTTACATAAGTTGTTGACAGAGGAAGCTTATATGATGTACCAATAGAGATAAGCAAGGCAGCAAGTACCAAGTTTACTGATGCACGGATTAAATCAAAAGCAGCTCCTTGATCAAGGGTAATTCCCTCACGAGAGAAGCGACTATCAACCCACTTCTTTACAGGATCGGGCGTAACGGTATCAATACCATTAGACACCTTTGTTGCCAAACGCACGATACGACGAGACATACGAGATGAACCAAAACCATCTTCCACCTCATCTTGACTTGATAGGTTGACAGATGTTTTAATTACGTTTTGTGCAGACTTTGAGAAAACCAAAGCTAATACCATAATCAATCCCGCACCAACCAAGTAATAAATAGGTGTAGAAGCTGGCAAGTTATTAGCTCCCATTAGATAAGTATTATAATCACCAGCACCATTAAGAGTGAAATCTTGATAAGCAGAAAGACCTGAAAGAGGAATACCGATGAAGTTTACCAAGTCATTCCCAGCAAAAGCTAAAGAAAGAGCAAAAGTACCTGCAAGGATAATAATCTTAAAGACGTTCACTTTCAGCCAATGCAAGACCTGCATAAGGACTGTCGTTACGATAAAAGTTCCAAGAGTGATATAAACTGCATTAGCTGTTAGGAATGCCTTAGCCTCTACAGTCATAAAAGCTGCTTTCTTAAATCCTTTAAAGATCAAGAAGTACACAATACAAGTCAATGCAACGCCACCAAATAGCCCTGCAAGGTATTTTAGTTTCTTCTTATAGTTAAAAGTGAAAATTATACGTGTGATATACTGAACAAATGCTCCAAACATAAAGGCAATCGCTACGGACATAAAGATCGCAATAATTACCTGTAATGCCTTAGAGGTATTGATCAGCTCCGAAATCTCAAAAGGAGCTTTCGACTTAACACCATCAACCATATGCTCCAAGCCTTCCCAGTTATCAATCTTAAGCATTGAGATGCAGAAAGAAGCCCCCAAGAGGTTAAAGATCATTGAGACAGTTGTTGATGTTGGCAAGCCTAAGGAATTAAAAATATTCATTAGAATAATATCTGCTACCATTGCTGTTACACAGATAATCATCACTTGCATAAAGGAGAAATACTCTGGGTGGTAAATCCCATTACGAGCAATATCCATCATACCATTGCTTAGAGACGCTCCAAGCAATACCCCCGCTCCTGCGACAGCCAAGACAACCTTGAAAGGAGCCGCTTTGGCTCCAATAGCGGAATTTAAGAAGTTTACAGCGTCGTTGCTGACACCAACCGTGAGGTCAATAACAGCTAAAACGCCAAGAAACACGACAATACCAAGAAAAATCCATTCCATACTTTTATGATTTAAAAATTATCAATATCAATTAAATTAGCCATAAGGCTTAAAAATTCGTCTTCGTTATAGAGCTTAATGCCCAACTTAGTTGCTTTTTCAAGCTTAGCTGGTCCCATTTTTTCACCAGCTAAGATGAAATCGGTCTTAGATGAGATAGAAGAAACAAGCTTCGCACCAAAGCGTTCCAATAGTTTCTTATACTCATCACGGCTGTAATGTGTAAACTTGCCACTGATTACACAATTTAATCCATTAATAGGACTTTGAGCTAAGGTATCTTCAGAAATAGTCTCCTCTTCTTGAGTCTCAAATTGAAGACCATAGAAGCGAAGTCGCTCCACAAGATTTTGATTATTTTCATCGTCAAAATAATCTAAGATACTTTGAGCCGTTGTAGGTCCAATATCTTCTACCTCACAGAGGCTCTCCAGACTTTGCTCTCTCAAAAGGTCTATTGATGGGAAAACTTTAGCCAAAGTCTTGGCTGTCGTCTGTCCAATATGCCTGATTCCTAAACCAAAAAGAATAGCTGGATAAGGACGCTCTTTGCTACTTTCTATCGAAGCAATAAGCTTGTCGGCACTCTTTTGCTTAAAGCCATCTAACTGCTGAATCTCTTCACTCGTCAGGAGATAAAGGTCTGCTATTGATGTGATAAGTTTATTTTCAAACAAATCCTCTATCGTCTCAGGACCAATGCGGATATCTCCTGCTTTACGAGAGCAGAAATGCTCTACTTTCCCCATCTGTTGAGGAAGACAAGCTCCTTGATTAGGACAAAAATAACCAGCTTCTCCCTCAACCTTCTCAAGTTTAGTCTGACAAGAAGGGCAATGAGTTGGGAAAACAACAGGCTCGGAGAAAATATCTCTTTCCTTTGCTTCCACGCCTACAATCTTAGGGATAATCTCGCCCCCTTTCTCTACAAGAACGGTATCTCCAAGGTAGAGATCCAAACCTGCAATAAAGTCGGCATTATGCAAGGAAGCACGCTTGACGACAGTCCCAGAGAGCTGAACAGGACTTAAGTTGGCTACAGGCGTTACAATCCCCGTTCTACCGACTTGATAATCAACAGACTCTAAAATCGTTTTTTTCTGTTCGGCAGAGAACTTATAAGCGATAGCCCAACGAGGACTTTTCGCAGTATAGCCCATACGCTTCTGCCCCTTGATAGAATTAACTTTTAGGACAACACCATCGGTTGCCACAGCCTCATCAAAGCGAGCTTTGTCCCAATAATCAAGGAAGTCATATACCTCTTCAAGCGTACGACACAAACGCATCGCTTTAGAAATCTTAAAGCCCCAATGCTCGCATTGCTTCAAAAATCCATTATGGTCATCAGAAAGCACTAAATCCTCTGGGACGTAATAAAAGAAAGCATCAAGTTTTCTCTCAGAGACGACTTTTGGGTCTAATTGCTTGAGCGTTCCGCTTGCGGCATTACGAGGATTAGCAAATGCCTGTTCGCCAGCCTCTTCTCGTTCTTTATTAATACGCTCAAACTCCTTGAATGGTAATAGAATTTCACCCCTTATCTCAAAATAAGAGGGGAAATCATCTCCCTGCAATCGCAAAGGGATAGAGCGAATCGTTCGGACATTAGCCGTTACATCATCACCAACAATGCCGTCTCCACGAGTAACAGCTCTCTTGAGAAGTCCCTCTTCATAAATCAGTGAAATAGACAAGCCATCATATTTAAGCTCTGCATTGATCTGAATATCTTCGCCTAAGTCCTCTTTTACCCTCTGATAGAAGTCCCTAACTTCATCATAGTTGTAGGTATTGCTTAGCGAAAGCATTGGATAGCGGTGCTTGACAGAGGCAAAGGCTTCTGTTCTATCGCTTCCGACTCTTTGTGTAGGAGAATCTGCTGAAATAAATTGGGGGTATTGCTCTTCAAGAGCCTCTAACTCTTTGAGCAAAAGATCAAAAGCCTTATCCTCAATCAATGATTGAGACAAGACATAGTAGTGATAGTTATAGTTATTTATCTGCTCTCGTAAGAGCTTTATTTTTTCTTTGATTAGCTCCATATTTGATAATATACAAGGTCTTCAAAGCTTCCATTTAGCCAAAACCACTTTGGCAAAACAGCCGTTCGTTCAAAACCTAAGCTTTCAAAAAGCTTACAAGCAGGCTCGTTGGACAATAGCGTTTGAGCATAAACCATTCTGCAATGCAGAATATCAAAAGCATAAGCTTTGGCAAAACGAATCAGCTCTCCCCCATAAGCCTGCTGACGATAGTCTGGACTCACATACACACCTATAGCAAGTTTTTGATGTAAAGGCTCGTAGTCCAATAGCTGAATATAACCAATGGGTTTATGATCCTGAAGCGTTTCCGCCAAAAGGACAAGCTCTCCTTTATCTAAAATAGATGTCGTAGAGTAAAGAATATAATCCTTGATAAACTTATGTGATAATGGGTTTAGCGTTAAGGCAGACGACCAAACACTTAGGTCATTCTCCCAAGCTAAAAGCATATCTGTATCTCTTTCTTCAAAAGATCGGATCAGTAAACGCTCTGTTTGCAAACTCTCCATTATCTATATTATTTCCAATCTTACAAAACGCTATAAAGCAAATGAATCTTCAAAATTCGTTCGGCTCAGTATTGAGCGTCCAAGCGTTAGTTCATCGGCATATTCTATCTCATCTCCGATAGCCACACCACGAGCAATAATAGACACCTTCACTTGAGTCCCTAACTCCTGCAGTCCACGATGGATAAAGAAGTTCGTCGTGTCGCCTTCCATTGTCGTACCAAGAGCCAAAATGACTTCTTGAACCTCATCTTGCTCAATGCGTTCCATTAGGCTATCAATCTGCAAATTCTCAGGACCTATACCATCAATCGGAGAGATTACCCCCCCAAGCACGTGGTAAAGACCTCGGTATTGCCCTGTATTCTCAATAGCCATCACATCGCCTACGTGCTGAACGACACAAATCGTAGAGGCATCTCTTGCAGGATTTGCACAAATCTGGCAAACTTCGGTATCGCTTATATTATGACAACATTTACAATAGACAATATGTTCTCTCATATTCAAAATTGCCGAAGCCAAATTGCGAGCATCATCTTTGGGATTAGCCAAGATATAGAGAGCCAAACGTAAAGCCGTCTTCCGCCCTACCCCAGGGAGAGAAGAGAGTTGCTCTACAGCTCGCTCAACTAAAGACGATGGGTATTTTATCATTCCTTTTGATTTCTAACATAAATAAGAGGAGTAGTACCTCAAAAAAGTACTGCTCCTCTATGCTTTTAATTATGTATCGCTTTCGTCGTCATCATCTTGACTACTAATCTCTTTACCTGACTTGTCATAGAACTTATACTCTAAGAAAGCCATATTAGCGTCAGAGGTTATACGCAGTCCCGGTCCAATAGATGACAAACGCCAAACTAAAGCTTTAGATATCAAACCTTTGTTCAAATAATCTGCAATAATCGGATTGACGTGTACGTTGATGTAACGCAAGCGTTTGTGGAACATAAACATTTCAATCTCAGCCTTTAGCGTCTCAATGAATGTGATGGTAGAGGCAATCTTACCCTTACCTTGACAGCAAGGACAAGCCTCCTCTGTCTTGACATTAAGCACCTCACGGACACGCTTACGAGTGATCTGCATTAGACAAAGTTTGGTCAAAGGCAATACCTCTGGTCGCCCCTTATCGTTCTTGAGCAACTCGCACATCTTATTGTACAAAGCTCGTTTATTGACAGGATCTCTCATATCAATAAAGTCCACCATAATAATACCGCCCATATCTCTTAGGCGAAGCTGACGTGCAATCTCCTCGGCAGCAAGGTTGTTTACCTCTACGGCAATTTCCTCGGCGGATTTATCCTTCCTGAAAGCACTGGCACTATTGACGTCAATGACGTTCATCGCCTCGGTCTTCTCAATCACCAAGTTTGGAGGGGTCTTCCCTGCTTCCAGCTTGACCTTACGACCAATCAAACGCATCATCTGATTGGTAATACCCTCTTTGTCAAAGATATTTACTTGCTTATTGCTGTAATAAATAACTTGATTGGCATTACCTAATGACCTCTCAGCCACATAGTCCACAATATCGTTGTAAACATCTTCATCATTTACAACAATCGATCCAAAGTCGTTACCATATTCTCTGATTAGGGTAAAGATTCTATCCTTTCCTTTGTGAATCCCGCCCAGCTTGACTAACTTTCTTGAGGGGTTAGTCTTCGTATTGCTTTTCTCAATAATAGACCTTAGCTTCTTATAGCAGGCTTGCCATTCTTCCAAGAGTGTATATAGCTCCTTCTCCAAGGTTTCTTGATCCTTCCCCTCGGCTGCCGTACGTGCTGTAATAGAGTAATAAGCATTTGGTCTAATAGCATTAACGATAGATTTCAATCGCTTGACCTCTGCTTTATTACGAATTTTACTTGATACGTGCGTTTGTGCTGAGCCTTTCTTATCTAAGTCAGAAAAAGGTTTTAGGAGGAAATAATTCCCCACAAAAGCTATTTCTGAGGTTACCGTTGCTGGCTTTGAAGAGATAGGTTCCTTATCTATCGAAACAAGCATATTATCCTTGTTCTTTAGATAAGCTAAGTTCTTAATTTTACCCTTAATACTCTCGTTAATCGTCTCATTAGGCTCGTGAGCCAGACTAACTAAGTCTTCAAGTGCTGTATTTTTCCCTTCAAAGACATCTTTTACGACAAGAGACAGGAAGCTTTGAGCATAACAAAAGCTACGAGTAATCAGACGTGAGGCAAGAAAGAGGCTTGACGACTTCCCAATATTGACAAAAGCACTCTTAGAGTTAGGCGTGATATTTACTTGTCCTAAGTAGATATTGCCTTTCAGATAAACAGCACTTTTGCTCTCATCGTGAAGTTCAACAAGTTTATCATTTTCGAGAAGAGCTATTCTATTACGACTTTCAGAGATATCTATTATAAATTTTCTTTTTAGCTCTTGCATTTTTTCTTTCTAAAAAATTAGTAAAGGAGAGAAACAGAAGTATTAACTTCCGACTTCCCTCCTCATACTAAGTCAAATAACTTCAATTACTACTTCTTCTTGTGGCGATTCTTCTTAAGTCTTTTCTTTCGCTTGTGAGTAGCCATTTTATGACGTTTTCTTTTTTTTCCGCTTGGCATAATACTTTATATTTTATAGTTAAACAATTAATTTACGTATGATATAGATCTAACCTTCCAAAACTTCGTTAGAGAACATCTTTGAAGGCTTGAAAGCTGGGACACGACGTGCTGGAATGGTAATAGTCTTAGCCTTTGAGATGTCACGTGCTGTCTTAGCTGCACGCTCCTTGATAATAAAACTACCAAAACCTCTAAGATATACATTCTCTCCTCTTACAAGAGAATCCTTCACAGCGTCCATAAACGCTTCAACAACAAGTAAAGAAGATTCTTTATCAATCCCTGTACCTTTAGAAATTTCACTAACGATTTCTGCTTTTGTCATAATCTTATATTTATAATTTATTTCTTCTTAATCATATCATTTTCGCAGAACCACATAAACATATTCCACGTCCGACAAAGATAATACAAAAATCCTAAAAACTCATCATATCAGTAGCTAAGCAAGGCAAAAAGTTTGATTTTCTTTTCGGTAGATTCCATTATCAAGTGCAACGGTTATTGTAAATTTAGCTGAAATCTTTCAAAGGGAGTATAGAAATGAAGTTTTTCCCGAGGTCTTTTATTTA
>PDWI01007319.1_pt1 | contig 13467 bp, 13 predicted proteins | sample 1430891 | NCBI WGS metagenome assembly PDWI01 (sample SAMN01162508, study PRJNA174530) | Oral metagenome, whole genome shotgun sequencing project. | biome: Marine environment; feature: Marine mammal; material: Swab sample of the gingival sulcus; isolation source: swab sample of gingival sulcus...
TGCTTGCCGCGCAGGCAGGAACCCCCGAGAATACAACCTGCGTTAAAAACGTAAATAAAACAAGATAGACAACTGCAACTCTTCTTAACATTTTTCTCCTCCACAAATAAAGTGGGCAAAAAATAAGCCAAATCCTGCTACCATATATTGCTCTTTCCCATGTTTATCAGTTTCCCCGACCAGCCATCTGCACAGTAAACAGCATGGATCGCTTTTTATCAAGAGGGAAAAAAAATCTCTGCTTGTGGGAGAGCTTACATTCCTCTTCCTGCGATAACGTTAGATCATAGCAGCGAATATTTCCATTAACAGCCACCCGCACCACAGCATGCGTGAAAATAAACGGGTCAGGAAAATCCGGATTATATTTTTCAACAGGCGCAATCAATACCGGATCAGCTTTAAAACCGAGCAGCCGCAACAGAGCGACTGCCAGAACCGTCATATCCTTGCAATCACCACTTCCCGATGCCAGCACATCACGAGGACTGCGGGGAGCCAGCCGCCTCGTTGTTTTGCCGGCAAAGCGGTATCGCACATGCCGGCGAATATAACGCAATGCTTCATCAAGCTGCTCTTCTCTGGTAAGTTGTGTCCAACCGGCAGCAAGGCCAGCCAGGATCTTCTCTGAAGCAGAGTCGATCTTCCCGGCATATAATTTACGGTACTCTTCTTTTACCTGCTGCCATTGACATACGGTAGAGACCTGAATACGGGTATTGCCATACGCGGATTCAGGCAAAATAAAATGTTCGCCAAAACCGTGATATTTACGCCCGGATTCCAACCAGCAGAAGGCCACAGGCCGGGGGAACGTTATCTGGTAATAGTCCTGCCGGGAAATAGGGCTCTTACCATTACCAAAACTATCAAAAAACACTCCAGGCATCTCCGGTTCAGCCACTGTCAGGCGATAAGAGAAATCCAGCCTTCCTCTCGGAGCGACCACTGGAAAAATTAACTCATCACCCCTACGCACTGCTCTAATTATTTCACCGTCTGGCTGTGTTATCTCCGCCCGCACCCTGTCAACAGTTCGATACGACACACTGGCGGGAACAGAAATGGTTTTATATTTAGCCATATCCATCTGATTTTGCAGAAAAATCTGCCAGGAATACAGAGCCGCCCCTCTCCAGTTCTGGTCAAGTATTACCCTCTTTTCATTTCTCAGCAGCTCTTCGCAGGCAGCAGTGCTGGCTATAGTAAGAAATATAAAAAACAGACCCGCAGAAAAACAACCCCTGCCGCCCGTATTTATATAACACCACATATTCATGTCAGTTACTTGTCCAGAAAATCTCCCGTGGCATGGACAATCCCTTCTCCTGAATAGTCTTTACACACTCGGGCAGATACCCTGTTGCCTGAAAACTGCCTACGGCCCTGCCATCCGCCTCCCCATGCTGTTTATAAACAAAGATATCTCCAGTCGTAATCACATCTCCCTCCATTCCGGAGATCTCTGTTACCTGTACGACTTTCCGAGATCCATCCCTGAACCGGGATATCTGCACCAGCAGATCAACAGAGCCGGCAATCTGCTGTTTGATCGCCTTGACCGGCAGCTCAAATCCCGCGTAAAGAACCAGTGTTTCCAGACGTGAAATCGCCTCCCGGGTACTGTTGGCATGAATTGTTGTTAACGAACCATCATGCCCCGTATTCATCGCCTGCAACATATCAAGGGCCTCTTCTCCCCGGCACTCCCCGATAATAATCCGGTCAGGGCGCATCCGCAGAGAGTTACGGACAAGGTCACGGATCGTAACTTCTCCCTTTCCTTCAATATTTCCCTGTCGGCTCTCCAGGGTAATGACATGAGGCTGCGGCAGATTCAGTTCAGCAGAATCTTCAATAGTGATAATCCGCTCATCATGCCCGATAAAGGAGGAGAGGATATTGAGCATCGTCGTTTTTCCTGTTCCCGTTCCACCCGAAACAACCACATTGAGCTTGGCCTTGACCGCGGTTTCCAGAAAAATACAGATATTCTCGCTCCAGGTACCAAACTGCAACAGACTCTCCTTGGTAAGTCTCTCTTCAGGAAACTTGCGGATGGTTAGAACAGAACCATAAGGTGCCAGGGGAGGAATAATGGCATTTACCCGCGATCCATCAGGCAGGCGCGCATCCACCATCGGAGAGCTGGTATCAATTTTCCGCCCGAGCGGAGCGACAATCCTGTCGATAATATTACGTAGATATTTCTCTGAAGAGAAAGAGGTTGCCACAGGGATGATTTTGCCATTTTTTTCAACATAGATAAGATCATGCTGATTGACCATGATCTCGGAAACAGCCTTGTCCGCCAACAGATCCTCCAGCGGCCCGAGCGAGACGGCTTCCTGAAAAACCTGGCGCAGCAATTCATTTCTGACAGCCCGATCAGCAAGAGAGGTTTCCGTATCTATAATCTCTGCAATTTTGTTTTTGATCCTTATCTCCTGTTCCGCCTGCTCCTCGGCATCACCCTCATTTTCCAAAATGATTTTTTTTAAATCGACCACCTGAAGCAGTTTGCCATGAACAATCAGTTTCAATTCATAGAACTCCGTGGAGTTAACCTGTTCCGCAAAACTGAGTGCCGCAGCCTCCGTATCTGTTTCAATAAAATCAGCCTTATTTTCCGGAAGCCGCAATATCTTCAGCGTTAGCAGATCAAGCGCTTTGGTTATCGCATGTTTGGGATTTCGCTCTGGAAAGGTTCCTTCCATCACCTGAAAAGAGGCGTCTTTCTCATAGGGGATAGTTCCATAACTCGCCTTTCCCAGCAGTTGTTCGATAAGAGCAACGGTAATACGGGAGTCAAGACCATCCATATTGATAATCGTCTTGATCTTCTCTTGCGGAAAATTCTGATCCCGCAGCAGCTCAAGAACCGCCCTTGTCTGTTCGATGGCAAGATGATCGGGAATAACCGGCAGCAGGACAAGATCAGAGACATCAAAAAAGGACTCGGCAATCACATCATATTCCGGGCCAAGATCGACAATAATATACTGGAAATAAGAGCGTATCTTCCGCAGAAACGATCGCAGCTGCTCCGCGGTGGGGATATAGGTGGAAGCACCACTTTTGCCTCTGGAAAAACTCATCAGGGAGACATTTGCTTCGTTAACAGCAATCAGACTCCGCAGCAAAAGCGCGGACATATCTTCGACCGTCGGCAAAATATTCTCAAAACTACGAACATTTTTTACCCGCAGTAAATGGCTCACCCCAGTGGAAAACGGTAGCGTAAAGTCAAGAACCAGAACATCTTTCTTCGTTTCCAGACGAAGATTAGCAGCAAGATTCGCAGCGATAAAACTCTTACCAACACCTCCTTTGGGGCTATAGAAGGAGACAATCCTGCAAGCCATACCTCCCCCCTAATTCTGCTCCTGAAAAGCTTTCCGCAAAGCTTTCAGTTCCTGATGCTTAAAATCATCTTCCACAGAGTGACTGATATCTCTTGTTGCCTCCTTAAAAGTGTTAATAATTTTCGGCGTAACAAAGACAATAACTTCACGGGTATCATTATCCTCACCATCAACACTGTTTAACTGTACCAGAGAAACGCTGGCGCCTGATGGAGCAGCGTCATTTATTTCATGAAGTTCCTTGCGACTGATTAATCCGGCAAGGGCAACACTGGTCTGATTAACCAGATTCATCTCTGTCTTCAGTCTTGAACTCCTGATAATAGGCATACCAATGGCTGCTTCACCAGCAAGAGAAGAGGACTCTATCTCAATGGGGCTGTTGATATAGCCGTCTGGCCGTATATTTGGTTTCATCATCATCGTTACGCCGATATCCTTATACTCGACAGTATATTTCCCCCCATCTTGCGGGACAAGAATTGGATACTCTATGCCAACAAAAAACCTGGCATTCTCTCCGCTTTTACTAACTATACTCTGCTCAACAACAGACCGCCCCTTGCCATTCTGGAAAACCCTTCTCATCTTTGGGAGGAGATCGGAGATTGTGCCGGTGAGTCCAACGCTGGAAGTAGAGGGCTGCCCCTTGGTTTTGGAATAGGTACGATTAGCACTACTCGTGCTGACAGGATTCCAGTGGACGCCCAGATCTTTCAGCGCAGACCTTTCAATTTCAACAACATTCAGCTGCAGTTCTATCGTGGTAAAAGGATCCGGCCGACTCGACTTATCAAGAGCCAGGGCATTGACAATGTTGGGGCTGAAGGAAGAGGCAATAGTCATTGCCAATTGTGAAGTGCCGGCACTGGGGACTGCTCCCGTCAGCACATAATTATTCTTGATCACCTTTACCCTTACTCCAGTAATGCCCTCTGCCGCAATGGCTCTCTCTATCTCGCTTCTGGTGATCTCCCTGAGAACAGGACTAAGGGTCACCATATTTATAACACTGGGCATATCCTGCACCACCCTGTTAACCATATCATAATTGGCCTGAGACAAAACCTCGCCATCAATAACCACTTTTCGCCCCACCCGGCGCACAGTAACATTATCAATGTCCTGAAGCATTTCGGAGAGTTCATCTGCCGTTGACGCGACATCTACACTCTTGACTTCCACATCATATTTTTGCTGCTCACCATTCGTTCCGCGCAATATGAGATCCGTCTTTCCCGCCCCCAGTGCGTTGACCACGACCCTTCTCCGATCAGGTGGTAAGGGTATTCCCCGACAGACCTCGCCGTTACCTGTCACAACCGCATCCACCTCAAAATCTACAACTATCTCTTCACTCTGTCCCTCATCAAGAACAATCAAGCCACCTGCAAAGCAGAGTGATGGAGAACAGAAAACCGCTATGATAACAATAACCCACTTATACACGCTCTCTCCTTTTAAAAGCTGTTACATAAAATTGATATTTCTCAAAATAAAAAAAGGGGCAAATAATCAGATCACCCCTTATTCCATGCGCCATGATCACAGAAACCAGTAAAAACCACACCCCCTCTGACTCGTTCTGCTACTGATGCAGCTTCTGCTCAGCCCCACGAATTTCAAGCCATGCAGGGGTTGATTTGCGAATAACCTTTTTCTCAATCCCAAGCAGATCCTTGGTATCAATGGATTCCGTTTCAACAATAACCCCCTCATCCCAGCGTGAACGCAAGCCAACAGCAACCGAACCCACTTCCTGAGCCAGGTTCACATACTGCACCTCTTCCGGAGTAAGGGCAAGAGTTAAAGTGACAATATCCTCCCTGCCCTCTCCATCCCCCAGCCTTTGTGAAAAGACTGATCCCTCATTTTTCTGCTGCATATGCCTGAACATTGCCTGCCTGCGGCTGGAGATCTCATTTACCGCCAACACCATTTTATTCTGCAGAAAAGTCTTGGTCAACACCGCCTCACTCACTTCCTGGCCATTCTCCTGGCTGTCGCCAACCTCAACCGTCACCAGCAGATCAACGTAGTTACCAGGAACAAGCAGATTTGCCACAGCGGTCACCTTGGAAACTGCCAATGTAAACGCTCTCTTCCCCTTAGGCACCTTCTCCGAGAAACTTACCTCATTACCACCTTGAAACATCCCTTCCGAAATTTGTGTCCCTTTAAGCACAGCAAGACTGATGGTCTGATCCAGAATCTTGTCCAGACTCATCACCGCTCCCGGCTGAATGTATTTTTTGGGAATTTTTACCACCTCCAGCATCCCTTTCTCGAGGGTCGTCCTCGCCGGGATATCCTGCGCCGCAACAACCACATCCACAGAAGTCGATAACTCCAGCAAGACTTTTTCCCGGTTTGAGATATATGAGTAGACAAAAAGTGTGGCAAAAGTTGCCAAAACAAGAGAAACAAGGAGAGGATTTTTCTTCAGCATCTGGATATCATATCATTAAGTTCAATTTACGACAAACCGTAGTTTCTGCAAAATCTCTGCACTCAGAGACAAGGCCAACCATGCGGGCAAAAACCAGCCACTATTAAATCAGGCTTCTATCCTTTCCATTTCCTGCAATTAAATGCAACCAAAATCTACGCTTTATCCTGATTTTTATCGTTATCTGTTTACCAAGGAAATACAAGTCGTTGTATCGACAAAATCTACTTCGTCAAACGGACACTCCAGCCCCATTTTTTGCCGTTATTCCTGGAAATTTGACTGATTATACAATTTCCACCATGACTGTCACACCAGGCATCTGCTTCCAGAAAAGCAGCATTACCAATTCCACCAGTGTCATTTTTAATCGGAACAAGATAGTCCGCCTTACCGAAGATATCAATATCATCCTGAGCCACAGCTGCACATGACAAACCTCTCCCACCCTTGCCGCATAATCCGGGCTGAGAAGTCTTTTCCCTGCTCTTATATCTGCTTTCAGCCTCAAGCAGGGCAAGATGTTCTGGGCTGAAATCTTTACGCATCCCTGTATTCTGACCATTCAGAGCAATACCCGAATGCCTGTATTTATCTGAATGCTTATCAGTTACCAGCACGACAAAGGGGGCGTGACCGATTTTACCGCTCCTGTTTACCGCGGAATATTGAAGCAGATAGATTCCCTTGCTGCCACAATCAAATTTTCCGTCAACGACAACAGGCAACGTACTGACAATATCATCAGCTGCGGTAGCACCTCTGGTAAAATCAGGGATTTCACCACCAATCCGAATCTCGTAATAGTCCCTGATTACGCTGATAACCGGAGCAGTGCTATCGCCGGCAAAGGCAGTGGCGGTGAAAATAATTAGAAAGAACAAAGGAAAAAATATTTTCATTGGTAGCTCCTTTTCCTGTTATATCGCTATAAGCACTATAGAACCTTATTATACCTTTTTAACAGATAAAAAAAGCAGGAAAAGGTTCCCCGTAATCTTCTGCGGAGCCTGCCCCTTTCCTGCCTTATAATTTTTCTCTGTTATAACCTTGTTTCTTAACAGGACATATCGCAGATAAACAAATATATCCGACTGTTATTTCCTGTCATTCAACACTTCGCCAACACCCAATGCCTCAAGGTATTCCTTGTTAAAAGCCGTTATCATCCCGGTATTCCTGCCCTCATTGGGCCCTGTTACCATAAAACGATATAGCTTGGTATATTCATCCACTATATGAACAATAAAGACAGCACGGTCAATATTTCCTTCACTGTCTTTGGCAACATAGTAGAGTTTATATACTCCCGGACTGTTTCTATCCCATTCTCCCTCAATAGTTACTGGCACATTGCCATCAATATCATCAACCGCGGTGGCACCTTCGGTAAAATCAGGCGGCTCTTCTCCAACCTTAACCTCATAATAATCCTTAAGCAGGGTAAGAAGAGGCATTTCATCTTTCTCTGCTGCAAAGGAACAGGTAATGAAAAAAAGAGTAATAAAAAACAGGGGGAAAAGACTTTTCATTGGATTTTCTTCTGTATGAGTATAAAAAGAGGCTGATGGGCAGGGAAATTACTTAAAAAACGGGTTGTCTTCGATTTGTTCGATATTCGCTTTTCATCGGCCCGATTAAATATCCCTTATAACCATAAAGGGTAATCTTTACCGACTTTTTACCGCCAATGAAGGGTCGTAAACCAGAAAAGGGGATCGCCTCAGCTGTTCTTTCCCCTGTTGCTGGCTGAAATCGTTCACCTCCCGAACGAGCTATCTTATCACGCAACTCATAGCGTACTTCCTCACTTTTTTTCTGAATATCTCCAGCAAAGTCATAAACAAAAATCATAAAAAGTAAACTGAGTATATAGAGCGGCAGGATAAGGACAAATTCTGTCATTACCGCTCCCCGTTTATCTTTAAATAATATCTTTTTTTTCTCCACCTTATTTTTCACCATATCCTCTATACCCTAAAAAACCGTAAACAAAGCTTCTATTCAGTATATATAAACCCTAAAATCCTGTTCAGAACCAAGTGCATCCATAATTTATTTCAGTTTTTATTTTATGGCTGGAAATTATTTTTTTAAGACAAAAGAAACCCTATAAGATAATCCAGGCAATATCTAGTTATCATACAGGGTAACACCCCACCCCCACGTCCTGACACCATTACTGAATTTTCCATTACGATCCAGGCCGCCAAGCGAACAGCCTCCACCATGACTCTCACACCATGCGCGAGCTTTCAAAAAAGCAGGTCCTGGAGCTCTGGCCGGAGGCCTATCATCCTTATCACTCTCCCCCTCATTAATCTTGACAATATAATCCTCATATCTGGCAGCATTTAAAGCCGATTCCGGGGTCATCACATCGCATGGCAGGTAGGGATAAGCTGGTTCATAGATCGCGGGACACAATACCCGTCGATGTCGTTTTTTATAACTTAGTCCACCACCCTCTTCTTCTTTATTTGCAGCATCTTTTTCCCGGTGAAACGCGACCGTGGCAGCCGTACTAATCGGTAAATTATTAAAAAGCCCTTTATTTTTGCCAGCAGAGGTTATCCCGGAAACAAGATATTTTTTTGAATATTTATCAATTACCAGAACGATAAAAGGCGAACGGGCGATATTGCCGGCGCTATCTGTTGCAGTATATTCCAGCAGATAGGAGCCGGCGACATCCTTATCCCATTCTCCCGCAATAGTAATCGCCACCTTGCCATCAATATTATCAACCGCGCTGGCTCCTTGAGTAAAATCGGGGGAAGCATCACCACGCTGAACCTCATAGTAATCACTGGTAACAGTGATTACTGGAGCGGTGGTATCAGCGGCCAAAGCGATGGAGGCAAAAATAACAAGAAAAAACAGAGGGAGGAGACCTTTCATAACACTTCCTATGCCTAAGACGCTTTTTTATACAGACACAATCCAGCATAAGCCATCATAACGAAAAGGCCGTGTCTGTCCAGCTTCGGAATACCTACAAGAATTACAGACGTAAAGCATATAAAAAAACAGGAAGACAACTCCATGGCATTCTCCATAAAGCCTTACTTCTTCCCGCCTTTAAAAATCTTGCTTTTCCGGTAAAATTAGCCGCTCTATTTCGCAACAGGGTTATTCAACCAGTCTTGGCTCATAAACAGGTCTCATCGCGCCAATATTGCCTTTTGTAGGTTTTGCCTTGGCATGAGCCTTCAACTGCGGCAACCGGCCAAAAACACTACTACTCATCATAAATTTGACAGGACGCTGCGTAAGAGTCACCTTGACCGCCGTTTCGGTGCCTTCCTTTTCGCGCCAGAGATCTACCGAACCGCCACCAGGCAAAACAATCCCTGTTTTCATGGCCGGAAACGAACCATCATGCTGGCCATAGTTATGTTTCGGTGCCGCCATGGCATCAGACCACATATGAGTCGACACAGAAGGACAGTAATATGGGGTACAGAAAAACTGTACCCAGGCAAAGATAACCGGACTCTTTTTCCGTTGGGACAATTCCGTTAATTTATTTCTGGCAGGCGTCATCTTAATCTCCGATTCCCATCTGCCTTTACGGTTTTCAGGCGTATTTGCCTCTATTGTCTTCTCACAGGCCCTTACCGTCCATCGAGCATATTTTTTATTATCCTTATCCTGAAGATCGCGCAGGTAATCGAATTCACCCTGAAAGAACCGGATAGCATTTTTGGCATGACTCAACGAGTGCCATGGAGACTTCGTTGACAAAATAGTCACCAGTTTAATATACTGATCTCTTATCTCATAGTTCAGATCAGCGATCTCATTCAAGCCAAAGGACTGCATGGTCGCTCCTGCCAGGGCCGCTGCATCAGCGACATTCTGCAGGCGGGTTTTTTCAAACATAAGCTGACTGATATTGGCGACGCTAACCGCGGTAAAACAGGCCAACATAAGAAGAAAGGTTACCAGAATCGACGAGACCCCCCTTTGCGAGCAAAGGGACTGTAACATAATGGCCGATACAGATTCTCTTTTCAGCCTATGAATCATTGTCTCCACCCTTCGAACCCTCCAGCTGAAGCGTTGTCGTCGAACTGATATCATAAGGGCTTAGCCCGCGATGAAAGACTTTCGCAAAATCAAAAGGAATATCAATAGTCTTATCCAGCTTAACCTCACATACATGATCGTTGATATTCCTGATATGGGGACGAAAATCACTCTCAATGGCACGGGCGGTGGCAAGCCCCCCCCCGACATTACGCACCGCACAGACACGGGCAGCAGCAAAGGAGGTAAAGCTCAGGCGTTGATGTCCGATAAAGATACAGGTCAACGCGATATAGAACATCACAAAAAGAAAAAGGAACAGCAGGGTGAAGGCAAGCTCCACCGCCACTGCTCCCCGATCTGTAACAACCAGCCTTCGGTCAATCGTTTTTCGAAGAATGTTGTATACAGGATCGCTGTTCTTCATTTTAATTCCTATCAGGGTCCTTCATTGGAACTGCCGCCACCAGCACCACCAGCACCACTACCACCTTTTTTAACCATCTTAACGATCTTGTTCCCGGCTTCGGTAAACATATTTTTAATATTATTACTCATGGAAACCGCAAAAGTCATCATCATAACCACAATAAGCCCCAGAACCAGAGCATACTCTGTTGCGGCCACACCTTTACGTTCCTTAATCTTTGATTTGGCGGTTTTAACGACCTTGCTTTCGACTGCTTCCATCCTTGCTTCATCTTTAAGCATTACATCATTGTTCATAATATTTCTCCTCTGTTTTAGTTATCCGGGTAGCTAACTACCCAGCTTTTAAACTGCTGTGCCACATCAGTTGTCATCGTATCATGAATCAGAACGACACCGAACATTATTAAGGAAGCAAAAAACATGCATAACGTATACTCCACGGTCAAAGAACCACGCTGCTCCCTCTTTTCCAAGGAGATCCCCCCCTTTTTATTATTTTTCTTCATGGTACCAATCTATCTACTCGGCACAAAATATCATAGCACTGATACTGCCGTAACCTTTATCCAGAGATAAAGTGTTTACAGCGACAACTAACTTTCTGCCAATTTACAGCACTAAAATAAAAAATGCACGATTTTTTTTATCTTTTTTAATTTTTTTTCTTTCAGGAAAAACAACAAGATATACACTTTCCTCCAGGAAAAATAATATGCTTTTAGCTTTAACAGTTTTACTCTGATTAAAAGTTCCTGTTATTTTCAGCCTGTTATGCCGGTATACAGGACAACCCAACTGAGCAAAAACTGCTTTATATCTCGTCTTATCAACAGCTAAAAGCACCCGGCAAATATCTCCAGCCTGACACAGAAGCATACTGTTTTAAACCAAAATTCAGAAAAATCTCAACTACTGTCGAATGCCTTTAGAAACTGGCCTGGATATTTCATAAACATTATGTCATTTTTTTTAATTGCTGATATTCCAATATACTACACGGAGGAAATTACAATTTTACAATCCAGAGTGTTCTCCCAAGGGCAGTCCATACGGCGCCATCTTCCTTGCGTATTTTGCAATAAATATAGTTTACCATTACGTAATGCAAAAAAACTTCGAATCTGACACCGCCTGACCTGATGAAATATCCGGGCTGGCAATCTTTCTATTTTTACAACAAACAGGAAAATAGATAATTAAGGCGACAAAAAATAAAAGGAGAGTACCTGTCACCAGAAATCACAGCAAACGCTGAATCCGGTAAAAGATACTCTCCATTCTTTCACCTTTTCCTCCGAATAGGACTACCAGGGCAATGTCGGAGCTTCTACTGCCTCTGGAGCATCTACTGCCTCCGGAGCGTCTACTGCTGTCGGAGCGTCTACTGCCTCCGGAGCGTCTACTGCTGTCGGAGCATCTACTGCCTCCGGAGCATCTACTGCCGCCGGAGCGTCTACCGCAATTGGCGGCACTACTGCCGTTGAAGCTTTCACTGCTGCAGGAGCGTCCACCGCGGAGGGGGCTTTTTTTGCAGATGGAGCGTCTACCGCGGACGGAGCTTTTTCCGCAGATGGAGCGTCTACCGCCGATGGAGCTTTTTTCGCAGATGGAGCGTCTACCGCGGATGGAGCATCTACGGCTGTGAGTACAGGATTGTTAAAGCTATCTGTTACAGCACCAGTTTTATCTGTTCCGGCACCAGCGGACAAATTGCTATTACCACTCCCGCTACTCTTAACGGAGCTTTGTTTATTAAACGCTTCTCTCATTTGGGACATTGGAAGGAATACACCAGCACTTCCTTTCGTGGAAAAATCATACACTATTTCTGCGGCCTTCCCCCCCGTATAGAGAGCAAGATTCATGTCGCCAACAGCAACAGCAGCCCCAGCGCCCCACTTCCCACCCTTAAGAGCGTTCATGACAGCCTTCCCGGCTGCATTCATATTACTCGGCGAGAAACCTCTTAAATCAGCAGGATCCGGGAACCCGATCACAGTAAGCCCCTCCCCGACTCTTGCCATAAATCTTCCTGTGTTCGTAGCCTTGACAGCCTCCCCAGCCGCCCTTGCGGTCTTGACAGCCCTCGCGGCCTTGACACTCGAAACACCACCAACAGCTGCTCCTGCAAATTCAATCACGATATTAGCCCTTGTTCCCGTTTTCTTACTTATTACCCCATAATCCATTGCCGTATCAACAGTAGTCTGGGCTGAATCCACAGTGGCTGCAGTTGTAAGTATAGCCACGCCAAGAGGATTAGTATAAGGGATAGCCGCAAGCAGCGCCCCTCCGCCATATTCCAAAACCTTAAAAAATGAATCCGAGCCTCCCTCACCAAGAAACTCCTTTTTTGCATTGCTGCCCAACCGAGCAGAGAACTTCTTAACACCCCCCATCGAAGGCAAACCAATATAAGGAACACTGGAAAAATAGTCGGCGGAAAAAGAGAGAGTCGTATCTGCTACCAAATCAAGAGAAGAGGTTCCCAACCCATCCACCTTCAGAACTTTGCCGCGAAGGGAAAATTCAACACTAACATTACCATCCCGAACAGAGACATCTACAGGGATTCTCAGCAGCCGGGAAACTGTAAAAAGGTTGTGTATCTGATTATAACGCTTTGCAGGAACAAGCTCTTTCTGTGAAAATATCCCTCTAACAGAAGCGAGATCCGCAATCTGTTTCAGCACCTCAGGATATGCCTGATTAAAATGAGCACTGTTCTGCCATAAGAAAATCTGATCTCCGAAAAATTTATCTCCTTGCTCACTGGACAACTTTTTTATCTGAATCTGTTTTCGCTTTACTCTCGCCAGAGAAACAGCGGCACGATTTTTCATTTCGCTATAAACCGCATCAAGATAGCCATAATATTCTGATGTCTTACTGGCAATATTTGCCTGCAGAGCGGTTTTCATTATCGGCAGAAGAGCTTCGCTCTCCTGTTGATACTGGTTAAAGATATCCAGCGTCAACGGATTAAGAGGCTTAATAAGTTCAAAATCCGCCTGTAGGGAGTTGCTGATATTCTCAGAAAGAACGAATATCTTCTCAAGGGTATTCGATTTTTTCTCGGAGACAGCCAATAATGGCTTTAACTGTTCGGCGGCGGCTGATCCATCATCAACACCAGTAAAACCAATCTTCAGGAAAATAACTCCCATCTGCGATGCAATCAGATCTTCA
>PDWI01007320.1_pt1 | contig 13467 bp, 15 predicted proteins | sample 1430891 | NCBI WGS metagenome assembly PDWI01 (sample SAMN01162508, study PRJNA174530) | Oral metagenome, whole genome shotgun sequencing project. | biome: Marine environment; feature: Marine mammal; material: Swab sample of the gingival sulcus; isolation source: swab sample of gingival sulcus...
GAAATTCTACCTGCTTTTTTTAAATTATCTAAACTTTCTAAAATAAAAAATGTATCTATATTTTTTACATATTCTAAAATATTATTAGATATTTCATCAAAAGTATATCCTTTTTCAATATATTCTTTTAATCTTTTATAAACCAGTACCAAAGTTGTTGATGCACCCATAGAATCTATAACTTGTATCTTTTTATTAAATTCTTCTTCTATCATTTTTTTTGCTAAAATCGCACTATTATATGAGCCACTAAGTTTAGATGATATTGTTATACAAAATACATTTCCTTTTTCTTTAAACATATTGTAGTAATCATTTGGAGAAGGACATGATGTTTTAAACATTTTAGATTCCTTCATTTTCTCAACAAAAAAATCATTATCTAATTCATAATTATCTATATATGTTGTTTCATCTAAATCTATTTTAAAAGGTACTATTCTAATATTCTCTTTTAAATAATATTCTTCATCTAAACTACTATCTGATACAATATTATACATCTAAAATTTCCCTTTCTAGCAAAATAGCTTTTTGCTTAATTTCATATATCATATCATTATATAAAGAAACCTTTTTATCATCTTTTATTGATTTTACATTTATCTCAACACTATATAAAGCTGATATTGCAGCACTTCTTAACAACACATTGGCTACCTTAACATCACTAATGACATTAATATTTCCATTATCATGCACAAACTTTACATATTCTAATACCTTGATAGATAATTTTGCAATCTCTAAAGGAACATCTGCAGCTATAATCAAAGCCTCCTGAATTTTATTTTTTCTTATTTTTGTTTCTTTTTCAGTATTTTTTGGCAATTTAAAATTCTTCATAAGATTTTTATAAGCCTCTGCATCTTTATCTATTAAAACTGTTAATCTGTCTCTTAAATTTAAAACCTCTTCTCTTATATTTAGCATCTTATCCTTAACAGAATTATATTCTTCCTTATTAACAGTAAGATTTATAACCATCAAAACAAGAGCGGCACCATTAGCACCGACAAGAGCACTAGATCCACCTCCACCAGGTACTGCCTTCTCACTAGATAATTCTTCAATAAAATAATTTATGCTATTTTCACAAAACATTTTCTTCTCCTACTATAAAAAATTATTTTCAATTACTCTATCATAATCAAAATCATCTATTCTAAGATAGTATTTTGCAACATCAACTAAAGCCTCCATAGGCATAAGTCCTATAACCTCAGATTCAATAATATTTACACCATATCTTTTTGCTTCCATTTTAACCATTTCAAATATAGTATATAATGATGTCTTTCTATAATTAGTGCAATTCATTGAAACCTGAACGAGTCCTTTTTTATCTATTTTTATTCCTATAGCCTTTACATATCTAAGTCCACCACTAGAATATCTAACTCTTTTTGCAATAGCATTTGCTATTTCTATATCATCACAATCTAAATTTATATTATAGGCAATTAAGAAATCCCTAGCACCAACAGCACTTATACCATAACTCTCATGTAAATCTTTACCATAATCAGGTGTATAATCGTTAGTTTTAAGTTTTTCTCTCATATTTTCAAACTCGCCTCTACGCAAATCTGCTAGATTTCTTTTGCATTCTAAAACAGCACTGTTTTCATATAAAAACGAAGGAACACCGAATCTACTATACATTTCACTCGCTACTTCTTTTGATAAATCTACACACTCCTGCATTGTAACATTTTTTATAGGAATAAATGGTATAACATCAACAGCGCCCATTCTTGGATGCTCGCCAACATGGTTTCTTAAATCAATATTATCTCTTGCAACCTCAACAGATTTTAAAACAGCCTCTTTAAGCTCATCTTTTTTACCAACAACAGTTACAACCATACGGTTATGATCATAATCACTGGAATAATCAAGTAATTTAATATTTTTTTTTGCTCTAAAACAGTCAACAATTTTTTCAATTACTTCTAGGTTGCGTCCTTCACTATAATTTGGAACACACTCTATAATTTTATTCATCTTTATACCACATTACATATCTGCATTTTTTGGAGTTCTTGGATAAGGTATTACATCTCTAATATTTGCCATACCAGTAATAAATTGTATCGCTCTTTCAAATCCAAGTCCAAAACCTGAATGAACAGCACTTCCATATCTTCTTAAATCTAAATACCAACTATAATCTTCTACAAGCATGTTTCTTTTTTTCATCTCATCAAGTAACAACTGGTAATTATCTTCTCTTTGTGAGCCTCCAACAATTTCACCAACATTTGGAACAAGTAAATCTACAGCTCTAACCGTTTTACCATCTGGATTTTGTTTCATATAAAATGCTTTTATATCTTTTGGATAATCTGTTACAAAAACAGGTACACCAAAATAGTTAGCTAAATATTTTTCATGCTCTGTTTGTAAATCGCCACCCCATTTAGGTTCATAATCAAACTTTTCATTAGAAGCCTTTAACAATTCTATCGCCTCTGTATATGTAACTCTTTTAAATTCTGAATTTAGAACATTATCTAATCTATCAAAAAGAGTAGTATCTATTCTTTTATTAAAAAATTCCATTTCATCTTTAGCATTTTCTAACACATACTTAATTACAAATTTAAGCATATCTTCTATAACTTCCATATCCCCTTCTAAATCACAAAAGGCCATTTCTGGTTCAATCATCCAAAATTCAGAAGCATGACGAACAGTATTTGAATTTTCCGATCTAAATGTAGGACCAAAAGTATATACATTCCCAAAAGCCATTGCAAACGACTCTACTGCAAGCTGTCCACTTACAGTTAAAAATGTTTCTTTTCCAAAAAAATCTTTACTATAATCAACTTTTTTATCTTCTTTAGGCACATTATTCATATCTAAAGTAGTAACTCTAAATACCTCTCCAGCACCTTCTGCATCAGCACTTGTAATTATTGGTGTATGAACATATACAAATCCTCTATCTTCAAAAAAACGATGTATTGCTTGTGCAAGAACACTTCTTACTCTAAAAGTTGCCATAAAAGTATTACTTCTAGGTCTTATATGAGATATAGTTCTTAGATATTCTAATGTATGTCTTTTCTTTTGAAGTGGATAGTCTTTATCAGCAATAGATGTAAACTCAACTTTAGTTGCTTGAACTTCAAAAGGTTGCTTTGCATTATTTGTTAGGACAAACTTACCTTCAACCTTTATTGTTGAAGCAATAGATAGTTTTGCTATTTCATCAAAATTTGGTAAATCTTTTGAAAAAACAATTTGTAAATTTTTAAAACTACTTCCATCATTTATTTCAATAAATCCAAAATTACTAGAACTTCTTACAGTTCTAACCCACCCCTCTACTACTATCTCTTTATTTTCATATTTATTTTTATCATTATAAAACTCATTAATTTTAAGCATATATTACCTCTTTCTACTACTCTATATTTTATAACAAAACTTTAATAATTTAAAGTGTTTTAATTAATAAAAAGGGCTACACTAAATATATTATTATTTAGCGTAACCAAATTTAATTAACAATTTTAAAATTTAGAAACAAATTTCTTAAAGCACGAATCAGAATTACTTTTATATTTCTTCCATTCATCATATCTCATATCTATTATTTCTTTTATTTGATTATAATTCTCCCAAGTATTATCTACATCATATATACTATTTTTACCATTATCATCAAAATTCAATACATAATCAGTAAAATAATATCCATATTTTTTAGAAAACTCACTCTCACTGTCTGCATAATAGTCTTTTGTAAAATCTAGTGCATCATTTGTTAAATCATCATCCCAAAACTTTGTATCACACATATCAATAAGAAAATCTCTTCCTGTAATTTCTCTGTTTTTAACTTTTTTTATATATTCTATACTATCCTCATTTTCTGTATGAATACCACCTAACATATCATTATCTATAATCCAAGTTAAATACATACCTATATGTGTAGCTGCGTTTTCTTCTGGAAATCCATGGTCTAAAACAGTTTCAATATGCCAATCCATTCTATCAATTGTCATTTTAACCCTCTCTAACAAGTGTTTGTTTTCTACCTGGTCCAATAGATACTATTTCTATTTTGACACCTGTAAGCTCTTCAAGTCTATTTACATAAGCCTTTGCATTTTTTGGTAATTCATCATAAGATGTAACTTTCGTTAAATCTTCATTAAACCCTTCCATTTCCTCGTATATAGGCTTACATCTACCAAGCTCTTCTAAACTAGCAGGATAATAATCTATTTGTTTTCCATCTAACTCATAAGCTGTACATATTTTTATTTTATCTAAACCCTTTAATACATCCAGTAATGTAAGTGCAATAGATGTTGTACCATTTATTCTATTTGAATAATTAAGAGCAACTATATCCATGTACCCAATTCTTCTAGGTCTTCCTGTTACTGTTCCATACTCATTTCCAGCTTCTCTTATATAATGCGCAACATCATCATCTATCTCTGTAACAAAAGGCCCTTTCCCAACTCTTGTATTATAAGCCTTTACTATTGCAACAACCTTATCTATTTTTGTTGGACCAACAGCACCACCTATACAAAATCCACCAGAAATAGGATGTGAACTTGTAACATAAGGATATGTTCCATAAGTTACATCAAGTAAAGAGCCCTGTGCTCCTTCAAGCAAAACATTCTTTTTTTCACTTAAATAATTATGAGTTAATACTGTAGTATCCTTAATATATTTTTTTATAAAATCTCTAGCTTCTAAAAGTTCAAAAATAGATTTTTCAACATCTAACTCATCTTTATCAAATATTTTATTAATATACTCTTTTTTCTGTATTAATAACTCTCTTAACTTTTCCTCTGTTATATATTTAAAATCACACATTCTAACAGAAGACCTATTAGCAAGTTCTACATAACAAGGCCCTATACCATTTACAGTTGTACCTATTTTATTAGCACCTTTTTTTTCTTCAGAATACTTATCAATAAGTATATGATATGGCATTACAACACTTGCTCTATCTGAGATTGCAATATTTTCACAACAAACGCCATTAGATCTTAAATTTAATATTTCATTCATAAGTGAAATCGGATTAACAACTACTCCATCTCCAATTATGTTAAAACAATTTTCTCTTAAAATGCCACTTGGAACTAAACGTAACGCTGTTTTTTTACCATCTACAACAATTGTATGTCCAGCATTATTTCCACCTTGTGCTCTAATTACAAGTTCCGCTCTATCAGCTAAGTAATCAATAATTTTACCTTTACCTTCATCTCCCCATAAAGACCCTACAACAACAGTAACTGACATGTGTCCTCCTTATCTATTTTCATAATTATTATCTACATAATTCGCAAACTTCGTATATTCTCCAAGCCAAGTCAATTTAACAGGTCCTGTTGACCCATTTCTTTGCTTAGAAATAATTAATTCTGCCTCTGATGGACTTGCATCCTCTTCATCAGGATATTGTGATGCTCTATATATAAACATAACAATATCAGCATCCTGTTCTATTGACCCAGACTCTCTTAAATCTGATAAAAGAGGCCTATGATCTTTTCTTTTATCAGGTTCTCTTGATAACTGACTTAAAGCAATAACAGGACATTTCATTTCTTTTGCAATTTCTTTAAGACTTCTTGAAATATAACTTATCTCCATTTGTCTATTTTCTGCTCCAGTACCATTCATAAGCTGAAGATAATCTATTACAACTAAATCTAAAGCCTTATTTTTCATTTTGTATCTTCTTAACTTACTTCTGAGTTCTGTAACTGTAATACCTGGTGTATCATCTATATGTAAGTTAGATTCAATAATTTTTTTTGCAGCCTCATTAATATTTGACCAGTTCCCACCGATATTCCCTTTTATTATATTTTCCAATTTAGTTAAAGAAACACTAGATACAAACCTCTGCATAAGTTGTTCCTTTGACATCTCTAAACTAAATATACAAACATGTTTTTTAGTTCCATCTAAAGCAACATTTTCTGCTATATTCATTGCAAAAGATGTTTTTCCCATAGATGGTCTTGCAGCTATAAGAACTAAAGATCCCTCTTGAAGTCCATTAGTCTTAGTATCCAAGTCTACAAATCTTGTTTGAAGCCCTGTAATCTCTCCCTTATGTTCACTCTTATATTTTAAATCCTTAATAACCGTTTCTAAAATTTCTTTTGCAATAACAAGATCTGATGAATGTGAATTTTGAGAAACATCAAAAACTACCTTTTCTGCAACACTAATTAATTGCTTCTCATCAGTTTCATTATTTGAAGTATCAATTATTTTATTAGCACCTAATATAAGACCTCTTCTTATAGAGTGAACTTTAACAATATTTGCATATTCTTTGGCATTATAATACTGTGTTCCTTTACTTACAAGGAGCTCAATATATTCTTCTCCTCCAACTTTTTGTAAAAGTCCTGATACCTCTAAAATATCTATAAGCAATATAACATCAATTTTACCGTTTTTATCATATACATTTAATATATACTCATATATATATTCATGTGCTTTATGATAAAAATCTTTTTTTGATATAACACCAACTATATCTGCAATCGCTTCTTCACTAAGTATCATAGAACCAAGAACAGACTGTTCAGCTTCTAAATTATTTGGTAAGTTATTCATCTATTCCTCTCTTAATATATTTACCTTTAAATTTGCTTTTACTTTTGAATGAAGTTTTAATACAACTTCATGCTCTCCTAATTCTTTTATATGCGCCTCTTTAAAACATTTTTTACTAATCTTATATCCTTTTTTCTCAAGTTCAGAAACAATATCCATTGAAGTAACTGACCCAAAAATTTTATTTGACTCACCAGCTTTAACTGATATTTCAACATTTTCTTTTTCTATTTTTTCTTTTAATGCAATGGCTCTATCTAATTCTTCTTTTCTCTTTTTTTCCATAGTAGCATTAAAATGCTTTTGTTCCTTTACAGCAGAATCTGTTGCTTCAACTGCAAGTTTTTTTGGAAATAAGAAATTTGATGCGTATCCACTTTTAGTTTTTACAATGTCACCTTTTTTCCCAAGTCCTTTAACATCTGACAATAATAAAACTTTCATCTATTCCCCCTTTACATATTTGTTTATTTTCTCTTTTAAAATCTTCTCAACAGCCGATATACTCATATCATTAAACTGAGCACCAGCAGCAGCAAGGTGTCCACCACCTCCCATGTCTTCTAATATTATTTGAACATTTACATCTCCATTACTCCTTGCAGAAACAAAAATTACATTTTCTGTATTTTCTCCAATTACAAAAGAAGTATCTATACCTTTAATATTGATTATAGAGTCTGCTGCCTGTGAAATTATTTTTTTCATATTATTATCTTTTTTATCACATATACTTATTGCTAACTTATTTTTAAATATTTGTGCATTGGAAATAATATTTCCATGTAATATACTATCTTTAAAATTATCATTAAAATATGAATTAACCTTTTGAGTGTCTGCACCTTTTTTTCTTAAAAATGATGCTGCATCAAAAGTTCTAACCCCTGTACTCACCTTGAAACCTTTAGTATCAAGAACTATTCCACTAAGTAAAGCATTTGCTTCTTTAGGAAGTATAGTAACATTTTCTTGTGAATACTGAAGCATCTCTGTAACAAGCTCAGAAGCACTAGATGAATATGGCTCAATGTAAAATAAAGAAGCATTATCAATAGCATCTGTATTTTTTCTGTGATGGTCTATTACAACTATTTTTTCAAAATAGTTCAACACATCTGGATCTTCAACAAGTCCAGCACGATTTACATCTAAAATTATAAGAACATCTTCTTTTGAAATTCTAGATTTCAATGTATCACTTTTTACAAAAGTATAAAAACTATCATTTTCAAAATCTTTTGTAAGTTCAGCAATTTGTTCTTCAAACTCATTTAATATAATAAAAGCTCTTTTATTTAGATTGTTTGCAAATCTATACATACCTATTGCAGAGCCAATCGCATCTAAATCAGGATATCTATGTCCCATCAAATAGACATCTCCACTCTCTTTTATAAGGGAAGTTACTGCTTGAGCAACAACTCTAAGTTTTACTTTGCTCTTTCTTTCTACATTTTTATTTCTTCCCCCAAAAAACTCATAACTATCTTTATTTTTTACAACCGCTTGGTCTCCACCTCTACCAAGTGCAAGCTCTATAGCCTGAAAACTACTAGATTCTATATTTTTTAAATCTCCTACAGAATCACTAATTCCTATACTAAGAGTAATTGGATATTTATTACCAAGTTCAATATTTCTAATACTATCTAATATTTTAAATTTAGTTTCAATAAATTTATTTAACATATTTTTTTGTAAAAACACAACATATTTATCACTATCAATCTTCTTTAATATAGCACCTACTTCATCTGTCCAACTTTTTATAAGATTATCTATTTCTGATATTATAAATGGTTTACTGTTTTCTTTTGCAGTATTTAATATCTCATCAAAATTATCAATATGAATATACCCAAACACTGGCTTTTGTTCAATATATTTCTTTTCAATTCTAATCTTTGAACTAATATCTATAAAATAAAAATTTAATATATCTAAATCATTATATCCGTTATGTGTATATATTACCTCATACTCTCTATCACCATTTTTATGTCTAAAAAACTGATTTTTCCCTTGAATTATTGATTCCCAATCCATATTTTTAAGCAAATCAAATATTTTTTTATTAATTATTTCTTCATCAAAATCAACAATATTTTTAAACTTGGAATTATACCAAACTATATCTCCATTTTTTCTTACAACCACTAAAGGTATTGGCATATTTAGAATAGAAATCTTATCTGTTGACTTCAAATCATTATTAATATGATCAATAAAGAACTTCCAATGATTATTATTTAATATAATAACTATAATAGAATATATTAAAAACAAACCTGACACACTAAGTGAATAATAAATAAATTTGCTATTTTCTAGAAAAAGAAACACATTTACTATCAGTGCCATGACAATTCCTGAATAAACTATATTTTTCATATTGTAAAATTTATTATTACTTTTCATAAAATCAATTATTCCTTTCTATAAAATAATTTCATATTTTTCTAAAATTAAAAATCAAATCTAATACAGCAAATGGTAATACTAAATTAACTCCTGGAAATACAAAAGCTAAAATAATAGAAAATAATACTGCTAAAAATTTATTTTGAATTTTTTTACTAATAAAGAAATACAAAACACAATAGCCCTGTAAAATCAAAATAGAAAATATTGCAACTAAACCACTAGAAAAAATTACGTTTCCATAAGTTAAATCAACTTTATTTATAATAACTAAAATTAAAATTAGTGCTATAAATTGAAAAAAAGTAAATCCTTCTATTTTAAAATACTTTATTGACTCCATTTTTTCTTTATAAATAGTAGTAGATACTAATTTAACTAAATTAAATAGTATCACTGATATAATAATCGCACTTGCAAAACTAATTCCTAAAAAAAAGTTGTTTATAATTTGATTAATAACTGAATCACTTATATCCATACTATTTAGATATATAATACCATCTTTAAATATAATATCTTTAAAAACCTCTTTAGGTGTCTTTTCAAGCAGTTTACTAATTGAATACAAATTTGCTAAGTTTAAAAAAAATATGTATACAGTAGTTGTCATTATAAACTTATAAGAATCCATTTTCTTTATAAAAAGATATCCTATAAGTGTTCCTAACCCTGCTGATAAAAGCATATATATAACTATCACTAATTTAAAATTTAAAATAAGTAATACAAAATATAAAAATAAACTAATTAAACTTTGCTTTAAATTCTTTATTGCTAAAATAAAAAATATCATTGGTAAAGCTGGCAACAATATTGTATAACCATTTACAAATAAAAGCGAAAACACAAATGCTAAAAGTGAAAATAGATACATCCTCAAATTCTTACTCATTTATTTTGCCTCTAACTGAATATCTATTTAACAATTCATGTTTCATATCCCAAAGTTTTTTTGACATATCAACAAAATATCTATGTGGATTTCTTATTCTTTTTACTCCGTCCCAAAATCTTGACAATTCTTCATTTTTATTTTTTATAATTTCATCTATTGTTTTATTTTTATATATACACTTTCCATTTTCAAAAATTTTAACTAATAATTTTTTTACTTCATAATTAATAATTGCTGTTTGCTTCCATGTATGTATTGGATCAAACAATTCATAAGGCTTTGTTTCATCTATTTTCTCATCATATAAAGTTATAACATCTGCTAAAGCCTTTTTTGTAGTCTTATCATAAAACCTGTATAACTCTTTAACACCAGGAATTGTTATTTTTTCAGGATTATCACTAATTTTTATTTTATTTACTATTTTACCTTTTTCTTCTACAGCAACTAATTTATAAACTCCACCAAATGTTGCATCACTCTTTGCTGTAATTAATCTTTCTCCTACACCATACATATCAATACACGCATCTTGATCTCTTAAATCTTTTAATATATTTTCATCTATAGAATTTGAGGCAACTATTTTTACGTAATCATAACCTGCATCATCAAGCATTTTTCTAGCTTGTTTTGACAAATACGCCAAATCTCCACTATCAATTCTAATACCAACAGGTTTATACCCGTTAGGTTTTAAAACTTCATCAAAAACCTTTATAGCATTTGGAATACCAGATTTTAAAGTGTCATACGTATCTACTAATAACACCGTTGAATTAGGATAATTTTCAGCATATATTTTAAAAGCCTTATACTCATCATTAAATATCTGTATCCATGAGTGAGACATAGTTCCAATAACAGGTATTCCAAACTTATTACCCGCAAAAACATTTGAAGTTCCTATGCACCCACCTATATAACTTGCTCTTGAACCATAAATTGCAGCATCTTTACCTTGTGCTCTTCTAGCTCCAAATTCTACTACTGGCACATTTTTTGCAGCTCTAACAATTCTACTTGCTTTTGTTGCAATAAGAGTTTGATGATTTATTGATAGTAATAACATTGTTTCAATTAAAATTGCTTCAATTATATTAGCTCTAACTCTTACTATTGGTTCTTTTGGAAAAACTGGAGTACCTTCTTCAACAGCCCAAATATCTCCTGTAAACTTTAAATTTTTTAAATACTTTAAGAATTCTTCATCAAATAAATTTAAGGTTCTTAAATACTCGATTTGTTCTTCTTCTATGTTAAAATTCTCTATATATTCAATTAACTGACTTAGCCCAGCTGCTATTGAAAAACTACCTCTGTCAGGCGTTTTTCTAAAAAACATATCAAAGTAAACAACATCATCTTTCTTACCTTCTTTAAAATAAGCATTTGCCATTGTTAATTCATATAAATCCATAATAAGCGTATAATTTTCTTTATTCAACTACCCCTCCTAATTCAATATAATTATACCACAAATTTATATTCTATATAATAAAAATGTGTCCATAAAATGAACACATTTAGTATTAACCTTTAATATATGGCAATAATGCAACTGCTCTAGCTCTCTTTATTGCTTTTGTTACTTTTCTTTGATCTTTAGCACAAGTTCCTGTAACTCTTCTTGGTAAAATTTTACCTCCATCAGAAACAAAACGCTGTAAAATCTTTATATCTTTATAGTCTAATGTTTCTATTTTATTAGAACAAAAACTACAAACTTTTTTTCTTTTTGGTTTAAACATATTGTTTTTCCTCCTAACTAAAATGGTATATCACTATCATCGATATCTCTAAATTCCTCAACATTATTATTACTATTATTCATCATAGGACTTTCATTAGATGTTCCTGCTCTCTCTAAAAATTCAACTCTGTTAGCAACTACATCTGTAGTATAAACTGTAGCTCCATCTTTATTTGTATATGAGCCTGTTTGAATTCTTCCTTGAATAGCACATCTTGCACCTCTTTTTAAATAATTAGCTGCATTTTCTGCCTGCTTACCCCACACTACAATTCTAATAAAGTCCGCTTCATCTCTGCTAAATTCTCTATTTATAGCTAATGTAAAATCCGCAACTGCTCTATTATCATTTGGTGTGTATCTAAGCACAGGATCTTTAGTAAGTCTACCAACTAATACTACACTGTTCATAAACTAACCTACTTTCTAATTATATTGTATCTAATAACATCTTCAGAAATTCTATAGTTTCTTTCAAGTTCTTTTGGAAGTTCACTATCAGCTTCAAAATTAATTAAATAATAAAATCCTTCATTACACTTATTAATTTCATAAGCTAGTCTTTTTACTCCCCACTCATCAACTGATTCAATTTTTCCATCAGACTCGATGATTGATTTAAACTTTTCTAGTAAAGAAACTCTTTTTTCCTCTTCTAGTTGAGTTTTAAAAACAACTATGCTTTCATATTTATTCATTTTTTTCCTCCCTCTGGTCTAGCGGCTCTTATCCTAATATAAGAGCAGAGATAACCTTATATATTGTATCATTTAAGAAAAATAAATCAAGTATTAATATTTTTTTCTGCCTTCTATTGATTTAAGAAGAGTAATCTCATCTGCAAACTCTAAATCTCCACCTATTGGAACACCATGTGCAATTCGTGTAACATTGTTTAATTTAGACTTTAACATATTAGATATATAAATTGCTGTTGATTCTCCCTCTAATGTAGGTGAATTTGCAAGTATAACCTCTTTTACATCTCCATCTTCAACTCTTTTTATAAGTTCTTTTATTTTTATATCAGATGGACTAATACCATTAAGAGGAGATATTACACCATGTAAAACATGATAACATCCTTTATACTCCCTTGTTCTTTCTATTGCTATTAAATCTCTTACTGTATCAATAACACATATTACATTTTCATCTCTTTTTGCATCAGAACATATTTTGCAAATATCCTCATCAGTAAGATTAAAACAATTAATACAGTAACTTATATTTTCCTTAACATCAACTATCGCATCAGAAATATGTTTAGCATCAGAACACTCCATATCAACTATATTTAAAGCAATTCTCTGCGCACTTTTATTTCCAATTCCTGGAAGTTTTGATAAGGAATTTATTAGATTTTGCAATTTTTCAGGATAAATACTCATTTATAATCCTGGTATGTTAAGACCTTGTGTTAACTTGCCCATACCAGCTTCCATAGCTTCATCAGCTTTTCTTATCGCTTCATTTACAGCAGATACTAAAAGGTCTTTTAGCATGTCAATATCATCAGGGTCTACAACTTCTGGCTTTAGTTGAATATCTAATATTTCTTTTTTCCCATTAATCTTTACAACTACTGCCCCACCACCTACAGATACATCAAATTCCTTACTTTCTGCTTCTTCTTTCATTTTTTCCATATCTCTTTGCATCTTTTGAACTTGCTTCATCATATTTCCCATATTTGGAAATCCACCTCTTTTTGCCATAATTTACTCCTTTATTAAAACATTTTTTCCAAAAAAATCTA
>PDWI01010424.1_pt1 | contig 13466 bp, 16 predicted proteins | sample 1430891 | NCBI WGS metagenome assembly PDWI01 (sample SAMN01162508, study PRJNA174530) | Oral metagenome, whole genome shotgun sequencing project. | biome: Marine environment; feature: Marine mammal; material: Swab sample of the gingival sulcus; isolation source: swab sample of gingival sulcus...
TTTAATATCTGCTATGAATGATGTGATAAAACAAAGTGATGAAAACAAAAAGATGATGGCTATGAATATGATGGGTGGATTAGGAAATTTTGGACAAAAATAGATGAAAGAATTATTAGAACAATTTGAAACTTATTTACTAAACAATCTACCAAAGTCTAAGACTTTTCATCCATATTTTGAAGATGCTTTAGGTGATATGCTAAAAGCTGGTGGGAAAAGATTTCGTCCTATGTTACTTCTTTGTGTGGTAAATTCAAAGAAACCTTTATTGGTAAAAAATGCACTTAATGTAGCACTTGGTTTAGAGATGTTACATACTTATTCACTAGTTCATGATGATTTACCTTCTATGGATGATGCCGATTTAAGACGAGGTTTTGAAACTTTGCATAAAAAGTATGATGAGGTAACAGCAATCCTTGTGGGTGATGCCCTAAACACTCATGCTTTTAATCTAATAGCAAATGCACCATTACACAATGATATAAAAATAGATTTGATAAAATGTCTAAGTAATGATGGTGGAATAGATGGTATGATAATAGGTCAGGCGATTGACTGCTATTTTGAAAATACTAAGTTAGAATTGGAACAATTAGAATTTTTACATATTCATAAAACTGCAAAATTAATCGCAGCTAGTCTTAAAATGGGTGCAATTATAAGTGAATATGACAAAGATATACAAAATAAGCTTTATAATTTTGGTATAGATTTAGGGCTTTTATTTCAAATTCAAGATGATATCATAGATGAAACTTGCAGTGAAGAAGAAGCGGGTAAAACTACACAAAATGATAGTGCAAAAAATTCTTTTGTGAATTTGTTAGGGCTTGAAGGTGCTAAAAAAAGTGCCAATACCTTAGCAGATAAATGTATATATACATTAAATAGTTTGGATAAAAACTTGAAAATATCTTTAGAAGAGTTACTTTTAAAGTATATAAATAGACATAAATAGATAAAATATAAAGACTCTTAGTGAGATTAACTCAAAGTACTTGACAATTAATCAAAAATTTTATAAAATTTAGCACTTAGAAATTTAGAGTGCTAAATACTAAGATTAAAAATAATTTAAAGAATATAAAAGGAAATAAAATGAATTTTAAACCATTAGGTAAAAGAGTATTAGTACAAAGAACACAAGTTGAAGAAAAAACAGCAAGTGGTATCATACTTGTTGATAGTGCTAAAGAAAAGCCAAATACTGCAAAAGTTATAGCAGTTTCAAGTGAAGTAGATGAAGTTAAAGTTGATGATGTTATTGTTTTTGAAGCATTTAGAGGAACAGAAATTTCTTTAGATGGAGAAGATTATCTAGTGTTAGACCTTGAAAATATCATAGGTATAATGTAATAAAATTATTTAAAATAAATATATAGAAAAATTAAAGGAAAATAAATATGGCAAAAGAAGTATTATTTAGTGATGCAGCAAGAAATAGATTATATACAGGTGTTGAAAAATTAGCAGATGCAGTAAAAGTTACAATGGGACCAAGAGGTAGAAATGTACTTCTTCAAAAATCATTTGGAGCACCAAATATCACAAAAGATGGTGTTTCAGTTGCAAGGGAAATTGAACTTGAAGATACTTTAGAAAATATGGGAGCTCAACTTGTAAGAGAAGTTGCATCTAAAACTGCTGATGAAGCAGGAGATGGAACAACAACTGCAACAGTTTTAGCTCATAGTATTTTCAAAGAAGGTCTTAGAAATGTAACAGCAGGTGCAAATCCTATTATCTTAAAAAGAGGTATGGATAAAGCTTGTGAAGCTATTTTAGAAAATATCAAAAATTCTTCAAAAGAAGTAGCAAATAAAACAGAGATAGAGCAAGTTGCTACAATCTCTGCAAATTCTGATAAAGCTATTGGGTCTATGATAGCTGAAGCTATGGATAAAGTTGGAAAAGATGGTGTTATTACTGTCGAAGAAGCTAAGGGAATCTCTGATGAATTAGATGTAGTTGAAGGTATGCAGTTTGATAGAGGATATTTATCTCCTTATTTTGTAACAAATACTGAAAAAATGACTGCTGAGTTAGAAAATCCTTTTGTATTACTTTATGAGAAAAAAATCTCTAATTTAAAAGAAATGTTACCTATCTTAGAATCAGTAAACCAAAGTGGAAGACCACTTCTAATCATCGCTGAAGATGTAGATGGTGAAGCACTTGCAACTTTAGTTGTAAATAGACTAAGAGGTTCTTTAAATATAGCTGCGGTTAAAGCACCTGGATTTGGTGATAGAAGAAAAGCAATGCTTGAAGATATCGCTGTTTTAACTGGTGGTACAGTGATAAGTGAAGAAATGGGTATGAAACTTGATACTGCTGGTATTGAAGTTCTTGGAACTGCTTCAAGAGTTGTAATAGATAAAGACAATACAACTATCGTTGATGGTGTTGGAACTAGTGAGGCTGTACAAGCAAGAACTAATCAAATCAAAGCAGAGATGGAAAATACTACTAGTGATTATGATAGAGAAAAATTACAAGAAAGACTTGCAAAATTAAGTGGTGGAGTTGCTGTTATCAAAGTAGGAGCTGCAACTGAAACTGAAATGAAAGAGAAAAAAGATAGAGTTGATGATGCCCTAAGTGCAACTAGAGCTGCGGTTGAAGAAGGTATCGTAATAGGTGGAGGAGCTGCACTTATAAGAGCTGCTGCAAAAGTAAATCTAGAGCTTGAAGGTGATGAAGCTATTGGAGCTGACATTGTTTTAAGAGCGATTAAAGCACCTTTAAAACAGATAGCTATCAATGCTGGTTTTGATGCTGGTGTTGTAGCAAATGAAGTTGAGAAATCAGACAATGAAAACTTAGGTTTCAATGCTGCAAATGGAGAATATGTAGATATGTTTGAAGCTGGTATTGTTGATCCAGCAAAAGTTGAAAGAGTAGCTATGCAAAATGCAGTATCAGTAGCATCTTTACTTTTAACAACTGAAGCAACAGTAACAGATATAAAAGAAGATAAACCAGCAATGCCTGCTATGCCAGATATGGGTGGTATGGGCGGAATGCCAGGTATGATGTAAGAAGCCGTTAAAAAAAAGTGAACTGCTTCACTTTTTTAGGCTTCGCAGACGAAGTGGTCGTAGTGAAACGGAGCCACGAAGTCCGAGAGAAGTCCATTAAAAAAAAGCTTCACTTTTTTAGGACTCGCAGACTAAGGTGATGTGCACTTGTGCACCACCGTGTCCGAAAGAAAGCCTTAAGTCATAAACATTATGATTAAAACTTATTTAATCTTACTTATCTTTAAAATAAGATATAATGTAAAAAATTTAAAGGATGGTTTATATGCAATTAACTATTGATATAAAAGAATCAGCAATAGATAAGGTTATGTGGTTTTTAGAACATATTAAATCTGATGTTAAAATTATTGATAATCCATCTGATAAAACTCTGGATATAGAGCCTATAAGAGAAAATGATAAGGATTATAAATATCTTGTTATGGGTAGAAAAGAAAGAGAAAATAATCCCCAAAATTATGGAAGTATGGATGAAATAAAATGGGACTAATTTGTGTATAAAATTATTCCACATAAAAGAGTAATCAAATTTATTAACAGTCGAACCTCAAAAGATAAGCAAAGAATAAAAGAAAGATTTGATTTACTACAAAAAAATCCCTATCCTACAAATTCAAATATTGATTCAAAAAAACTTCAAAATAGAAATGGCTTTAGATTGAGAATTGGAAATTATAGATTTATTTATGATATTGTAGATGATGAATTAATTATCTATATGGAACAAGCTGATAACAGAGGTGATATTTACTAAGTTTTGATTTTCTTGATATAACATTAGAATAATTAATTTTTATATTATTATTCTATAATACCTATAAAAAAGGTATTTAGTTATGAATAATTTCTTTAAAATATTGAAAAACAAATTATTAAATATTGATTGTGAAAAAAATAGTTTACTTGAAAAAAGAGGAATTGTGAAAAATCTGAAAGATTTTCAAGTAGCAGATATTCATACTAGTGCTACACTTGCTAATAGAAATAATATAAAAACAGATATAGAATATTGTACCACTTTTGAAATAGATGATTTAGTATTTAGATACAAATCAAAAAAAATATTGACAATAAGCAATCAAGATGAGGTTGTAATTTTGTATTCTAATACAAATAAAAAAAGTGGTTTTGATGTATCTGTATATAAAAATTTATCTAATAAAACAAACAATATCTCAGATTATCATAATAAAATGATTTTAGCTATATTTTTATTTTTTTCTATGGTTTTGGGATTAATTGTTTATTGTATTACTTTAGAAAATATTGCTATGAATATTGTTGGTATTATTTTAGGATTGGCTACTGGTTATTTAGCATTTCTTTTGTCAAAATGTTTCCCTATTTTTGAAAAAAAGCTTAATAATTTAAAAGATTTAGAATAAATGTTTAAGTAAAACAGTTAGATTCAAAGAGAAAATTATGTAATATTTATGTATAATAAAATCCTAAAATTCAAAGGATTTGATTATGCTCGAACTAAGCCCATATTTAACAGAGTTTTTTGTAGTTGCCCTAACTATGCTTTTTGCACTTTTATCCCCTGGTCCAGATTTTGCTATGATTTTAAGGCAAAGTGTTAATTATGGAAGAAAAACATCTATTTATACAAGTTTTGGGCTTGGACTTGGGGTATCTGTCCATATCACTTATAGTATATTGGGAATAGGATTTATCATATCTAAATCTATAGTTTTATTTAATATCATAAAGTTTTTAGGGGCTTTTTATCTGATTTATATAGGATATAAAAGTTTGAAATCTCAAGGTTTTGAATTGAAAGATGAAAAATTAACTGATATTGAAACAATGAGTGATAAAAAATCTTTCCTCATAGGTTTTTTATGCAATTTACTAAATCCTAAAGCTGCTTTGTTTTTCGTATCTTTATTTACAGTTGTTGTAGATACACATACCCCTTTATATATTCAAACTATTTATGGTTTATTTGCTATTTTTATGACTATTAGTTGGTTTACTAGTTTATCTTTTATTTTGAGTCAAAATAAAGTGAGAAGATTTTTTAATAAATTTGGAAAATACTTTGATAGATTTATAGGTGGTATTTTGATTTTCTTGGGATTAAAAATAGCTTTTTTAAGACAATAATTTATATAACTATACTCAAGTTTATTTTTTTATGAAAGCCTATTTATAGCAAGGTTTAGATAAAATGTCCCAAAAAAGATAGGGAAGATTAAAATGATAGATATTAAACAACTGCAAAAAGATTATGACTCAATAGCACTTCCTTTAAAAAGAAAAGGTGTTAGTCAAGAACTTTTAGATGAACTAAAAGTACTTTGTGCAAATGCAAAAGTCAAACGACAAGAGATGGAAAATATAACTGCACAACAAAACAAATTATCTAAAGAATTTGGAAGATATAAGAAAGAAGGTTTAGATATATCTGTTTTACAAAAAGAGATAAATGAACTAAAAACATCTAAGCAAAAGTTTGAAGATGAAGTAAGAACACTAGAAGAAGAACTAACTAATATAGCTTTAGGAGTTCCAAATCTTCCTGATGAAATAGTGCCAGATGGTGAAGATGAAAATGAAAATGTAGTTTTAGAAACTATTGGACAAAAACCTAAATTTTCTTTCCAGCCAAAAGAACACTGGGATTTAGATAATGCTTGGTTAGATTTTGAAAGAGGTGTAAAACTAGCAAAATCAAGATTTTCAGCTATTAGAGGTGAGGGTGCTAGACTAGAGAGAGCTTTGATAAACTATATGTTAGATTTCAATAGAAGTCGAGGTTTTGAAGAATGGTATGTACCTTTTATGGCAAACTCAAACACTTTAAGAGGTACTGGGCAACTACCTAAATTTGAAGATGATTTATTTAAGATTGAAGGGGAAGATTTATATCTTATTCCAACAGCAGAAGTTTCTTTGACTAACCTTTACAATGATGAGATAATCCCTGCTAGTGAATTACCTATGTTATTGACTTCTTATACACCTTGCTTTAGAAAAGAAGCAGGAAGTGCAGGAAGAGATACTAGAGGACTTATAAGACAACATCAGTTTGATAAAGTTGAGATGGTAGCTATCACAAAACCAGAAGAATCTGATGAAATTTTTGAAAAGATGGTTCAAACAGCTAGTGATTTACTAACATCACTTGGACTTGCTCACCAAAAAGTTATGCTTTGTACTGGTGATTTAGGATTTTCTGCAAGTAAAACTATAGATTTAGAAGTGTGGCTTCCTGGTCAAAACAAATATAGAGAAATATCTTCTATTTCAAATACAAGAGAATTCCAAAGTAGACGAGCAAAAATAAGATATAAAGATGGAAAGAAAAATATTTTAGCTCACACTTTAAATGGTTCTTCACTTGCAGTTGGTAGAACTTTACTAGCTATTATGGAAAACTATCAACAAGAAGATGGAAGTGTAAAAACACCTGAAGTTCTTAAAAAGTATATGTAAAAAATATAGATATTTACTCAATACTACCCACAAAAAAAGCAGGGTAAAACCTGCTTTTTTTGTATCAATACAAACGGTAGTTAGTGAAACTACCTAAATAATGAACTACTTTTGTGAGAGAATTGTAATATATTTTGAACTATTTGTCAATGAAAAAAGGTTAAAGATATTATAAATTAATATCTTTAACTTCCTTTTTATACCAAGTTACAATCCTTTTTTGAAAGTCATTTTTTGGATTGTTTATATTTATTTTATTATTGTTTTTTTGCATAATTTTAATTTTTTCACCTGCTATTAAAGAAGATTTTTTAATTTTACCACTTTTATCATGAAGTTTTAGCACATCAAAAATTAAATTATTGTCATTTACTTTTAGATTCCATAGAAATGATCTGTAAGTACTATTTTCAACTAATTTTTCAATTTGCTTATAATCATTATTATTTGGATATTTTTGTCTTAAATCTTTAATTTTCTTCATCACCCATTCATTGGTCATCTGTTGACCATTTTTAGTGTGTTGTAAACCACTTTTATTGTATTTACTTTCAACAACTAATACATCTTTGATTATTCCATCTTTTGTCTTTTTTATAAATAATCCATCTATTCCATTTCGTCCAACTTCTCCTTCAATCTTTTTCCAACTAGAAGATACAAAGTATTTATCCATTAAATTTTCATTTATTTTTCCAACTTTTATATTTACTTGAGCAAGACTAAGGTTTGGATTCTTTCTAATGATTTTTTGATGTAGGGTAGATTTAGTTATAACTTCTGAAAATTTTTCTACATCACAAGCTTTAGATTTTAGACATTTTAGTAAAAAAATATCACCATCTTTTAAATTACTAAAAAGTTTTCTATATTGAAATTGTTTTACAAAAGTAATTTTATTTTCTTTTACAGCAAGAGATAATAAGTCATGAATATTTTCACTTTTAGTTGCATATTTTAAATGACTTCTAGTAGCATATTTTAAACCTTTTATAACTTTTAAACTTGACACTTTTTTAACTGTTTGTACTGTCGTAATTGCATTCGCAAACAAGCATATATTAAAAGCTAAAATTAGGAATAACTTAATCATTTTTTATATCCTCCAAATCTTTTTTTATAATATTCTTTTAAATCTACTTCATAATCCTCGCAAGAATCTATGATTTCTTTAAAAGTTTCTTTTGATTTTTCTTTTTTATCTTGCAAATATTGACTATTGGCAATTTGTAATTTTATTTCGTTTACTAATGGAGCAGAGAAATGAGATTCTATCATTCCCAATTCCTTATAAGCTTTCTCATAATATTTTTCTGCTTGAACATATCTTTTTGAGTTAAAATAAAAAGTACCTACTCTATAATAAAGTGATGTCATACTATATGGTGTACTATAGTCATCTGTATCAAAGTTTTCTTCAGCATCTTTTACTAGTTGTAAAATTTTTGGTTCATTTTTGATAAAATCATCATTTCCAATGATATTTATATATAGAATAATAGGCTCTATACTATACTTATTTTCACTTTTAGCATTATCAAGTTTTTGTAAAGTTGTTTTAATATTTCCTTTATTTAATTGTTGTAATGCTTCAAGATAATATATAAAACCTTTATTTTCTAAATCAGTTTTATCAATCATATTAAGAGCTTTATCAAATAATTCAACTTTTGAATTATTATTAGCAATAATACCTAAAACTATTAAATCTTGATTGAGTTTTTTATTAATATTAGATTTTTGTAAAATATATTCAAGTCTTTCAATAGCATTTTTGTAAAGAGTAATTTTTTGTTTTTTTCTAGTTTCTAATCTATTATTTAAGTCCAGTAGTTTATTTTCTAAATCATTAAGTTTAGAAGTTTCCTTTTTAGAATATTTTATCTCTTTTATTTCATTTTCTATATTTGTAATTTCTTCAATAACTTCGTTGCTTTCTTCTTCAATTTCATATATCTTATCAACTATATATTTTGTTTCTTTTGAACCTAAATTTTTTGGAATACTCATTTTTATTTTGTATTCCATATTTTTTGTAGCATCATTCTGAAAATATAATACACCATCAAGAGAAAAAGCCGTGACATTAGCCATTACAGCAAGTTTACCTATGGTACTTAATGCTGAGAAAGAAGCTCCTCCTCCAATGGTTCCTAATGAGATACCATTTAATATAGATGCACCTAAAATAGCATTTCCTCCAAACCATCCACCAATAGTAGACAATCCAGCCATATACGATCCAGCTCCTCCTCCCGCAACTGTACTTGCAATACTTGAAACTCCTGTTGCCGCGGCTGGTGCACCAGCTCCAGCTGTGAAATATGTAATCGCTCCTGCAGCTACAATTGAACTACCAATAACTACCAATGAAAAATAGCTTTTTTTATAAAAAGCTTTAGGATATACTTTTTCAAAACTTATTTTTTTTAAAGGTTTATCTTTCCAAAACATTGCTTTATTTATATATCCTTTTGATGTTTCTACTAAGTTCGCATTAACATTAGTAACTAATAAACTTGATGCCAAAATTGATGATAAGATAATATTTTTCATTTCTTCTCCTATTTTTATATATAACTGATTTTACCCCCCCCCCGAACTTAAAAAATTATAAAAACAATAATAAGTTTTATTTATCTATTTTTATAATTTTACTTTAAATGAAAAATTCAATATAATAATAAAAAAGGATAGCAAATGAAAATCATTTTAAAAATCTTTACTCTATTAACTTTATCTATAAGTTTAGTAGCATCTGATAGTTTTGAAAAAGATTTAAAAGTCTTAATAAAAAAAGAAAAAGAAAGACTTCAAGCAAAAGAAATAATAGTTTCTATTTATGACAACAAATCAAATGAACTTTTATTTTCCAATAATACAAAATTGGCAAAGAACTATATCTTTGAACCTGCTTCTCTTATGAAACCATTGGTTTTATCAACCATTTTAAAAAATAATAAAGTAAAAAAAGATGAAGTTTTTTATGCTTATAATGAGTTTAAATTTAAAAAAGATGATAATAAATATATAAAAATAAAAAACAATATAGATAAAAATGGTTTTTATCCTAAGGGTGAAATTTTAATTGACAATAGATGGATTATTAGAGATGATAGAAGATTGAAAAACAACTACCTATCTTTATATGATATATTGGTTTATTCAAGTAATATAGGAATTTTACAAGTTGCAAATAGATTAAATGGAAAAGAATTTTATAAAGCTTTAAAAGATTTTGGTTTTGGAAAAGATATAGGATTTATGCCATCTTTATCTTTATTTGAAAAGAAAGGCAAAGATAAATTTAATATTTTTAAAAGTGCTGTATCTTTTGGTATGGGTATACAAGTAACATTTAATCAAATGTTAAATGCTTATATTAAACTAAACAATATGAATAATGAATTAATAAATAAAGCTTTAGAAGAACATTTTCTTATGGATAACAAAAATAAAGATTTATTTCCAAATTTAAAAATATCTTTTCAAACAGGTACTAGTTCAATAATTCAAAAGAAAAAATATACTAAAAAATATATAAGTTCAATCTTTGCATTTGTAAAAAACAAAGATAAAAATTATACAATAGGAATAACAACTATAGAACCTATATCAAAGGGAGAATTTTGGTATTATAGATATGCTTTTTATTCAGCTAAACCTTTGCTTTTTAAAATTATAAAAGTGTTGTTTTAAATAAGACATACTAGTTTGAGAAACAAGTTAAAGTATAGAGCTAATATTTAGAAAGGATTATCAAGTTTTTTATTTAGTAGAATAAAAAAGAAGTTTTACCGGGAAAAAAAATTGTTATAATATACAATGATTTTAACTAAGGAGAGATAATATTCGATAAAACTTCTTTGTTTATGGTGAAAGTATAGCATAAAAAATTAAAAAATGCTATTTTAATGCTACGAAAATATGATAAATATTTGAATATTACTAGAAAAGTTATTTTTATCTTTAATAGTGTTTTTATTATGTCATAATTTATAAAAATAATCATACAAATATCATATATAAGGGATGTTTACCTAACAAATACTTTTGTATCATATATTTTTCCTTTTATCTTTACTTCTAAATATCCTTTATTTACAGTAGTATGTTTATATGTGAGTAATTCTCCTATGACGATGGAATTTTTTATGATATCTTTAGATTTTACAAATCTACCTTGTGAATTTCCTATGCTTACTTTTGGTTTTTGTCCATATAAAGTACCAAAAAATGCAATCTTTGTATAAACTATACCATTGTAGTCATATTTTGTTTGCCTTAGTGCTTGTATATTTTCTCCATGGTTTTTATCATAGATAGCTACGGCATAGGCATTTATAGGATTTGAAGAAGACATTGGTTCTGAATATAAGTTTGTAATAGTAGATAATAGGGCTATGAATTTTATAAATTTTCTCATAGCCTATTTTATCTTTTTTTTGTGTAAGATTTGTTTTATTCGTATTTGATGACTCTTGTCAATTCGCCATTTTGTTTTTTCATTTCATCATAAAGTTTTTGATATTTTAGTTTATTTTCAAATGATATGGGAGTTCTTAGGGATTTGTATTCTACTAATTCTCCATTTTTATATACTTGTGAAACTTCGGCATATACCCAATAAAATCCACCATCTTTTCGCAAGTTTTTTACAAAACCTTCCCAGCTACCTTTTTGTTCTAAGTCTTTCCACATTTGTTCAAAAACTTTTTTGGGCATATCTGGGTGTCTTACAATATTGTGTGGTTTTCCTATAAGTTCATCAACTTCATATCCAGAAATATGTGCAAAAGTTTCATTTGCAAAGGTGATAATCCCACTTAAATTTGTTCTTGAAACTATAAGTTCATCTTTTGGAACAATAGTTTCAATCAAAAATTCACTTGCACTATAATCCATTATTTTACCTCTTCTACACCATCAAGTTGTCTAGCAAAAGCTTCTAAATCTTTTCTTTTTAAATCACCATTATAAACCATATCTCTTGGATCAATATCTTTATTATTTAGTATTTTTGGAACAGCTTCAGAGTTTTCTAAAACATTTATATTTTCATTTAGTTCTTCTTCACTATATGCCATTTGCATATCTGCACTTATGACATTTGGGATGTTTTCTACAACTCTTAGTTTTTTTAATTCTTCTTCTACCCCTTCCCCTTCAATAGTGATGATAACTCTTCCTTTTTCATCGTGTAGATGATAGTCACAAGCCTCACAATTTTTTAAATCTTCTACAACTTGCTTTAAGTTTTCAGGTTTTGTTTGAACTACTATGCTTGAAATATTCATTTGATTTTTTCCTTTTATTTTAATTTATAATAATTTATTTTTTCTTGTTCATTTGATATAAAAACTTCATCTTCATTTATAAAAAGTATATCACTTATAAGTGAAGGATTGTCTTTTAATACAAATAAATCTTTTTTAGTTTTTGTGTCAAAAACCAATACATCATTGTCTTCATTTATGGCATAAGCTCCTAGTTTTCCATTAGGACTTAGTCCTGCACTATATACTAAAAAAGGTGCTTTTTTATGATAGGCTAAATCTTTTTTTATATGATAAATAGCAGATTTTCTATCTTGACCTGCACTTATGATATAGCCATTTTTTGTATCAACTTGATAGACATTGTCCAAGTTTTGCTTTTCAAATTTTTTTACCACACTTAAATCTTTTGTATTAAGCATAGTTAAGTCACCACTTTCATCAGAAACTAGGATATACTTTTTATCTTCACTTAAAGCAAAATCAGAAAAAGAAGATAAAGATACTTGAACTATTTTTTTCACTTTGTTTTCTTTTAAATTATATAGATATATTTCATTTGAAAGTAGGGCAAAGATGATGGTGTTTTCATCAAGAAACTTAGCCTTATCTATATATAGTTTCTTTTTTGCTGAAATAATATTTGTCAAAGTATTGTTAGAAAAAACATCTATATTTCTTCCACCTTTATTTCCTTGAGATAAGATTAAGGTTTTATCATTTAAAACATCAAAGCTATATATCTTTGCTTCTATGACATCTCCCATAAAGTCTTTGATTTTTTCTACCTTGATAGAAGATATCTTTTCTTTTGTTTTTAAATTAAAAATATCAAGACTAGAATTTACAGTTGAGGCATATAACTTAGCATCTTTATATAAAAGTTCAGTAACCCCACCACTTGCATTTAGTGAAAAATTAGGCTTTAACTCTTTTGGAGAAGAAAAAAGTAAAGTTGAAAATAAAAGTAAAAATTTTAAATATTTCAAAATATAAACCTTTTTTAATTTTTTATTGTTATTGCACCACTTGGGCAATATTGTATGCAAAAACCACAAGAAGTACAAGCTTCATTTATCACTGGTTTAAACATAGCAAAAAATTCGATAGCATCATCTAAACAAGGGTCTTTACATGAAAAACACATAATTTTATTCCACGATAGACAAGTTTGCGTATCTATTTGTATTATAGCATTAATATTTTGTTTATCTTCAATATTTAATACTTCATATTCACAAACTTTGGCACATTCATCACAATAAGTACAACCACCTTCTTCAAAATTTAACTTTGGAGTTTTATCTTCTTGTATTTGTATTATATTTTCTTCACAAACTGTACTGCACTTTCCATCACATTGGGTACAATTTGTGAAAAAAACGTCTTCATCTTTAAAATATGGGGGTCTTAAAACTTTCTCTTGTTTATCTTCTTTAAAAGAAGAAACAAGAGAGCTAAATAACTCTCTTCGTTTCATTTTATTCTACCCCTTCGTTCATAACATCAAGTAAATTTGATTTACTTTTTAAATCTTTTTTTCTAAATTCTGTTGTAAAGTTATTTTTAGGTGCCTCACCTTGTGATTGAGGAGCGTGGCATTGAGAACAGTTAAATCTAGCACCTGCAAGTGTTGAAAGTGATTTTGAAACTGTTTTTATATCACTTGTATTTTTTACAATTTTTCCTTCTTTTACAA
>PDWI01007852.1_pt1 | contig 13462 bp, 11 predicted proteins | sample 1430891 | NCBI WGS metagenome assembly PDWI01 (sample SAMN01162508, study PRJNA174530) | Oral metagenome, whole genome shotgun sequencing project. | biome: Marine environment; feature: Marine mammal; material: Swab sample of the gingival sulcus; isolation source: swab sample of gingival sulcus...
CTTGTTTAACCAGAGCATCTGATTTGTTTTGAGACTCTTTTAGTTTTGCAAACTCAGCTTTTGAAAAACCGAGATCTTTCATTAACTCATTTAATGAAACTGTTTTGCCATCAGGTCTTGGTTTTTGTCCGTTTCCTGCTACAAAGTCCCAATATATTCTTTCATATTGCTCCGGCCTTGGTTTTTTACCATTGCGTATATCTAAAATATCCCAATACATTTTTTCATACTTGGGATCTCCTGTAAGTGCATAAGTTCTTGCAAATCTTGTTAGATCATCCGAGCTATGTCTTAATTCATTAGCTCGTAAAAATGATTCATATCTTTTTTCTTGACTTGTTCTTAAATTTTGCATATTACTATACATTATTACTGCAAACAATATTAACAAAATTGAAAATAATCCAATCCCACCAAATAAGAATGTAAATATTTTCTTTATAGACATATTTTTTTCCTGTTAATTAAATTAAAAATAATTATTAAACACCCTGCAAAATAAGGGTAGAATAATTGAGTCTTATTATCATTTTATTTTTTTGTATGTTGCAAAAGTGATGAACACTTGAGATAATATTATCTGATGATTGTGAGTTTTTTGCATTTATTATAGAGGAGAAAAAAATGAAAAAAACTTGACATGCCTTGAAAAGAACACTAAATTTTATTACGCTCCAACGCTCCAACGCTCCAACGCTCCAACGCTCCAACGCTCCAACGCTCCAACGCTCCAAACGCTCCAACGCTCCAACGCTCCAACGCTCCATATATCTTTCCTTTTTCTATTTGATAAAAAATTTAATAAGTACATAATCGGATAAAAAATTTAAATTTTAATTCTTTCTTGCCTTTCATATGGCTAATGAGAAGTATTGTTTAATATTCCGAAACTTGCTTCGGAGTTACTAAAAACATATAGATTAAACATTACTTAAATTTTATAATCGAAATTGTCGATATTGTATAAATATAATCGATATTGTATAAAAAAAATTAAATTCTTCAGAAAAATTTTTTTGTTTTATGAATAAAAATTCTTGATTTATTTATATTTTTATATAATTAGAATTTTTCCCAACTAAGATTAAGGTGCACATCATGAAGAAACTTTTAATCACCACTCTAATATTTTTACTTTGTTTTTCTATAGAATTATTATCGCAAGAAGAAACAACAGATTCAACACAAACAAACAATTATTCCGGACTTAAATGGAGAAGCATTGGTCCTGCATTTACTTCAGGCAGAATTGCTGATTTTGCTGTTAATCCTGATAATTGCAGTGAGTATTATGTTGCAGTTGCAAGCGGTAATATTTGGAAGACAACCAACAGAGGAATTACATTCAAACCTATTTTTGATAGTTATGGTTCCTACTCAATCGGTTGTCTTGCAATAGATCCAAATAATCCGAATGTAGTTTGGGCAGGAACAGGTGAAAACAATCATCAAAGAGCTTTAGGTTACGGAGATGGCGTTTACAAAACTATTGACGGCGGAAACAGTTGGGAAAATATGGGATTAAAGGACTCAAGACAAATTGGTAAGATTGTAATTGATCCGAGAAACAGTAATATAGTTTTTGTTGCAGCCGAGGGTTCTGTTTGGGGTTCCGGAGGCGAAAGAGGTCTTTACAAAACTACTGATGGCGGAAAAACTTGGAAAAAAGTTTTAGAAATAAGCAAGCATACCGGAGTAACCGAAGTAGTTTTCGATCCTCGTAATCCCGATTTAATGTATGCAACTTCCGAACAAAGAAGAAGACACACATTTACTAAAATCGGCGGCGGACCTGAATCTGCTGTTTACAGATCAACAGATGCTGGTGAAACTTGGAATAAAATTATGAAAGGTTTACCGAGTGTTGATATAGGCGGAATGGGACTTGCAATTTCTCCTGCAAATCCTGAAATTATTTATTTAAGTATGGAAGCTGCTGAGAATAAAGGCGGATTTTTTCGTTCAATCAACAGAGGGGCATCTTGGGAAAAGATGAGTGATAGAAATGCTTCAGGACAATATTTCAATGAAATTTTTTGTGATCCGATTGATGAAAATAAAGTTTATTTAATGGATGTTTTTTCAGTTGTTACAAAAGATGGCGGAAAAACTTGGAAAAAAATTGGTAATGCAGGAAGGCATGTGGATGATCATGCAATGTGGATAAACCCTAAAAATACTGATAACTTTTTAATAGGTGGAGACGGAGGTATTTACGAAACTTTTGACGGTGGAAAAACTTATGATTTCAAAGAAAATTTACCCGTAACACAATTTTACAGAGTATTTGTAGATAACAGTGAGCCATTCTATTATGTTTATGGCGGAACACAAGATAACAGCAGTATGGGCGGTCCTTCACAAACACTGAGTGCTGATGGAATAGTTAGCAGCGATTGGTTTGTTACAAACGGCGGAGATGGATTTTGGTCTGCGGTTGATCCTGAAGATCCGAATACTGTCTATGCCGAATCGCAATATGCCGGAATGGTAAGGTATAACAGAAAAACAAAAGAAAGTGTTTTTATTAGACCCGAACCAAGAGAAGGGGAATTAACTTATAAGTGGAATTGGGATACGCCTTTGTTTATTAGTCCCTATAAACATACAAGAATTTATTGTGCTGCAAATAAAGTTTTTAGAAGTGAAGACCGCGGTAACACTTGGGAAGTAATAAGTGATGATTTAACTTCTCAAACCGATAGAAACACTTGGAAAGTTATGGATAAATATTGGAGTATCGATGCGGTTGCCAAAGACAGATCAACTTCTTTGTGGGGAACGTTGGTATCTTTAAGTGAATCGCCTGTTCAAGAAAATTTAATTTACTCTGGTTCCGATGATGGAATAATTAGCGTAACCGAAGATGCCAAAAACTGGACTAAATATTCATCGTTTCCGGATGTTCCCGAATATACATATGTAACCGATATAGTTCCATCTAAGTTTGATGCAAATGTTGTTTTTGCTGCATTTAACAATCATAAAAGAGATGATTTTAAACCTTATATTTTGATGAGTAAAAATAAGGGTAAAACTTGGACTTCTATTGCCGGAAACTTACCTAAGCGAGGCAGCATTCATTCTATTGAGCAAGATTTCAAAGACCCGAACTTACTTTTTGTGGGAACAGAATTCGGTGTTTTCTTTACAAATGATCTTGGAAAAAATTGGACACAATTAAAATCAGGCATTCCTACCATTTCCGTAGAAGATATAACAATTCAAGAAAGAGAAGAAGATTTAGTTGTTGCTACCTTTGGAAGAGGTTTTTATATTTTAGATGATTACTCTCCGCTAAGAAGTAATCTTAAAAGCAATTTTGATAAAGAAGCTGAGATATTTCCTATAAAAGACTCTAAGCTTTTTGTTAAAAGCAGATCAAGATACGGACAAGGAGCAACTTACTTTAAAGCAGATAATCCGAAGTTTGGAGCGGTTTTTACTTACTATCTAAAAGATGTACCTAAAATGTTAAAATCAATAAGACATGAAAAAGAAAAAAAATTATTCAAAGAGGGTGAAAAAATTCCACAACCTTCTAACGAAGAATTAAGAAAAGAAAAGAATGAGACCGCTCCTTATTTAATGTTTACAATAAAAGATTTAGAAGGTAATGTAATTAGAAAATTAACCACAAAAGCTAAGAAAGGGCTAAATAGAGAAGTATGGGATTTAAGATATGAAAGCACTTATCCTTTATCGGAAAAAGATAAATTTAATCCTGCTTCAAAACCTAAAAGCAGTACATTGGTTATGCCCGGGAAATACTTCGTTAAATTATCTTTATTTTCAAGAGAAGGAGAAAAAGAATTAGCGGGACCTGTTGAATTTAATGTTGTTCCTCTCATTAAACAAAAAAATATAACAGAAAAAAGAAAAGAATTGGTTGCTTTCCAAATAAAGATTAATAATTTAAGCAGAACAATTGTCGGAACAGAAAGCTATCTTAAAGAATTGATAGATAAAGTTGATAAAATAAAACAAGCAATAATAACAACACCAAAAGTTCCTAACAGCTTATTAAAGGATGCTGAAAGAATTGCTGCAGAGTTGGATAATCTCTCACAAAAATTTAATTTGGAAAGTAAATATCCAAGTAACGAAGAAAATGCTCCGTATCAAAGCACTATAAACGATAGATTATCAATTTTAAGATATACACATTATAGATCTACCGAACCGTTAACAGCTAAGGAAAAAGACAATTATAGAATATTAACAAAAGAATTTCCTCCTATATATAATAAAATTAAAAAATTAGGTGAAGTGGATATTAAAAACTTAGAAGCAGAATTAGAAAAATATAATGCGGTAAAAACTCCCGGCAGATTACCGAAATTAAAAATATAAACTTAATTATTTTAATATTTAAAGATATAGTTAAGATGAAAAAATAATAAGATTAATTTTATCTGCTGATTTAAGTAATAGAACATTCTATTTTTGAAGTTTTATAAAAAAATCTTGTATCTTATTAGACTTTTTTTAAGTTTTAAAATACTGAATTCAAAATGTTCTTTAATATTTAATTATCAAGAAAGGCAGAGGGAGCAGGCCCCGTGAAGCCTTGGCAACCGTCAATTTATGAAAGGTGCCAAATCCTGCCCTAAATTTTTAGGGAAAGATAATATCGGAATAAAATTTTAACCTCCTTTGGAATCTTTCCATAGGAGGTTTTTTTGTGCCGTTTAACTTGATGATTAAAATTAATTTGTTAAAAAAGATTCTTAAAATTTAAATCTTTCGTTATATGTCAATTGATGGAAACAAATCAGTTCAGCATTCGGAAAGAGAAATTTTAAGAGTAATCAAATTTCTAAAGCAAAAAAATCAAGGAGAAAATAATGAGCAACTATAAATTTGAAACATTACAACTTCATGCGGGACAAGAAGCTGATCCCGTAACAAATTCAAGAGCCGTACCGATTTATCAAACCGCATCTTATAATTTCAATGATTCCGAACATGCAGCCGATTTATTTGCATTAAGAGAACTTGGCAATATTTATACAAGAATTATGAATCCCACTACGGATATATTTGAAAAAAGAATTGCTGCTCTCGAAGGCGGCATTGCTGCTTTGGCAACTTCATCGGGACAAGCTGCAGAACATTTGGCAATTACAAATATTGCTGAAGCCGGAGAAAACATTGTTTCAACAAGCTATCTCTACGGAGGGACTTATAATTTGTTTAAGGTAACACTACCCAAAGTTGGAATAAATGTTAAATTTGTTAATGGAGATAATCCTGAAGATTTTGAAAAATTAATTGATGAAAACACTAAAGCTCTTTATATTGAATCAATAAGTAATCCTAAATTGAGTGTTCCCGATATGGAAAAGATTGCAGAAATAGCTCACAAGAATAATATTCCATTAATTGCAGATAACACTTTTGGTGCTGCCGGATATTTGGTCAGACCAATTGATTATGGTGCTGATATTGTTGTTGCATCTGCTACAAAATGGATTGGCGGTCATGGTACTTCAATTGGCGGAGTAATTGTTGATTCAGGAAATTTTGATTGGGGCAGCGGAAAGTTTCCTGCTTTTACCGAACCTTCTGAAGGTTACCATGGATTAGTATTTAATGATGTATTTGGAAAAAACTCAGAGTTTGGAAATATTGCTTTTATAATTAGAGCAAGGGTAGAAGGATTAAGAGATTACGGTCCTTGTATTAGTCCGTTTAATTCTTTTCTTTTACTTCAAGGATTAGAAACACTTTCGTTAAGAGTTGAAAGGCATAATAGCAATGCTCTTACACTTGCAAATTGGTTAAATAATCATCCGCAAGTTGATTGGGTTTGGTTTCCGGGATTGAAGAGTGATCCTGCAAATAAAAATGCAAAAAAATATTTGAGAGCCAACCATTACGGTTCTATGCTTTCATTTGGAATTAAAGGTGGATTAGAAGCAGGAAAGAAATTTATTAACAAAGTTAAGTTGGCAAGTTTACTTGCAAATGTCGGAGATGCAAAAACGCTTGTTATTCATCCGGCTTCAACAACACATCAACAGTTGAGTGATGAAGAACAAAAATCATCAGGAGTTCTACCTGAACAAATCAGAGTGTCTGTTGGGATTGAACATATTGATGATATAATTAACGATTTTGAACAAGCATTGAACAATAAATCATAAGTGCTAATACTAAAAATTGTTTTACTTTAAATTTTAGGAATTATTTTGACTGAACTTATATCTCAAACACAATTTGTAAATCTTTATTCCCAACAAGCTCCATTTGTTTTTGAAACAGGGGGTTCTCTTGATTTAGTTACAGTTGCTTATCAATACTATGGAAAACTAAATGAGGCAAAAGATAACGTTATTCTAGTTAATCATGCTTTAACAGGCAATGCCCATGCTGCAGGAATAATTAACGAAGATGAAGTAACTAATAGTAAAAATGTGGAACACCTTTTACAATATAATCAAATGTATAAAGGCAAAGAAGGCTGGTGGTCTCCTCTAATTGGTAAGGGAAGAGCATTGGATACTGATAAATTTTTTATTATTTGTCCTAATGTTCTAGGAAGTTGTTATGGAACTTTTGGACCGACAAGTTTAATTGCCGATAGCAAAGAATTAGATCGTTTAAACTTTCCGAAAGTTACAGTTAGGGATATGATTAAAGTTCAAAAAAAATTATTGGATTATTTAGGAGTAAAAAAAATTAAACTTGCAATTGGAGGATCACTCGGTGGAATGCAAGTTTTAGAGTGGGCAATAATGTACGGAGAGATGATAGAAAAAATTATGCCCATTGCAACTTCCGCAGCTCATTCACCTTGGGCGATTGGTTTGAATGAAGCAGCCAGAAATGCAATTAAGAATGATCCTGTTTGGCAAAATGGTAATTATACGGAACAACCTAAACAAGGATTATCTCTTGCAAGAAAAATAGCAATGCTTACTTACAGAACTTATTCTTCTTTCGTACAAAAATTCGGTAGAGAAATTTCTAAGAAGAATAATACATTTGAAGTAGAAAACTATTTGAACTACCAAGGCCAAAAATTAATAAATAGATTTGATGCAAACACATATTTATATTTAAGTGAAGCTATGGATAAACATGATGTTGGATTTAGACGAGGTGGAATTGAAAAAGCTTTAGCCTTAATTACTTGCCAAACTAAATGCGTAGGAATTGATTCGGATATTCTTTATCCGGTTGAAGAGCAAAAAAGAATAGCATCTATGATTCCAAATTCTACATACGATGAAATAAAATCATTACACGGACACGATGCTTTCTTAATAGAGTTTGAGCAATTAGATAAAATAATAAGAAGTTTTTTGTAGTATTTAACAAACCTAATTTTTTTAAGTTGAGTTTGTTTTTATATATTTTCTAAAATCTACATCAAGTTTTTTCTTTAATGTATCTTGTACATCAATTTCAGTGATAACACCAAATTTTTCTTTTCTTGTTAGGATGCAAAAAAAATTATTAGGTTTCATCTTTTTGTAAATGTATTCCATTGTAAAGGGCAGAATAATCTTGATTGCCGTAACCTTTTTCAATTGCACTCAGCAGGTTTCTTCTTGCTCCTTTTAATGAACTTGTGTTAATTTGTTTTTCGCTAAAAGCACCGAGTATTAAATCTAAATCTTTTAACAAGTGTTTAAGAGGAAAATTAGGATTACTGAAATTTCGTGTTACCATATTATTTAATTTTTTATCGAATGTGGGAGTGTAAAGAGCACTATTACGAACAATATCCATAAACTGTTCTATGTCAAGATTGTTTTCTCTTACAAATCCGAGACTCATAGAGAATGCAACTGTCTCGGAAATTATTAATTGATTAAGTGCTAACTTCATCGCAGAAGCGTTGCCAACATTACCTATTTCTAAGATTTTATTACTGAAACTCTTAAACAAATTATTATACTTTCTAAATAGTTCAGTTTCTCCTCCCAGCAGAACAATTAAATCACCATTCTCAATCTGCTTGATACTTCCGAGTACCGGAGCTTCAAAATATGCACCTAACAATTTTTTTATTCTTGTCTCAATTTCTTTACTTTCTTCGGGAGCAATTGTACTCATTTGAATGATTGTTTTTCCGCTGTAATCATTTACATTGTTTTCAAATAAGACTTCGGTTATTGAATCAAAATCCGTGAGCATTAAAATTATTGTATCCGATTCTTTAATAATTTGATTTACATCTGAAAAAACTTTTGCTCCGAATTTTTTTAATGGTTCGGCTTTGCTTTGTGTACGGTTGTACACGTTTAGTTCAAATCCTGCTTCTAAAATTTTTTTTGATAGAGGCAAGCCCATCAAGCCTGTTCCTATTAAAGCTAACTTCATTATAAATTCTCCGCATAGTTTAAAATATCCAATTCAATTTCTTCTTCTGAAAAGAATGGTTCACCATATTCTTTTCCTATTTTGAATCCGTAAGTTTTTGCTCTTGCTTCCAAATATTTTATAAATTCCGGATTGCTAATAAATGTTTTGGGTTCCGTTTTATCCAAATCTTTATTATAAAATTGTGTTTTATAAGCCAAAACAGATTTCATTTTATCTTCAAATGTTTCTGAAATATCAACAATAAAACTTGGTGTAAATTCGAATGTCTGCATAAAGTAAAAAATCTTTTTAGGTCTGTATGCTTTTTGATCTTTTCCTTTATAAGTTGTTTTAACTTTTGTAACACCCGATAAAAAATATGCACGTTTAATCAGTTTGCCGGTTGCAATGTGATCAGGATGTCTGTCATTAAAATAAGGAGCAAAAATTATTTTTGGTCTGAACTTTCTAATTTGCTCGATAATTTTTATAGTGTTTTTTTCATTTATAAAAATATTTCCATCGGGCAAGCCAAGATTTTTTCTGACGGTAATTCCTAAAGTTTGAGCAGCATTTTTTGTTTCCTCTTTTCTGGTTTCTCTTGTTCCTCTCGAACTTAGTTCCCCTTCGGTTAAATCGATTACACCGAAAGGTTTATTTTTATTAATCATTTTTTTTATAGTTCCACCGATGGAAAGTTCAACATCATCGGGATGTGCGGCAAAAGCCAGAAAGTCTAGTTCCAAAATAAACCTCTGATAAAATTTCTTAAAGTTTCTTTATAAAATTAAGCAAGGAAAAAAGTTTTTACAAATTATTTGAATTTTTCAGAGGTCTCTTTTATTTATTAAAATTTGTATGGAACTAATATTAGACTTGATAACTTAATAATTTCAAAATTTTAATATTAAAACAATTCTTTATATAAAATCATTTCTTTAATTTCTTATGGTTTGGATTTTGTTATTTTTGTATTGTCTATTATATGATAATATTTTTTTAATTAAATAAACGATATGTTACACAAAATTTTTTGCTTTCTGTTGTGTGTAATGCAGATTTAATTATTACATGACTAAATTACCTGAAAATAAAAAATTCCTTGATTTATCTGACTATGCTCGTCCGATTGCAAGAATTTTTGTAAATGCGGCAATAAACACTAAAATTAATTCTTATCATTTTACTTATTTATTTTTAATTGTCGGACTTCTTGCATCTTACTTAATTTGTATAGAGAAATATCCTTTTATTGCATCTGTTCTCATATTACTTAAAAGTGCGCTTGATGCTTCTGATGGTGAAATTGCCAGAAGAAGAAACGAACCCTCAATGGTTGGAAGATACTTAGATTCAATTTTTGATTTAGTTGTGAATGTAGCTTTGTTTTTCAGTATTGCTTTTGTTTATAGTGAAACTTGGTTGTTGGTTATTTTTTCATTGATATCCTATCAGCTTCAAGGGAGCATTTTTAATTATTACTATTTAATTAAGAGATATCAAGTCAATGGTGATAAAACAAGCAGAATATTTGAAAAGGAAGAACCAAAACCATTTAAGAGAGATAATGTTTTTTTATTAAAAATATTACATAAAATTTATCTCTTTAGTTACGCTTGGCAGGATTACTTAGTTCACAAATTAGATAGAAATGCAATCAATACAAAAGAGTTACCGAATTGGTTTTTAACTTTTGTCTCAATCTTTGGGTTAGGATTTCAGCTATTAATAATAGCGGTTTTTATAACTTTGAATATTCATCAAAATACTTTTTGGTTCTTTTTGCTTCCTTACAATATTTTGGCAATATCTGTTATTTATGTTAGAAAAATTTTTGTTAAATAGCTGTGTACTAATTATAAAAGTTAATAGAGTGTTACCAAATGTAGCGAGAAAACGTGATTTAAGCAACTTGGTAGTATTATATGACTTATTCGTTTTAATTTATTAAAAGTTAAGCTTGTTTCAATACGGTTTTATTACCAGTTGCAATGCAAGCTGCTTAACAAAACTTCACATTGCGGATTAGCTAGAATATCTTTGGCATATGCTTGCTAACATTGGCATTTTAAATCGTTTTCAAGCCTAACTCTTTCAAAAATTCATTATGTTTACTAGTACTTCTATTAATCTCTCGTTCAATTTTCTCTAATTCCGATTGCACTTCCTTTAAATCAATAATAGGTTCGGGTTCGGCAGTACTAATATATCTTGAAATATTTAGATTATAGCCATTCTTTTCTATTTCTTCCATTGAAACTTTTCGGGAATAGCGTCCTATTTCACTTCTAAATTGATAGGTATCTACAATCTGTTTTATATGTTCTTCTGTTAAAGAATTTTGTCGTTTGCTTTTTTCAAAATGCTCACTAGCATTAATAAACAAAACATCATCTTCTTTTTTACACTTCTTCAACACCAAAATACAAACAGGAATACCTGTAGAATAAAAAAGATTAGAAGGCAAACCAATTACAGTATCAATATTATTGTCTTTTAATAATTTAGTTCTGATGCGTTCTTCGGCTCCTCCACGAAAAAGAACGCCGTGGGGTAAAATAATTGCCATAGTGCCATCTTGACCTAAAAAATGAAAACCGTGTAATAAGAAAGAAAAATCAGCAGCTGATTTGGGTGCTAAACCATAGCCTTTAAAACGGAAATCGTCTGCCATAGCATCGTTAGGTTCCCATCGTAAACTAAAAGGAGGATTGGCAACTATAGCATCAAATTCTATTTTTTTACTTGGATTCATCTCGTTTAATAAATCCCATTGATTCAATAACGTATCTCCGTGAAAAATTTCAAACTCCGTATCTTTCATTCCGTGCAACAACATATTCATTCTTGCAAGGTTGTAAGTTGTAATATTTTTCTCTTGACCATATATTTTACCAATATTTCTTTTGCTCTTCTTCATTTGAGTTCTTACATTTAAAAGTAAAGACCCCGAACCACAAGCAAAGTCAAGTACCTTGTCCAATTTAGGTTTTTTACCGGTACTTGGTTCTTGACTATCCAAAGTAACAATTTCCGAAAGAATGGTTGATATTTCTTGGGGTGTATAAAATTCGCCTGCTTTTTTACCTGAACCCGATGCAAATTTTCCAATCAAGTACTCATAAGCATTTCCAAGCGTATCCACTTTAGTGGAAAAATCGGCAATACCTTCGGCAATTTTGGTTATTACCTTACAAAGTTTGTCGTTTCTTTCTTTAGATGTTTTACCTAATTTTTCGGAGTTTAGATTAATTTCAGAGAATAATCCTTTAAATGTACTTTCAAACGATTCTTCTTCTATATAACGGAAACCTTTTTCTAATGTGGTTAATAATTTATCACTTTGTGTGCGTGCAAGTTCTGTGATATTGCTCCATAAATATTTAGGTTTGATCACATAATGTATCTTTCGACGCATTTGCTTTTCAAACTCTTGCGTATCTTCTTCGTTGTTTTTGTACCAAATTTCCAAAGGTGGAGGTACTCTAAAATCAGGTCTTTTATCTTTTGATTCTGTTTCGGGATAATCTTTTCCTAACTCCTTTTTTGATGCCTTTTCGTAGTTAAAAGATAAATAACGAAGAAATAAAAATGAAAGCATATAATCACGAAAATCATCTGCATTCATCGCACCTCTTAAATCGTTGGCAATATTCCAAAGCGTATCACCGAGTTCTTTATGTTGCTTTTTTTGTGTCATATCTTTTTTTAATTGTGAATCTTCAATTACAAATTTTCATTGTAATTTGTTTTTTCCCAAACATTTTACAAAAGCAAAACTTTTTTTTTGTATAATATTATTTTTATTCGTTTTCATAATTTTTAATTCGTAATTGGAAACAATCCTTGCATCAATCCTTTTTTATGCTGTTTTAATTGTTCTATTTTTTCTGTTTGTGCAGTTATTAAATCATCTAAAGATGAAAGGCAAGAGGCTATTTTTTGTTGTTCTTGAAGAGAAGGGTGTGGTAATAATATCTCAGAGAACTGTTTATAGCTAACCATTTTCCCATCTCTAATACCTTCTAAGTTTTTATTAAGTTGTCTTATATATAATTTCGTTTTAAAATAATATTTAAAAAACATTTCGTCAATATTTTTCTTCTTTCTAAGAATTATATAAGCAGGACTACAAATACCCTTATATTCTGAGTATTCTATGCCTCCCTGAAAAGACCTTAAACTAATTATAAAATCTCCTTTTTCAACTACTTTGTAATTCTTAATGCTTTTTTGAGAAACTATAACAGTATAATCTATTAATTCACGTGGAATAGCCCCATACTCTTGTGTAATAGCAAGAATTGGCAAATCAGAATTATGTTTTTTATTTGATATAGACTTAAATAATTTATTTCCAAATAACTCTTTCCACTCCCCACAATTCTCAAACTTCTTAAACCTTAATTTAGGTACTTTCTCTCCCTCTTGTGGAAAAAGATTTTGCATTAAACCTTTTTTATGTTGTTTAAGCAGCTCCAATTTTTGGCTGTGGGCTTCTATTAATTCATCTAAGGACGAAAGACATGAGGCAATTTTTTGTTGTTCTTTTAACCTTGGAACATTTATTATTAGTTTTTTTAATTGACTTGAATAAAGATGAACAACAGAAATCCCTTGTGCTATTTGAGAAATATCTTTCTTCTTTGCACAATTTAAATAATAAGCAAGAAAAATACCATTAACTTTAGTTCGAATTATATTTAAATCTCCACCTAAGGCGACACCATCTTTCATAACACAAGATGCTGTTGCAATATCCTCTTGCGTCTCTCCCGAAGAAGGTATAATTACATCATTTACCTGACTCAACACTAAATTATCAGCCGGAACATTGGTATATGAAATTATTTTACTAATTATTTCTTTATAGTGTGTATAAAGTTCTCCATATCTAATACAAGGTAAAATTCCTGTTTCAATAATATCAGATTTTGAAATTCCTTTCCCTTTAGAAAATGTAGCCACTTTCTCCAATGTTTTCTCTTCCCACTCCCCACAATCCTTAAACTCTGGAAACCTTAATTTGGGTATTAATCTATTTTTGTTTTTACTCATTTTCAATTGCCTTTAAAATTGTTTCTACCGAGTTTTTATCCATTTTAGAAAAGGCAAACCATTTTTTACCAAGGTCTTTTAACGATGC
>PDWI01007324.1_pt1 | contig 13461 bp, 18 predicted proteins | sample 1430891 | NCBI WGS metagenome assembly PDWI01 (sample SAMN01162508, study PRJNA174530) | Oral metagenome, whole genome shotgun sequencing project. | biome: Marine environment; feature: Marine mammal; material: Swab sample of the gingival sulcus; isolation source: swab sample of gingival sulcus...
GTTATCAGAAGTGTTAATTAAATACAATTCTGATGGTGGCATCTTTGGTTTAGGTGCAAGAATCAATACTCATCACGTTATTATTCAAATTATTGGATTAGTATTTTTAATATTGGCATATAGTAAAGAAAAATATAAAATATAAAAATGGTAATGACCATAATATTTACAGTAAATAAAGGCAAGAGTAACCTTGCCTTTATTTTTATAAAAATTGTATAAAAAATATTTTCTTTTTGTTGTAAATCATTTAGAATACAAAAATTATTATACAGATTGAGGTTTTATGAGTTTGCAAAAAGTTTTTGATTTAATAGAAAAGCATAATGTTAAATTTGTAGCATTGCGTTTTACTAATTTACAAGGAAAAGAGCATAGTGTGAGCATTCCCGCTCGTTTGGTTGATGAATATTTATTTGAAGATGGCAAGATGTTTGATGGCTCGTCAGTTGCAGGTTGGAAAGCGATTAACAAAGCTGATATGTTGCTCTTGCCTATTGCCCAAACGGCGGTAATCGATCCTTTTGCATCAATTCCAACGCTTTCTATTCGTTGTAAAATTGTTGAACCTGATACAATGCAACCTTACGATCGTGATCCTCGTGCTATCGCTTTGCGAGCTGAAAATTATCTTAAACAAACAGGCATCGCTGATGTGGCATTTTTTGGGCCTGAGCCTGAATTTTTCTTGTTCAATGATGTGCGTTTTGCAAGCAAAAATAACAGTGCTTTTTATGAAATTGATAGTTTTGAAGGGGCGTGGAATAGTGAAACAGAATATGAATATGGCAATAATGCTTGCCGTCCGTTGCTAAAAGGGGGCTATTGTGCCTCAATGCCGAAAGATACAGGACACGACATTCGCTCGCAAATGTGTTTAATTATGGAGCAAATGGGGCTTGAAATTGAGGCTCATCATCACGAGGTAGCAACCGCAGGACAAAATGAAATTGCAACTAAATTCAACAGCTTAACCTTAAAAGCTGATGAAACGCAAATCTATAAATATGTGGTGCAAAATGTGGCAATTGAGCATAATCAGACCGCTTGTTTTATGGCAAAACCTATCACGGGTGATAATGGTAGCGGAATGCATTGCAATATTTCTTTAAGCAAAGATGGTAAAAATATTTTTATGGGTGAGGGATACGCAGGATTAAGCGAAACGGCGTTATATTTCATCGGTGGAATTATCAAGCACGCAAAAGCCTTAAACGCATTTACCAACTCAAGCACCAACTCTTATAAACGCTTAGTACCTGGTTTTGAAGCGCCTGTATTGTTGGCATATTCTGCAAGCAATCGCAGTGCGTCAATTCGTATTCCTGCGGTTACTAATCCTAAAGCAACTCGCGTTGAGGCTCGTTTTCCTGATCCAACAGCGAACCCTTATTTAGCATTTTCTGCGTTGTTGATGGCAGGTATTGATGGTATTGTAAATAAAACGCATCCTGGTGATGCGATGGATAAAAACCTATACGATTTACCGCCAGAGGAATTAAAAAATATTCCAACAGTTGCAACATCACTAGATGAAGCGTTGCAAGAGTTAGCGAAAGATTATGAGTTTTTAACTAAAGGTTCGGTGTTTAGTAAAGATATGATTGACGCTTTCATAGCGGTTAAAAAAGCAGAGGTTTTTGCAATCAACCAAGCACCACATCCGCTTGAATTTGCGTTGTATTATTAACTTATAAAGGTGGCTAAATTTAAGGACTAATTTTTATACTCAACAGAAATTAGTCCTTTAAATTTTCTCTAATTCTTGTGTATTATAATATTGCACAATCTTTACATTAAACTAACAGCAACATTAATACTAATATGTTATTATATGCCAATCAATCTTTGTAATTGCATAAGGATTTATATGAAAAAAAAATTATCAATTTGGTGGTATAAACTTGGCTCATCAAATTATTTTGAATATATTGCAATACGATTAGCTCCTTGGTGTAACTTTTTAGCACTGATATTATTAAGCATTGGAATATTTTGGGGATTATTTTTAACGCCTCAAGATTTTCAGCAAGGTGACGCCTACCGTATTATCTATGTTCACGTTCCAACAGCAGCATTATCAATGGGAATTTATGTATCACTTGCGGTTGCAAGTGTTATTTATTTCGTTTGGAATATTAAGGTTGCAGCTTTTTATTGTCGATCTGTTGCATTTTTAGGAGCAGTTTTCACCGCTTTAGCTCTCTTTACAGGTTCAGTTTGGGGTAAACCTATGTGGGGAACCTATTGGACGTGGGGCGATCCTCGTTTGTTATCTGAGCTTATTCTACTCTTTTTATATCTTGGATATATTGCTCTTGTTAATGCTATTGAGCAAGAAACATTAGCAGATAACATTGGTTCTATTATGCTTATGATCGGAGTTGTTAATATCCCTATTATTCATTATAGTGTGGTATGGTGGAACTCACTGCATCAAGGGGCAACTATTTTAAAACTAGGAAAACCTTCAATGAGCGGTGAAATGCTTATGCCTCTTATGATCAATATGCTTGGTGCATTATTATTGGTTATTGGTTATTCGTTAAATGCAACAAGGGCTACTATCATTGAACATCGTAATCAAAGAAAACTTATGAAACAGTTAGGAGAGTAAAATAGTATGAATGATATTATTGAAAAACTATCAATGGGTGGCTATGGTTTTTATGTGTGGACAAGTGTTTTAACAGTCAGTTCAGTATTTATTTTAGTAACTATTATGAATCACAAGCGCTTAAAAAAAGCATTAAAAATGCAAAAAGAACTTGAACACAAATAAGGTTTTTATGACACTTAAAAGAAAGAAAAAACTAAAAATAGTATTTTTTATATTACTTGCTACCTCTATGGCTGTAACCTTACTTATTTCAGCACTTGGGCAAAATATGAATCATTATTATGAGCTTTCAGCTATTGAAAAAGAGTTTGATAGTAATAATAATTTAATAGGTAAAACTATTCGCATTGGTGGAATGATTAGACGAGGCTCTATAAAAAAAACGCCTCATAGTTTAAAAGTTTCATTTAAGATCACCAATTATAGCGAAAGTATTAACGTTGAATATGAAGGCGTTCTTCCCGACTTATTCAAAGAAGGTCAAGGCGTGCTTGCAAAAGGACAACTTATTGATCGCAATCATTTTAAAGCGATAGAAATTTTATCAAAACACGATGAAAACTATATGCCAAAAGAAGTACAAGAAGAGCTGGAAAAAAGTGGCTATTATCAACACTATGATGAAGATAACAACAATAAAAAAGATGATAATTAGAGTGTAAATATGTTTGAAATAGTTGAGTTTGGTCATTACGGTTTAGTTTTAGCACTTGGATTGTGTGTAAGCCAAATTGGATTGGGTATTTGGGGCGTCGTAAATAAAGATTTACGTTCAATTGCTATTACTAATCGTATGATGAAAGCCATTTTTTACTTGGTTTCTCTTTCATTTGTTGCTTTAATTATAGCCTTTTTAAATAATGATTTTAGCGTAAGGTATATTGCTTTACATTCAAATGTTAATTTAGATTGGTATTATAAAATATCAGCAAGTTGGGCAGGACACGAGGGATCATTGTTATTATGGCTATGGTCTCTTTGCTTGTGGAGTTTTTTAGTTGCGAAAAAAACAACTGATTTACCGCCTATGTTTCGTAGCAAAGTACTTATTATACTTGGCGTTATTATTGTTGGATTTTTATCTTTTATTATTTTAACTTCAAATCCATTTTTAAGAGTATTACCGACAAATAATATGACGGTGCCTCTTATTGGCAAAGATTTAAACCCAATGCTACAAGATGTTGGTTTAATTTTGCATCCGCCACTTCTTTATATGGGATATGTTGGGTTTGCGATTTGTTTTGTTTTTATTGTTGCATCTCTTATTGATGGGCGATTGGATACTCGACTAATAAAATGGACTCGCAACTGGACGATGGCTGCTTGGTCATTTTTAACTCTTGGTATTGCTTTTGGAAGTTGGTGGGCATATTATGAATTAGGCTGGGGTGGCTGGTGGTTTTGGGATCCTGTTGAAAACTCATCATTTATGCCGTGGCTTGCAGGAACTGCTTTAATTCATTCACTCATAGCAACTGAAAAGCGAGATGTTTTTAAAATTTGGACTTCTTTTCTAGCAATAACAACCTTCTCTTTATCGTTAGTAGGAACCTTTTTAGTTCGCTCTGGAGTATTAACGTCCGTTCACGCTTTTGCAAGCGATCCTGCTCGTGGTATTTATATTTTAATGCTACTTGCTTTAATTTCAGGAAGTGCTTTTTTACTTTTAATTTTCAGAAGTCATACATTACACAGCACTGGTGAATTTAGCTGGCTTTCTCGAGAAATGATGATATTATTTGCTAATCTTATTCTTATAATGGCTTGCTTAATAGTATTTGTTGGAACTTTAACGCCATTACTTTATGATGTGTTAGGATTAGAGCGAATTTCAATTGGAGCACCTTATTTTAACGGTAAAATGCTTTGGGTTTTATTGGTTGCTTTAGTCTTTTTTACTTTTGCCCCTTTTATTCGCTATAAAAAAGATCGTATATATCGTTTGCTACCACGATTAGCTCTTTCATTGTTATTGGGCGTTATATCAAGTTATTTCATCATTGTTCATTTTGATTTCTTTGATGTTACAGCTTTTCTCTTATTATCATTAACCATTATGTCGATAGTAATGTTAAGCATTGATTTTTTAAAAATTATTGTTAAACAAAAACGAATGCCAGCATTTGGTTATATGGCTATGTTTACTGGTCATTTAGGATTTTTATGTTGCGTTATTGGCATTGTGTTAGCAGGCACTTATTCTTTAGAAAAAGATATATATGTAAAAATTGGTGATACTGTTCATCTTTATAATCACTCTTTTGAAGCAACAAAAATTAGTAGCTCCTCTAATAATCAGTACGATAGTGTGAAGATTGATTTTTTAGTACGAGATAAAAACGGTGAAATAATAACGGTATTACAACCTGAAAAAAGACGTTATCATATTACAAGAATGCCAATTTCAGAATCAGCTATTTTGCCCCATTTAACCAAAGATATTTATATAGCATTAGGTGAAGAGCAAGATACAGATGCGTGGTCGGTGAGAATTCAAATTAAACCTTTTATTCGCTGGGTATGGCTTGGTGGAATTATTATGGCATTGGCTTCACTGTTTGTTCTTTATGATCGTCGTTATAAAAGAGCATCAAAAGAGAGGAATAAATGAAAAAAAATTATCTATTAGGTGTTTTTTTTAGTATTATTTTTACCGCTTTAATGGCATTATTTTGGTTAGGATTAGGGCAAGATCCAAATAAATTGGATTTAGTGATTAAAGATAGCAAAGTTCCTGCATTTGCTTTGCCAAGTTTAACCGATCCAAACCATATTATTACTCAAAATGATTTAAAAACAGATAACAATTATTACCTTATCAATGTGTGGGCAAGTTGGTGTCCTTCTTGCTATGAAGAGCTATCTTATTTAATACAACGTTCATTTACTGATACTATTTATGGATTAAATTGGAAAGATAAGTCATTAAACGCATTACGATTTTTGCAAAGAGGTGGTAATCCTTATACGCAAATTATGGTTGATAATAATAGTGATCTTGCTATTTTATTGGGTGTTTATGGTGCTCCTGAAACATTTTTAATAAAAAAAGATGGCACTATTTTGTATCGTTATGCAGGGGTGATGAACGAAGATGTTTGGCAAAAAGAGTTTGAGCCAAGAATAAAAGAATTGGAGCAATAGTTATGAAATATTTTAAAATAATATTGTTAATGTTTATTGCAACTTTTTCCCTAAACACGCAGGCGTCTTTTAATGTGTATGACTTTGATAGTGATGTAACAAAAGAGGTTCGTTTTCAAAAGCTTATTAGTGATCTGCGTTGCCCAAAATGTCAAAATAATAATCTTGCTGACTCAAACGCTCCTTTAGCAACAGATATTAAAAACTATGTTTATAAGGAAATAAAGAAAGGTAAAACAGATAAGGAAATTACTGATTTTCTCATTTCTCGTTATGGTCTTTTTATTATTTACGATCCTCATTTGATATTTTTATGGCTTATTCCTTTTTTGATCGTGTTAATTGGTATTGTGGGATTTATTTTCAAAAAACGAAATCAAGCGGTTAAAAAAAAGAACTTATTTACCAATGATAAAAAAGTAACTATGCAAGATTTAATTCAAGAGTGGGAGCAAGAGCAAGGAGATAAAAAATAATGGTTATCGCTCTTATAATACTAACGGTTATTCCCATTGCTTACCTAATTTATCCCGTAAAAAAACAAGATATAAACTTTGATGAAAAAGGTGAAATCATCAAGATTTATCGTGAAGAGCTTGCTTTTATAGAAAAAGAATATAAGCAAGAGATGATAGATGAACTGCAAAAAAATGAGTTTATTGCAGAGCTTGATACCAAATCAACACAAGCGATACTTTCTCTTAAGCAAAAATATTTAAGCTATCAGAAAGGATTTATTCCTTTAATTCTTATTTTGCTAGGGATATTGTTAGGTGCTATTACGTATCTTCAGTTTTATCAAAATCAAAAAGTTGATCTTTGGCAAGATTATGGAGCTGATGTTGAAAATTTAGTAAGTGAAAGTTTATTTGATAGTAATTTAGTTGAAAAAAATTTAGCAAATCTAAACAAAGAAGAACAGATAAGTTTTTGTTTTTTAATGCAACAGAAATTATTAAAAAGTTATCCAAATAACAGTGATGCTTTGAGTAATCTCGCCTCTTGCTATTTGCCATTAGGATTTACCAAGCAAGCTAAAGAGGCAATAGTGATAGCTTTAAAAATAAACCCTAATCATTTAAGAGCAAATTATTTATTTGCAGAATTACAATTTTTAAAAATGCAAAGATTATTTCCCGAAACCAATCAAAAACTTACCGAACTTTTTGAAGAAAATAATAATGCTATTGATATTGCTTACCTTTTGATGTTAGATCACTTTGCAAAAGGTCAGTTTGATATTGTTAAAAATTATGCTCAAAAAATTAGCTCTTTTACTAATGTAAATCCAGTATTAAAAAAAGCTGTTGCAGCATTACTTGAACAAATACCAAGCATTGAAGTTGATAAGGAAGTAAAATAATGATTCAAGTATCAGATCTTGGTGTAATTCGTGATGAAAAAGTCATTTTCAAAAAACTCTCTTTTTCATTAAAAGAAGGACAAGCAATATTTTTAAAAGGATCTAATGGCAGTGGTAAAACAACCTTACTTAAAACGTTAAGCGCTCTATTACCAGTAACTTTTGGCACAGTTAAAATAGGTGGAAAATCTTTTAGTGAGTTTGAATCTGAAGATTATCAGCAAATGTTATATTTAGGTCATAATAATCCGATTAAACCACAACTTACAGTAATTGAAAATTTACAGCTTAATAGTGCTTTGTTTGATAACATTAACGTAAATCAAGAGCAAGCAGAAAAAGCTTTACAAGCAGTGGGATTGCTAGACTATAAAAACACTCTTGCCTCAAAACTTTCAGTGGGGCAAAAAAGACGTATATCTTTAGCTCGTTTGTGGCTGGTGGTTTCAGATGAAAAAACGCATAAAAAAATATGGTTACTTGATGAACCACTGATAGCATTGGATGTTGATTTTGTACAATTATTACAATTACAAATTGATAAACATTTATCGTTAAATGGTAGCGTTATTTTTACATCGCATCAGGCTTTTAATTTAAAGCATCAGGTCGATATATTTAATCTTGATGAGGTGAAACAATGCTAGATTTTATCAAAAAAGAATGGTTACTTGCGATTCGTAGTTTTCAAGATCTTGTGCAACCGTTATTTTTTATTTTTATTTTAGTAATTATTTTTCCACTTTCAATTGGCGTAAATGATGCTTTATTACATCAAGTTGCCTCAGGAATTATTTGGATAGCGGTATTATTATCAGTACTTTTAGCAAGTGAAAAATATTTTAAAACAGACTTTGAAGATGGTAGTTTAGAGCAAATTATGCTTTCAGGAAACTCAATGCTTTCTTATGTTTTTGCTAAAATTTTGGTGCAATGGGTTGTGCAAATTTTACCTATTTTATTATCGCTTCCGCTCTTTGGGATTTTTTATAAATTATCTTTTAACTATGAATTACAAATTGCATTAAGTTTAATAATTGGCAGTTTCTCTCTTTTGTTGTTTGCAATGTTAGGTGCTGCACTAACTTTGAGCATTAGCCGTAGCTCAATGCTTTCAATATTACTGATTTTACCGCTTTATATTCCTACTTTGGTTTTTGCTCTTTCTGCAATTAGTGCTTACAACGAAGGTTTTTCAAATATTGGACAATTTTCAATACTTGGTGCTATTTTAATGGCAACTTTGGCGACTACTCCCTTTGCAATTAGTGCAAGCTTAAAAGTTTCTTTACATAATTAGTAATGGGGTGGAGGTGTTTCCTCACTCATTGATGCAATATTTGAAGGTGCAATATTTTGCATCTTTTGAGCTAGGTGGCGAAGCTGAATATTAAGTTTATCAATGATGAATTGTTGTTCAATAAGTGATTGATTTAACTCCTCAATTGCAAGCTCTTGAAAGGCAATTTTGCTTTCAAGCTCATTTATTTTTTCTTGTAATGAAACTTTTTCCATAATTTGCTGACTAATAAGATAATAAAGGTTATACTTTATATTATATTTTAAATTTTAATTTAACTAAAGAGGAAATACTATGTTAAAAAATAAAATGCTTGCAGTAGCAGCTGCAGTAGTGGTTTCAGTAAGTGCTAACGCAACTGATCTTAATAAAGATGCATCATATGTTACTGGTGCTCAATTAGGATATTCTTATTTACAAAATAAAGAGATTCAAAAAGAATTTTTTAAATTAGATGATAAAGTTGTCTTACAAGCTATCAAAGATGTTATTGATAATAAAGTTGATCAAAAACAATTAGAGAAAAAAATGATTGGACTCAAAAACTTTGTTCAAGAAAAAGCTCAAAAAGAAGCAAAAGAAACTCTTGAAAGCGGTAAGAAATATCAAGAAAAATTCGCAAAAGAAAAAGGCGTTGTGAAAACCAAATCAGGTCTTTTATATAAAATTGTAAAACAAGGTAGCGGTGATTTTGCAAAATTAAGTGATACCTTAAAAGTGAACTATGAAGGTAAGTTGGTTAATGGTAAAGTGTTTGACAGCTCTTATGCTCGTAAACAACCAGCAGAGTTTCCTTTAAAAGGTGTTATTAAAGGTTGGCAAGAAGGGTTACCTAAACTTAAAAAAGGCGGAAAAATGGAGTTAGTAATTCCAGCTGAATTAGGTTATGGAACACAAGCTCTTCCAAATATTCCTGCAAATTCAACCTTAATTTTTACCGTTGAGTTATTAGACATTAAAAAATAATGAATAATTTAAGCTATGTAATAGTCGTTAAATCATCACCATTTGATTCCCAAGCGGTGCGTTCGGCGTATCTTTTTGCAAAAAGTCTTTGTGAAAGTAAACATAGCTTAAAACAAATATTTTTTATGCAAGATGGCGTTTTAATTGCAAATAAACACAATGTTGTTGCAAGTGATGAATGCCATTTTGCACAAATGTTTTGTAAGCTTGCAACAGCACATAATTTTTCTTTGACATTATGTGAAACAGCAGCTACCATAAGAGGCATATCGCTTGATAATCTTTGTGAAGGTTTTAGCCTTGACGGTTTAGGGCAATTTAGCAAAGTAATGCTTCAAACTGACCGCTTAATTTCTTTTTAATTATGAAAAGGTATCAAATAGCAATTTTTTTTCAATCATCACCATTTGAAGGGTTAAAAGCAAAACAAGGCTTTGATGCGTTAATTGGTATCAGTAATTTTTTAGATGAAGATGATGTGCTTATCTGTTTTCAAGATGAAGGCGTGCTAAATTTAGTTAATGATTTTCAAACGGAAAAAGTTTTGTTAAAAGATCATAATAAATCTTTTAAAATGATAGAATTTTTTGAGCTTAATAATTGTTATATTGAGCAAAGTGCGTTTGATAGCTATATAAATAATAGTGATCGCTTATTGCTAAAAAATGCAAAAATCACACCGCTTGCTAGCATACAAGAACAATTACGCCAAGCTCAACGAATATTAGTTTTTTAGGAAAAATAATGTTAATTACTATTTCAAATGCACAAAAAGAAGAAAGTATTATCAACTTGTTAGAAAACATCAAAGAAAATGATGGAGTACTTTTTTGGCAAGATGGCGTATTTGCAATAGAATATTATCTTTCATATCTTAATAATCATAAAAATCTTTGGGTATTAAAAGCAGACTGTGATGCTCGCAATCTTACCACTTCAATACCAACCATCAACTTTTCAGAATTAGTTGAAATCACCGCACAATTTTATCCGCAATTAGCAAAATAAAGCAATCAATTTACTGTTGAATTAGCACTTTTAGGATTATTTCTTAAAACGCAATTTAAGTATACTTAAATTACTTTATTCCTTGACGGAATAAAGTAAACATCTCTATTAAACCATTTTTCTTTTGGTATGAATATTGTCTTTCAAGGAGTCTATTTTGATAAAAAAAGAATTTATAGCCTATACATCACAAGTTTTAGGGGATACAGAAACAGGGTTAAGCGGTAGTGAAATTATTAAATATTGCAATTTTTTTGCTGTGAAGTTTGATATATCAATTCCGTATAATTCATATCCTTTTTCAAAAGTTAATAAAAAAACAGCATTACAAGATAATCTTTTGCGTTTTTCTGACGAACAGAGAGCAGAAATTATTCTTTATTTATGTGAATTGGAAAAATTTAGAAACAACAAAAAAGTAGCTGAACTAAAATTATTGTTAGTATATCGTTATGCTACATTACTGAAAAATGGTGATAATTATCATATTATTGATACTGATTATCATTGGTTGAATGATTATGATAACGCTAAAAAACCTTATGTTTCAGCAGTTGAACTTATTAAAACGAATAAATATGAGCGAGAAGTTTTAGATAATTTACGCTTATCTTTGGAGCTATTATTACACGATATTTTTAATAATAAACTCTCATTAGAAAAACAGAAAGAAAATATTAAATCTTTGATTGATTCACAAGATATTCCATCAGGTTTAAAAAATTTATATAACAAAATAATCAATAATTTAATTGATTATCAAAATAAGAATGTTAAACACGGATTGTTAGAGGGAGATTTAGATTTTCAAGTTAAATTCGTGTTTGATCTTATAACTATGCTAATGAAATTATTTATTAGTATAAAACCATTATCTTAACTCATTTTACATAAGGAAATAAAAATGAAATTTATTAAAACAGTTCGCACAGTAACTATCGCCGTACTTTTTTCAGCATTATCATTTTGCTCTTTTGCAAATGCAAAATTGCCAGATAAAACTAATGAAATTATAGAACATTTACAATTTTTAGGGTATAACACTACTATTAACAATGATGCGATTTTGGCTAAAAGTGATAAAGGTGATTTGACTATTTTGCCTTTGGAAAAGGGATTTATGATAGCAAAAATTTTTGTAGTTAAAAAAAATATCAAAAAAGATGTAGAATTTTATAAGTTTGTACAAGATTTACAGTTTTTTGATAGTATAAAGGTAGTGTTTCATAATAACGATATAGGGTTTATTATTTATTCACTAGTGCCTTATAATAAGGAAACATTTAACTTTATGATTAATGAGTTTGACAGCTATTTTGAAAACATTGTTTCAAAAAAAGATTTAAAAGAAAAAACACTTAAATACATTGAATAATACATAAGCGGTTACAAAAACATACCCCAAAGTTAAAATAACATTTGGGGTATTTTTTTCTAAAATTTAAAAAAACTCTTGCATTATTTTAAAAATGATTTATACTTTGCTAGCTTTTAAGCAAACTGAACTATTAGAAAGATAACTTTCTTACAATTCATTATTTATTTGGAGAAAAAATGAAAAAATGGGCAATTAGTTTTGCGGCTCTTATGACCGCAATGAGTGGTTTTGCAAATGCAGAGCAACAGACAGTTACACTTTTAACGTGGACGGAATATGTGCCTGACGGTCTTTTAGAGCAATTTGAAAAAGAAACAGGTATTAAAGTTCATCACAATTCAATGTCTTCTAATGAAGATATGTATGCGAAACTTAAATTAAATCCGAAAGGTCACGGTTACGATGTAGTTGCACCAAGTAATTATTATGTTTCTAAAATGATTCCAGAAGGAATGCTTGAAAAATTAGATCATAGTAAATTACCAGTAATTAAGGATTTAAACCCTGATTGGCTTAATAAAAATTATGATAAAGGAAATCAATATTCTTTACCACAGCTTTTAGGAGCACCGGGAATTGCGTTTAATACGGACAGCTACAGCAAGGGTGATTTCAACTCTTGGGGTGATTTATGGAAAAAAGAGTATCGTGGAAAAGTTCAGCTATTAGATGATACACGTGAAGTTTTTAATATTGCATTATTAAAAATAGGAGAAAATCCAAATACGCGTGATCCAGAAATTATCAAAAAAGCTTATGAAGCATTAGTTGAGTTAAAACCAAATATTTTATCTTTTACTTCTGATAACCCAGCTATAGGTTTTATTAGCGGAGAAACAGAGCTTGGTCAAATTTGGAATGGTACGGTTCGTATTGCTAAAAAAGAGCAAGCACCTATTGATATGGTATTTCCAAAAGAAGGTCCTGTACTTTGGGTAGATACTTTAGCAATTCCAAAAGGTGCTAAAAATGTTGATGCGGCTCATAAATTAATTAACTATTTATTAGGTGAAATGGCATCAGCAAGACTATCACAAGATTCAGGTTATCCAACTTCAAACTTGAAATCTTTAAAACATTTGCCAAAAAGTGTAGTGGAAGATCCTGCTATTTTCCCTCCATCAGAAGTATTGCAAAAAAGTTATTGGCAAGAAGATGTTGGTGATGCAATCAATATTTATGAAAGATATTATCAACAACTAAAAGCACAACAATAAAGTTTATTTTGTAAAATAAAATGGCATAATTTTTTGATTATGCCATTTTTTTAATATGTTTGGGGTGACCTCTATACATATCTTTAGGCAGCATTACACAAAAATTATTTTTGAATTAAATAGTATCAATAAAGAAATTTCTAAATAAAAATTATATTTCCTCTTGATTTTAACGTTTTGTTTATATAAAATAAACATCGAAACGTTTCGATGGCTTTTTATTAAAGAAAGTAAAGGACAAATAAAATGAAAAAGAATGTATTACTTAATTCGCCATTATCACACGTGATTTCACTAATGGGGCATACCGATGGCATTACATTATGCGATGCTGGATTGCCTATTCCAGAGGCTAATAATCGTATTGATTTGGCGTTAATCAAAGATGTGCCGAAATTTGTTGAAGTATTAAAAGCGACGATTGAAGAACTTTTTGTGGAAAGAGTGTTACTTGCCGAAGAA
>PDWI01007325.1_pt1 | contig 13460 bp, 13 predicted proteins | sample 1430891 | NCBI WGS metagenome assembly PDWI01 (sample SAMN01162508, study PRJNA174530) | Oral metagenome, whole genome shotgun sequencing project. | biome: Marine environment; feature: Marine mammal; material: Swab sample of the gingival sulcus; isolation source: swab sample of gingival sulcus...
AAGTTAATATGTTTCCATCGATATCATTTTTATCTAAAGTGATTGTTTTGCTATTATCTTCATTTAAGGTTACCTCTTTAGGTGTGGTTGTTGGTGCATTGTCGTTTAGATTATTAATATTGATAATAAGATTTTGTTTTGCAATGTTATCATATTTATCCTTTGCTACTATAACTAGCCTATACTGTTTTTTTAATTCAAAATCCGCTTTTTGTTTTAAAACAAGTTTTCCAGAAGTTGAGTTTAAATCAAAATACTCTTTATCTTCACCATCTAAAAAATAATTTACAACCCCACTATCATCTTTAGCCAATATATCCAAAACTTCTACTTCGTTTTCATCTATATTTACACTATCAGAACTTACAAATACTGGCTTGTTGGTATCAGAGGTCTCTTTTTGTTCTTCATCAGTGTTTTTAATAGTTGTAAAATGAATATCTATTCCGTTAAAAGCATTATTTCCATAATCTTTTAACTTATTGCTCAAACTAAGTATATATTGTGTTGAATAATCTAAACTATTTTTTAACGTTAAAACTATTTTATCGTATTCGTGCGATATATCAAACTCTATATTGTGACCTAAGTTATCTTTTAGAATAATGTTAGATTTATTTACTGATTTTTTTTGCATATTATCACTAAAATTTAACTCTATGGCTAGGTTTAATGATACATTTTCTTGAAAATCTCTTATAGAACTTGATTTTAAAATTGGGGGAGTGCTATCTTTTACTATTTTATGTATTTTTAAAGTATTTTGTAGATGCTTTTTTACGCTTTTTTCATCTGCTATAGGTATATTTTTACTTTTTAAAACTTCAGTTATATTGATATCATCTATATTTTTTGATATGTCATCAAATTTTCTAAAAACTTCTTTACTTATCTTAATCTTATCTGAAGAAGGACTAGAATCTAAAGATTGTAAAAATGTTGCTATTTTTAAAACTCTTATATCTGAAATATTTGCTCTACTAACTCCTACAATATCTTGAATATAAACTTTTTGGTCTTTAGGAAGTGTTTTTATTTCACCTATTTTTATTTTACCAACAAAAAATTCAGTAACATCACCTTCATATTGAAATTCGCCTTTATTATTAGTAAATCTAAAAATATCATCTTGATTATTATTGATATATCTAACACCTTCAAGAATATCGTCTAGTAGAATTCCCGTTTGGATATCTTCTACTTTTTTACTATCTGAACTATTTCCACCGCAGGAGATAAAAAATAGTGATACAAAAATCAAAAAAGAGATAAAAAATATCTTTTTAAACCCATTCTTAGCAACGTTGAACATACTTGTTTTAAGATACATGACGAACATCTCCCATAAATTAAAATAGAAAATAAAAACTATTCATAATATTGCAAAATTATAGAAAAAATTAATACTATAAATAATTATATTTCTCAACAAGATTCTATCAAAATTGACCTTAAAATATTTAGCTATATATAGATTTTTTTCGCCATAATATATATTTTTAACAAAATTTCACAAAAAGATTGTCATTTTAGTATATTTTGAATTTTTGGAATTAGTATATTTTTAATATCTTCGTAGGTTTTTTCAAACTCAGAAAATGACTTTCCATCAGGGTCTTCAAAACTTACATGTAAAACATTTTCACAAAAAAATTGAGGGCAAGTCTCCTTAGCGTGATCACAAACTGTTACAACTAAATCATAATGGTTTTGCATAACTTTCTCTATGCTTTTAGAATAATACTTTTCCCTCCATATACCTTTTTTTTGCAATACTTTTTTTGCATTTTCATTAACTTTACCGCTTGCTTTTACACCAGCAGAATGTGCTTTAATGTTTTTACATGTAAAATTCACTAAAGCTTCTGCTATAATACTTCTGCAAGAGTTTCCAGTACAAAGAATTAATACTTGTTTTTCCATATTTACATGTAAACCTATAAAGATATACCTTTTTTAAAATCTAATACTTTTTTATAAGATTTTTTGATAACTTCTTTATCTAATTTCTTATCATACACATCTTGCATAACAGTATCTTTTATGTCATTTATATCTTTAGAATTATAATTTAATATAAACATATTTACCCCAATACTTAGTGCCTTTAAAACACCTTTTGCCAGCTCTTTTTTGCTTAACTCTCTCAAATCTGCAACAATAATGCCTTTATATTTAAACTCATTTATCAAAAAAGATTGGACAATTTGCTTTGACATACAAGATGGGATACTTTCATTAAAGTCTTTTAGAGGATAGCAACCAAGTATAATGCTTTTAGCCTTTTTTTCCTGTATGAGATCGTAAAATGGCCTAAGCAATTCATAATCCCAACTTGTATTTTTATCTATAGGAAAAAAATTAACTCCTGTTAAAATATTATACTTTTCAAAGGCATTTATGTATATATTTGCATAAGTGCTCACTATCTCTGCTTCTTTACTAAATGTGTTACTTTGGTTAAAATCACCCATATTTACATGTGGCTCTAAAATATAATCTATACCAATATTTTTAATCTCTTTTGCTTTTTTTTCATAATATTTTTTAGCTTTTAAAATATCATATTCATTTGCAACGTCTCTATTGGATATAAATGGCAAAAAACCATCCTCTTTTTTTAAGGTCAAACCATGATTTAATACAGCTAAAGCAGTGGGCGTATCCTTTTTAAGAAACTTTATCAAACTTCTAAGCTCTGATTTTAAAATAATATTTTTTTTAGATATAACAACTCCACCAATATTGCCATTGTCTATTTGCTGCTTTATCCAAACCGCATTTTCATCTTTACTTTTTTGACCATTAAAAGTAACAATAAGCATTTGGGAAATCATACCCCTTAACGAAACTTTTGCAAATATTTGCACCTGAAATAATAAAAATAAAACCAATAAAAATCTCATGAATTTCTACTCAACAAATCAGCCAAACTTTGACTAGGCTTTTTTCCATCTAGCATCTTAACGACCTCTGAAGCTATAGGGGTATAAATTCCTTTTTTTAAGGCGATTTTCTCAATAGCACGAGAAGTATAAACACCCTCGGCTACTTCGCCAAGCTCATCTAAAATCTCTTTTAAACTCATACCTTTTGCTATGCCAAGTCCTACTCTAAAGTTCCTAGAAAGCGTGCTTGAAGCTGTTAAAAATAGATCGCCTGCTCCACTTAACCCCACAAAACTCTCTTCTTGTGCCCCAAAAACCTTACCAAACCTCATCATCTCCACAAGTCCACGTGAGATTAAACTAGCTCTTGCATTATTGCCAAGATTTAAACCTTCACATATTCCACTTGCTATTGCTATAACATTCTTATAAGCCCCGCAAACTTCCCCACCTGCAACATCGCAAGATGTATATGTCTTCATAAAAGGAGGAAAAAATTTGCAAAATTCGTTTGAAAGATTTTCATTTTTAGAGTTTATAACAACCGCTGTTGGAAGGGATTTAACAACCTCAGCAGCAAATGATGGACCTGTAAGAAAAGCTATATTTTCTTCTTTTACATGTAAAGAAAATATTTCATTTAAAAAGCAACCTGTATCAACTTCTATACCTTTTGCAGCTACTAATATCTTTTGGTTGTAGTTTATAAAATTATCTTTAAGCCACTCTTTTACAGCCTGCGCAGGAATAGCAAAAACCAAGTACTCGCATCTTAAAATTTCATCTACATTACTATATCCATCAAACCCAACTTTACTTCTTGAATATATCAATGGATTATGAGCTTTAAAGGCAAAATGCAAAGCACTTCCCCACTTTCCTCCGCCAATTATTCCTATTTTCATTCTAGTACACCTTTTTTAATAAATTCTTCAAAATCTTTTATTGCTTGAACTTCGCCTAAAACTACCAGTTTTTCTCCAACATCAATAGTGTGAAGTAAACTTTGAGCTGAAAATACAAAATTTTCTGTGCCATCTTCTTCTTTATCAGCAAAACCTAAAATTACAACATCACAATAATCATCTAAATCTACATCAACTAATTGCATCTTATCTAAAAACGAACCCTCAGGCACTTCAACTTCAGATATTATTAACCCATCTTTACTTAAAAGCAAATCCCTAACAACTCCTAAAAGCTTAGGCTTTTCTAATAACTTATGTACAAATGTTGCGCCTATACTATATGGATTTAATGTTCTATTTGCACCAGCTAAAAGCATCCTTTTTTCATCATTTTGATTTCTAACGATAGTTATGATTTTAAGCTCTTTTGAAAGGTGGCGAGCAGAGAGGGTTACAAAAAGATTTTCCGCGTTTTTACTACTCATACAAAAAAGTGCTTCCACACTATAGCCTATTCCTATGGTTGTAAGCAACTCATCATCAACAACGCTCTCATGGTATGATTCATATCTATCTCTAACCGCTTTTACATAAGCTTCCTTATCGATATCTAAAATGACAACTTCATAACCAAGCATTTTTAACTCTTTAGCTAAATCGCGCCCACTTTTACTATATCCAAATACTACAACTCTACCCATCATCTTCTTAATTTCCTAGCAAGTAGTGCAATTTGTTCATCAATTCCAACAACAACTATTTTATCATCTTCTTTCAGCATATACTCTTTTGGATCTGGTTTAAATATCATTTTGTCTTCATCGCTAAATATACCTATGAGGGTAATACGCATTGCTTTAATTTGCAGACTATCTAGTTTTTCGCCTGCCCATATAGAACCTCTTTTTACCCTTAGTTTATCTAGTTTGATACCATTTTTTTCCATGATAATACTATCTAATGCATCAAAGGTAGCAGGACGTTTTATGTATTCAACCGCTTCATGTGCTACATATCTATGGGGAAATACAACATAATCCGCACCCGATGCTTCAAACTTTTTGATATTAGTTTTCTCATTAGCTCGAATAATCGTTTTTATGTTGTAAGAGCTTGCTTTAACGGCTAATAAAACAGACAAATTTACTGAATCCTTATCAGTTAAAACTGCAATAGACGAAACATTGTCATTAAATACTATCTCATTTAAGGTTTTATAATCAACCACATCTCCAGTATATGCCCAATACCCACAACTTCTAGCTTCTTCTATCTTTTCTCCATCACTATCAACAACAATAAACTTTCTTTTATCCTTATACAACATAGCAGCCAATGCAGCACCCATAACACCATATCCAAGTATAATAATAGAATTTTTTCGTTTTTTAAAGTCTTGTCTTACTCTATCTTCCCTCATAGCGGTCAATCTTTCGGTAAAAGCTGAAGTAATAATCGATGTTGCAAGTACCACAACCATCAAACCACCACCCATAAGAATGATAGATATAAATTTTCCAACATTAGTTTCAGGCGTAATATCGCCATATCCAACAGTAGCCATAGTTACTATAGCCCAATATACAGAATCAAAATATGAATTTAAATTTGGATTATCTCCCAATCCTTCCACAGTGTACATTACAGTTGAAGCCATAATTATTACAAAAAATGCTATGGCAGTAAGGACAAGAAGTTCAAACATTTTATCTTTAAAAACTGCAAGCAAAGATTTTATAATGCTTGTATATCGCATTAACTTAAACAGCCTAAAAAGCAAGAAAAAACGAAGAACCCTTAAAGGTCTATAGTATGGCAATATAGCCAACAAATCTACTATAGACATGGGAGAGAAAATAAACTTTACCTTTTTTAAAAAAAGTATTTTTACTATCTTTTTTCTCTCTAAAGACATAGCTAAATTATAACGCTTTTCATTGTATTCAATCACATCTTGAGTAATGGAACTATCAACCCAAAGACGACCAAGCCACTCAAGTATAAAAATACCCACAGCAAACTCTTCAAAACTATACATCCATGGATATATGGGGTTTTTTATCTCATATATAAAAATGCCAATAGTACTAAGTACCAAAAATATCATAAAAATATCAAAATATCTCTTTTTTATACTATCAGAATCATTTAAAAACTCATTAACAAAACTCTTTGTTTTCCAATACCCCTCTTTTTCACTTAGCCAATAGGAAAATTTTACCAGCTTATTTATAAAGTTCACGCTTTATCCTATACGTGACCTTAAAAGCTCATTTACTTTTGCTGGATTTGCACTACCACGACTTGCTTTCATAACTTGTCCTACAAAAAACCCAAAAAGCTTCTCTTTTCCATTTTTATATTCAGTGACTTTATCTTCATTTGCACTTAAAATATCATCAATTATTTTTAAAATAGCCCCATCATCACTTACTTGCTTTAAACCAAGCTTATCTATAACCTTATCCACATCTTCGCTATTTTGCATTAAAAAATCTAAAACCTCTTTACCAGCTTTTCCGCTTATTGTGCCATCTTTTATTCTTTTTACAAGCAAACTTAACTTTTTCGCATCTACTGGACTTGTAGTGATGTCAAGTCCTTCATTCAAGCGTCCTTGAAGCTCTATAGTAAGCCAAGATACTGCTAATTTTGCATCTGCACCATATTCAATCATATCTTCAAAAAACTTAGCCATCTCTAAATTGCTAGTTATTACACTTGCATCATACTCTTTTACGCCAAAATCATCCATATATCTTCTCTTTTTTTCATCGGGAAGCTCTGGTATTTGAACACATTCTTTCATCATATCGTCAGGTATAATAACCGGTAAAAGATCTGGGTCTGGAAAATAACGATACTCTGCACTATCCTCTTTTCCCCTCATACTTCTTGTTTTTCCTGTTTCAGTATTAAAAAGTCTGGTCTCTTGAACGACTTCATCTTCATACACTCCATCTTCCCAAGCATCTCTTTGACGTTCAACTTCGTAATCTATCGCCTTTTGAATAAATTTAAAACTATTCAAATTTTTAATCTCAACTCTAGTGTAAAGCTTATCATCTCCTTTTGGGCGTATGGAAACATTAGCATCACATCTAAAACTGCCTTCTTGCATATTTGCATCACTTATATTTAGATAACGAAGTATTACATGTAGCTTTTTAAGATATTTTACCGCCTCTTCACTGCTTCTTAAATCTGGTTCGCTAACTATCTCAAGCAATGGTGTTCCAGCACGATTCAAATCAACATTGCTATACCCACTTTCGTGAACATTTTTTCCAGCATCTTCTTCTAAATGAGCTCTTGTAACCCCTATACGCTTTGTACTACCATCTTTAAAATCAATAATAATCTCTCCATTTTCAACTATCGGTATCTCAAACTGACTTATCTGATAACCTTTTGGTAAATCTGGATAAAAATAGTTTTTTCGGTTAAAGATTGATTTTTTATTCACTGTTGCATTGATAGCTGTACCAAAAGCTATTGATTTTCTAACCGCTTGTTTATTTAGCACAGGAAGAGCACCTGGCAATCCTAAACAAACAGGACAAACATTCGTGTTTGGTTCTTCCCCAAAACTTGTGGCACAATTACAAAATATTTTTGTATTGGTATTTAGTTGGGCATGAACTTCAAGCCCTATAATCGTTTCAAACATAAAAACAACCCTTCTTTAATATTCTTTAATCTAAAAGAACTTATTTTATCAATAATTTCTTTTAACTTCACTAAAATTAAGTTATTTTAATTTAAAAAAGAGAAAAATAGGATTTATTTTGAAAGTTTGTCTTCTATGGATTTTAAAAGTTTTGTCTGCTCTTGAAGTTCACGAAATTTCTTTTTTTGAACCACAAAAAACTCAACAAAAAGAATAAGAAAAAGACCAGGAATAGTTAAAAAAAATGCACCACAAAGACCACTTAAGATACCAAACGGAGAAAACAGGTAAAACCCCACTATAAAACCAAAAAAACTTAGCCCCCAAGAGGAGGCTAGGAGAATATCAAATGCAATCTTAAAAGATTTTTGTTGCATTTAGTTTAATGCTCTTCACTTATAATTACTGCGCTTGATAAATAAACGTAAGTTAATATCATAAATATGAATGTTTGCAAAAGCGCCATAAAAGTTAGTAATGCATAAGCAGGAAGAGGCGCTATCCAAGGTGCAAGGGCTAATACAACAGCCAAAAATAGATCATCACCTTTTATATTTCCAAATAGACGAAAAGAAAGAGACACGATACGAGAAAGATGAGAAATTATCTCAATAGGAAACATTAAAGGAGCTAAAACAGGAACAGGACCCATGAAATGTCCAAAATATTTTTTAAAACCATTTTCCTTGACACCCTCATAATTATAATAAAAAAAGACTATCAAAGCCAAAACTAAAGTAAGGTTTATATTTGAAGTTGGAGACTCAAATCCAGGAATAATACCTATCACGTTATTTACAAATACAAAAATTCCTATGGTTGCAACTAAAGGTAGATATTTTCTAGCCAAATCATCAGTACCCATAACATCGCGACCCATACTCATAACTCCATCTAAATACGCTTCCATTATATTTTGTGTACCACGTGGGACGAGTTGTAAGGAAGCTGTTGCACTCCTAGCTACAAAAAATATTATACCAACTGCTAACAACACATGCACTACAAAAATAAAACCATGGGCAAAGCTACTTGTATGATCAGGAAGCCAAAAACCAAAAAATAAGAAAAGATCTTTCATTCATCTACCTTTGAAAAAATAATTTTGTGCGATTATACTATATTGTTTGTTAATATTTTATGAAACTAGTTCAAAAATGCACCCATCGCATAAAAAATGCACATGTTCATAAAACTAAAATATAATTTTGTAAAAATTAAAAAAATATAAAATATTAATCTAATCTAATATCCCAAAAAAAGTTTACCCATTCAGTAGCTTTTCTTGCTGTAAAGTCAGGTATCATTAACGCTCTTTCTTTATAGAAAACCGTAGCTACTTTAATAGTAAGATGAGGGTACATGTCATGAAGAACGCGTTTAATCTCAATCATTGTTTCACCACTATCAATTATATCGTCGGTAATTAATATTTTATTCACTTTTGAAAGGTCTGGAACATTGAAAATATCTATCGTATCAAGTTTGTGATCTTGTTCATAATGGATAGAATTTATAGAATACAAATGTCTATTTTCCAAAAATTCTGCTAAAAAATGCCCTAAAGCAACGCCACCTCTAGCAATAGCTATAATAGCATCAGGTTCATAAGCATTTTTAATCTCTTCAGACATCTTCTTAACGTCAACATAAAACTCTTCGTAGGTGTATTTAAACATAGGCTCTCCTTTTTTTGTATTATAACATAATAAAGTAATAAAAATATTTAAACTAAGTACCAAATCATCATTAATAAACACTTTTTTAAAACTAGCACAATAAATTTTTATATAAGTGTAAAAATTTATTATTTTAATAGACATTTATTAATAAATATGTTAAAATTTCAAAAAAAATTTATAGAGAAAATTAAAATTCAAAATCCAAGGAGAAAAAATGGCACTTCATGCATTAAAAGGTAGAATATTTTACCTCATAGATGATCCATATTTCGTGGGAGATGAAAACGCATATAGATATCTTGAAAATGGCGCTATCATCATCGAAGATGGAAAGATAAAAGAAGTTGGTGATGCAGATAAAATCCTAAAAAGCTTTGATGGCGAAATAGAAACCTATGGCAAAGATGAGATCATATTGCCGGGTTTTATCGATTCTCACTTGCACTTTCCACAAACTCAAATGATAGCTTCTTATGGAAAACAATTGCTTGACTGGTTAAATAACTATACTTTTGTCGCAGAGCAACAATTTGCATCAAAAGCACATGCTGACAAAATTGCCAAAGTATTTTACCAACAACTTATAAAAAATGGTGTAACAACTGCTATGGCGTATTGTAGTGTTCATCCTCAGTCAGTTGATGCTTACTTTGAAGAAGCTAGTAGATACGGTATGAGAATGATAGGCGGAAAAGTTATGATGAGTAGAAATGCTCCAGATGAATTGACCGTTAGTCCAGAGCAGTCTTATAATGAATCAAAAGCTCTAATCGAAAAATGGCACAACAAAGGAAGAAACCATTACGCAGTAACTCCAAGATTTGCTATCACCTGTCCTGAAGAGGAGTTACAATACGCAAGTGACCTTATGAAAAGCTACGATAAACTTTACATGCAAACTCACCTTAGCGAAAATAAAGACGAGATAGCCTTTACTATGTCACTTTTCCCTGATAGAAAAAACTATACTGATATTTATGAATATTATGGCTTACTAGGTGAACGTTGTGTTTTAGGTCACGTTATACACACAACCGAAGAAGAGCTTGAAATACTAAGCAAAACTAAAACCGTCATAGCCCACTGCCCTACTTCAAATGGATTTTTAGGAAGCGGACTTTTAAACATTGAACGTGCAAAATCAAGCGAACGTCCAGTTCACGTTGGTATAGCATCTGATGTTGGCGCAGGAACAAGTTTTTCACCACTTCAAACCCTTGGTGAAGCTTACAAGGTAGCTCAACTTCAAGGTCAATCACTATCATCAGTTAGAGGATTTTTCTTAGCAACTTTAGGAAATGCAAGAGCATTGATGCTAGAAGATAAGATAGGAACATTTAACGAAAATAGCGACGCTGATATCGTAGTTCTTACAAATAAAGGCACACCTTTTATGGAGTTCCGCCAATCATACTCAAAAGATATACTAGAAGAACTTTTCGTTCAAATGACACTAGGTGATGAAAGAAGCATCAAAGCAACATATAGCAATGGTGTTAAAATCGGATGTGAGGGTAAAGTATCATACGCTATAAACTAAAAGGCTCTTTTTTGAGCCTTTTAAAATTCAAAACAAACAATTTATCAAATTTTTACAATATGCAGGCGTAGTTTCAAACAATATCTTTTATATCTACATGTAAGACTTATAAAAAAATATTTAATCTATCTACATGTAAAAACAGACAAAGCGATTTAACCGCATATTTTGATTTTTAATTATTCGTTTTTATTGTCAATTTAAAACCCCAAAAAAGGGGTTTTATGTTTACTCTTTATCTTTATAATATTCCCAGAAAAATTCTATCCAATCATCTGCATGTTTTATGGAAAATTCAGGTGTCATTGAAGCTGTATTTTTATAGAATAAAGTTGCAACTTTAAGTTCAACATGGGGATATTTTTCTTTTATGATTTTCTTTATCTCCATCATAGTTTCACCACTATCGATAATATCATCTACTAACAAAATCTTTTTCTTTTTAGAAAGATCTGGAATGTTGAAAATATCTAAAGTGTCAAGCTTTTCTGTCTCTTGATAGTGTATTGAGTTTAGCGAGTACAAATCCCTCATCTCAAGAATCTCAGCCATAAAGTGACCAAGAGTCATACCGCCTCTTGCTATTGCTAAAAGTACATCTGGACTATACTTTTCTTTAACCTCTTTAGAAAGAGCCTTTACATCAGAGTGAAACTCATCGAAACCATAATATGTCATTTTTGTCCTTTTTTTGTAACTGAAATCTACATGTAAAAAAAACACCAGTTTTACATGTAAACTAAAGTTAATTTTTATCCATACAAACTGATTGTATGGACTTGCCTATATTATATCATTTTTTTAATCTATTTTAACAGAAAAATTTTTTTAATTATAAATTTTAATTTTATTATATAAGCTATCCCTTTGAACAGGTACAAAGCCACTCGTTTTTATCAAATCTAAAAAATCTTTCAACCCTAATCCATTTGCACTTTTTGCTCCAGCTGCACTTTGAATAGACTCTTGCTCTATGGTTCCGTCTAAATCATCAGCACCAAACTCTTGCGCTACTAGAGCTAGATTTATCGTCGAAGTAGCCCAATATGCTTTTACATGTGGAATATTGTCTAGCAAAATTCTACTTATCGCATAAGTTTTTAAAATTTCCTCTGAACCTAAAAATTTTTTTACTTTTAAATAGTTATTAAAGCGCTGATAGACAAGGGGTATAAAAGCGTTAAATCCACCTGTTTGGTCTTGAAGATTGCGAAGTCTTAGCATATGGTCGATGCGATGATGTTTCTCTTCTATATGTCCAAAAAGCATGGTTGCATTTGACATTTTACCTTTTTGATGCCAAAGATTGTGGATTTTAAGCCAATCACTTGAGCTTACTTTTCCCTTGCAAACATAAGCACGAACCTTTTCATCAAATATCTCCGCACCACCTCCAGGCATCGAATCAACTCCGTATTCGACCATCTTATCTATCACTTCTTCGTAAGTGTATTTATATTTTCTTGATAAAAAGTCAATCTCAGCTGCCGTTAGAGCTTTTACATGTAAACTTGGATACGCTTCTTTTATCTTTTGAAATATTTCCAAATACCACTCAAAGCCTGTGTGAGGATTGTGTGCTGAAACGATGTGAACTTCTGTCGCTCCATTTTCGTATGAATTTTTGACTGATTTTAGTATCTGTTCGTGGGTTAAAGTATAAGGATTTGGATTTTTTCTATTTGCACTAAATGCACAAAATTTGCAAATATCAGCACAAATATTTGTAGGGTTTATATGTCTATTTACATTAAAATATGCCTCATTTCCAAAACGCTCACGTCTTATCTTATCAGCATAAAATCCCAGCTCAAACAGATCAAGCTCATACAATCTTACGCCATCCTTAAAATCTAACCTTTCGTTAGAATTTAGTTTTTTTATCAAATCTCTATGCAAATCCATATATAACCTATTGTGAAAATTCTGCGTAATAGTATCTAAAAGTATATAACATTTGGTTTAATACCTAACACATGTAATAATAAATAATCTAACTTTTAGCATAATCACATGTAAACTAAAAAACCTAGTCTATTTTAGACCGCTATATCACAAAAAATCCCATCACTTAAGCGCAATAAATCTTCGGGCTTTAACTTTATATCAACTCCCCTTTTGCCTCCGCTAACATACATGTAAATTAACTCTTGTGCCTCTTTTTGGATATAGGTTTTAAGTCTCTTTTTTTGTCCAAGTGGAGAAACGCCTCCTATTAGATAACCTGTAGTTTTTTGAACTTTTTTAGTATCAGCAAGTGTTGCTTTTTTAACTCCACAAACATCAGCTATCTTTTTCAAACTAAGCTTCTTACTCACACTTACTATAGTTACAACAAAGTCTTTAAGACCAATATCCACAAGCAAAGTTTTAAAAACTTCATCCTCATTTAATCCTAACTTCTCTACAACCTCTTTTCCAAAATCTGTATTTGAAGGATCATGTTTATAAGATAAGATTTCAAAATCTACGTTTTGTTTTTTTAATAATTTAATAGCAGGCGTCATATATTACTGTCTTTATATAAATTTTTCATAATTTTACATTTGTTGAACTTTAAGATAAATTAAAATAATCATTTTAAACTATTTAATATACATGTAAAAAAATCTGTAATATAAAAACACAAAAAATTCACATTTTTGCAAAAAAATCTACAATAGTTACTAAGGTTTCAAACATCCTTAAAACAAAGATAATTATAGTTGAAAATATCATCTATTAGAGATTTTTTTCGTTATCTAATCATATTTTTCATTTTTTTGATCTGTT
>PDWI01007326.1_pt1 | contig 13459 bp, 9 predicted proteins | sample 1430891 | NCBI WGS metagenome assembly PDWI01 (sample SAMN01162508, study PRJNA174530) | Oral metagenome, whole genome shotgun sequencing project. | biome: Marine environment; feature: Marine mammal; material: Swab sample of the gingival sulcus; isolation source: swab sample of gingival sulcus...
ACTACTATATTAACTATTTTTTTAGGAACATATATTTCTTTAATAACTGTTTTACCAGCCATTCTTTCGCCTAAAAACTCTTTAGCTAATTCAAGTATTTCTTCTTTCGAAGTATCTGCTGGCACTTTAATAGTTCCTTTCATTTTACCACTCATCTGAATAGGTAGTAAAATCTCATCATCTACCAGCTTACTTTCATCATAAGTAGGCCACTCATTTTTAAATACACTCTCACTTTCTCCAAGCATTTCCCAAATTTCTTCAGCTATATGAGGAGCGAAAGGTGCTAATAAAATAGCTACAGTTTTAATAGTTTCTCTATCTATTCCACCATTTTTCTTAGTATAAGCTACAAATTCATTGTTATAACTCATAAATGTACTCACCACTGTATTCATATGGAAATTTTCCATTTTTGTAGTTATTTCATAAACCAACTTATTTCTAAGTTTCACAAGCTCTTTAGTTTCTTCTACTTCAGTGTCAAGTGATGTAACTACCATATTCCAAAGCTTATTTATAAATCTATAAACTCCGTCTATACCTCTATCGTCCCATTCACTATCAAGTTCAGGTGGCCCAACAAAAAGTTCATAAAGTCTAAGTGCATCTGTACCATAGTTTTCTACTAATTCATCTGGAGATACTACGTTACCTTTTGACTTACTCATCTTAGCACCATCTTTAGTAATCATACCTTGATTGAAAAGTCTTGTAAAAGGCTCTTTAAAATCTACTACACCTATATCGTATAAAAACTTAGTGTAAAATCTGGCATAAAGCAAATGAAGTACAGCGTGTTCTATACCACCTACATACATATCTACTGGCAACCACTCTTTCATCTTCTCTTTACTGATTAACTCTTTTTCATTGTTTACATCAGCATAACGCAAGAAGTACCAAGAAGAACCAGCCCATTGTGGCATAGTATTCGTTTCACGTTTAGCAGCTCCACCGCACTTAGGGCAAGTAGTATTTACAAACTTATCTATAGCCGCAAGTGGCGACTCACCAGTGCCTGTAGGCTCATAGCTATCTACCTCTGGCAAAAGTACTGGTAGCTCCTCTACTGGTACGGCAACAGCTCCACACTTATCACAATGAACGATAGGAATAGGCTCGCCCCAATATCTCTGACGACTAAATACCCAATCTCTAAGCTTATAGTTTACAGTTTTCTTTCCTATGCCTTTTTCTTCTACGTAATCAGATATGACTTTTTTAGCTTCTTCACTGCTTATACCATCAAATTGACCTGAATTTATCATAACGCCATCTGAAACGAAAGCCTCTTCTAAATTCTCTTCTTTTCCAGTAGCCGATATTACTTGCTTTATTTCTAATCCAAATTTCTTTGCGAAATCGAAATCTCTTTCATCATGAGCTGGAACACACATAATAGCACCAGTTCCATAATCAATAAGCACATAATCAGAAATATAAATAGGTACTTTATTTCCATTTATAGGATTTATCGCATATGCACCTGTATGAACTCCTGTCTTTTCTTTATCTTGAAGTCTATTTACAGCAGACTTTAAAGACGTATCAAATACATACTTCTCTACTTCTTCTCTTTTATCATCAGTAGTTATTTTGGCTACCATCTCATGCTCTGGAGCTAACACCATAAAAGTAGAACCATATAAAGTATCTGGTCTAGTAGTAAATACTCTAATTTTTTCATCACTGCCATCTACATAAAAATCAACTTCTGCTCCGTAAGATTTACCTATCCACTCAGATTGCATTTTCTTTACTTTTTCTGGCCAATCCAAATCATCTAAATCCTCTAGAAGTCTTTGTGCATATTTAGTAATTTTAAGCATCCACTGACGAAGATTTTTCTTAGTTACATCGTGTCCACAACGGTCGCATTTACCATCTTTTACTTCCTCATTAGCAAGACCTGTCTTACAATCTGGACACCAGTTTATAGGCATTTCTTTTTCATATGCTAGACCTGCCTCAAACATTTTTACAAAAATCCACTGAGTCCATTTATAATAATTAGGGTCAGTAGTATTTACTTCTTTATCCCAATCGTAAATGGCACTTATATCTTTAAGTTGCTCTCTAAAATTATTTACATTTTTCGCAGTACTTACACTAGGGTGAACTTTTTTCTTTATAGCATAATTTTCTGCTGGAAGTCCAAATGCGTCCCAACCCATAGGGTGAAGTACATAAAAATTGTGCAACATCTTATATCTACTCCAAACATCAGAAAGCACGTAGCCTCTCCAATGCCCTACATGAAGTCCATTTCCCGATGGATAAGGAAACATATCAAGACAGTAATAATTTTTCTTATTACTATCTTTTACATTTACTGGATTTTCTTTCCAGTACTTTTTCCATTTTTTTTCTACTTTTACATGATTGTACTTTTCCATACAATACTCCTTTATAAAATATTTTTATAGCCTTTTAATATATATTTTCCGTCTTTTTCTTGCACGGTTATTAACTTCTTAGGAAGCGCTCCATCTGGAGAGTCAAACATAACTTTTACTTCATAAGTGTCGGCATTTATCTTTTCGACTTTTTCTACTATCATATGCTCTGTCCATATAGTATCAGCAGCAGGCATCAAATAAAAACCGTTTTTAAACTCTATTCCCTCTTCTTCATAAGTAGCATGACCTTGCACAGTTACATCAAAATAAGATTTTACAAGTTCTTCAACCCTTTTAGATGGAACGTATAAAATAAATTTCTCTGTATCAAATTTAAGGTCTTTATGCTCGTGCTGATATATATAAGAAATGGCAAAGAGCTTCATATCCTTTTCTGTAAAACCCTCATCAAAACTTTTATTTCCAAAAATTATATTAAAATATATCGGGTCGACAAACTTAGTAAGTTTTGATACTACTTCTTCATCTATATCTCCGACATTTTCTACAACAGGAATTGTCGTAGTAACCTCTGCATTAATCATCTCACCTGTAGTAGTAACAGGTGCCGATGAACTTTCGCTTTCACTCTCACTCTCTTTTTCAGTTTTAGTTTCTGCTACCGTAGTAGTCGAAACAGTACTTTCACTAGTACTATTTTTCACCGTAGACAGATTAGCAACATCTTCTTCTTCAGAGTTGTCGCCAGTTTTATTTATGCTGAAAAATAATACTACCACTAATAAAATTGCTAATCCAACAATAGCAAAATTTTTCTTAGTCATCAAATCCCTCTTTCCTTAAATAAAACACCGATAGCACACCTGGACCAGAGTGAGTACCGATAGTTGCACCAACTTCCCCTATATAGATAGGCTTATCGAAGTTTAACTCCTCTTTAAACTTATCTACAAATTTTTTAGCAAACGCAGCATCACACGAATGACCTACAAGTACAAAAGGTGTCTGCGTATCCATCTCTTTTTTTATTTTGTCTATATAATAAGGTATTATACGTTTTTTACTTCTAACTTTACCTATAGGCTTAGTTATACCATCGTGAACAGTAAGTATAGGCTTTATGTTAAGCACGTTAGCAAAAAAAGCTTTGTATGCTTTTATTCTACCACCTTTTACCAAATATTCCAAAGTATTTACGCAGAACAAATGCTCTACTTTATTATTAGTATATGGCACTATTTCTTTTTCTACTTCTTCTCTAGTGTAACCCTTTTCTATCATCTGTGCCGCAAGTATAGCTATATAGGAATGACCTAAACAAAGAGAATTAGAGTCTATTATAGTTATTTTATCCGTTTCCAACTCATTTTTAGCTATATTAGCAGATTGCATAGTACCACTAGCATTAGATGATATAGTTATAACTATAGCCTCATCTCCATCTTCAAGCACTTGCTCAAAAGCCTTTTTAAACTTAATAGGTGTAACCTGTCCAGTAATAGGTGTATGATCACTAGCTTCCAAAAGTCTATAAAATTCGTGCGGTTTTAAGTCAACTTTATCTGCATATTCCTTATCTCCAAATTTTATAGATAACGGAACTACTTTAATGTCATATTTTTCAATGAAATAATCTGGCATATCTGCCGAACTGTCAACTATCAACTTTATACTCATTTTATCCTTCTTTCTTAGTATAAACTCATACTATTTTTTAATAATATCACTATGTAAATACAATATGTAAAATTCAGTTGCAACATATAATACAAATATTTTTTGTAACTGAATTTATACCTATTTTACATGGCTACTTAAAAAGCTTTGAAACAGATTTATTCGTGTGAATTCTGTCAATAGCTCCTGCTAAAAGCTTAGCAACCGTAAGCTGCTTTATTTTGTCTATCTTTTTCTCTTCAGGTAAATACAAAGTGTCCATTACTACAAGCTCTGTAATAGCTGACTTCTCAATCCTCTCTATGGCTGGGCCTGAAAGCACTGGGTGAGTACAACAAGCAAACACATTTGTTGCTCCCTCTTCTCTAAGTGCATTAGCTGCATTACAAATAGTTCCTGCCGTATCAATCATATCATCTACTATAATACAACGCTTACCTTTAACATCACCTATTATGTTCATAACTTCGCTTACGTTCGCTTCTGGCCTACGCTTATCTATTATTGCCATAGGTATGTCTAACATCTGAGCAAATCCTCTTGAACGCTTTACCGAACCTATATCAGGAGCTACTACTATAAGATTTTCTTTATCGTTTTTAAACTTCTCTTCATAGTATTTTATGAGCAGTGGATTTCCTATCATATGGTCAACTGGAATAGTAAAAAATCCTTGAATTTGTGCACAGTGCAAATCCATAGTCAAAATTCTATGACAGCCTGTCTTTTCTAATATATCAGCAACTACTCTAGCCGTAATCGGATCTCTAGCTCTAGCTTTTCTATCTTGCCTAGCATATCCATAATAAGGTATAACAGCTGTAATTCTTCCTGCCGATGCTCTCTTTAAAGCATCTATCATAATCAATAGTTCCATCAGTGTGTCATTTACAGGTTGACTAGTAGGCTGTATTATAAAGCAATCTATACCACGTACCATTTCACCAATTCGCACATATGTTTCACCATCGCTAAACTTACCTACTTCGCTTTTCGCAAGAGTAGTTCCTAACTCTTTAGCTATTTTTTCTGCTAATTCATCGTTCGCACTCCCACTAAAAATTTTAAACCCAACATTTTCACAAGTTGTACCAATCATAAATCCTCCGTACTATCTTCTTCTTTTAACCCAATCTTCAATATTTAATTGTCTATTTCTTGCAATAGCTAAAGAATCTTCAGGAACGTCCTGAGTTATCGTTGACCCCGCAGCCGTAAATCCATTCTTTTGTACTATTACAGGAGAAATCAAGTTAGTATTACAACCAATAAAAGCATTATCTTCAATAGTTGACCTATACTTATTTTTACCGTCATAATTAACTACTACAGTTCCACAACCAAAGTTGACTTTTTCCCCTACATCACAATCACCTAAATAAGTTAAATGAGAAGCTTTCGTACCATTTCCTACAGTAGAATTTTTCACCTCTACGAAATCTCCGATTTTTACGTTATCACCAATTTTACAATTAGGTCTTAAATATGCATAAGGGCCGATATTTACACCATTTCCAACTTCACTATCAATAAGTGTCGAAATCTTTATATTGCAATCGTTACCAATTTTGCAATTAGTAATCTCACAATTCGCTCCTATCACTACATTTTCACCTATTACAGTGTTTCCGTAAATATATGTATTAGGATAAATAATAGTATCTACACCAATTTTAACATATTTACCTATATAGGTAGTGTTAGGGTCTATTATAGTAACACCATTTGACATATGGAACTCATTTATTCTATCTTTAAATACAGCTACACACTGTGCAAGCTGAGCTCTAGTATTTACTCCAAACACTTGAGCTTCATCAGATATTTTAAGCGTTTCTACAACACCACCATTATTTTTAATGTTGTTTATGCACTCTGTCAAATAATATTCTCTACTATTGTTATTATTATCTATTTGCTCTAGTGATGCTAATAAGCTATCAGTTTTAAAAACAGAAATACCAGCAGTAACTTCTTTACACTTTCTTTCTAAAGAAGTCGCATCTCCTTCTTCGACTATTTTCTCAAAAGAAAATCCTTTTCTAATAATCCTACCATAACCGTTAGGATTATCTATAGCAGCAGTAATCATAAACACATCTGCATCTACTTTTCTAGTCTTATCAACTAAATACTTTATAGTTTCACCTTTTATAAGTGGCGTATCACCATACATAACTAAAGTGTACTCACTATTTAACAACTCTTTAGCCGCAAGAACAGCATGACCAGTACCTAATTGATGAATTTGATAAGCATACTGAACACCTTGTTCAACATCTGCCTTTACCAAATCTCCATTAGGTCCTAATACAACAGCTATATCATCTATACCAGCCTCTTCTAAACTATCTAGCAAATGATTTATAATAGATTTGCCAAGTATTTTATGGAGGACTTTCGGCTTATTTGATTTAATTCTTTTTCCACTTCCAGCAGCTAAAACTAAAGCACTTAAATATCCCATATTTTTCTCCAATCATTATTGTACATTATACAAACAAATTCGTAAAGTAATGTTTTTTTTTAATTATATTTAATCATATTACATATGAAAATTTTTACCATAATATTAGCTAAAATACGATATTTTAACTAACTCACTTAAATGCAAACAAGGTAGGTAATGAAAACATAATATTTCCATTACTTACCTATACATTTATACATTATTCAAATTCAAACTTAAACTCTGTAAGATTGGCTTCATCTCTAACAAAAATAAGTTCTTTTTGGACTTCCTCATTAATAGGAACTCCCGTTTCTTTTCTTCTCAAACCTTCTAAATACTCTTTTTCACCAGCAGTAAAAATCCGTTTTGCATTAGGTGCTTTCTCGGAATTTCTAAGCTCTCTAAGTATATTTCCAGCAGTCTTTTTAAAACTTTCCAGCCCCATAAAAGCCTCAGTATCTATAGCAATAAAGAAATGACCTAAATGATATGGCACTTTTTCTCCATCTTCACCTATACCCGTAAGCATCTTCAAATAATTACCCTGCTGAAGCGCAGCAGAAAGCACTTCTACTACAGTAGCATATCCATAGCCTTTATATCCTGCTAACTCTTCGCCTATGCCACCAAGTGGTGCTAAAGCTGCCTTTTTATCTACTAAATCTTTCAAAATCTGCTCAGAGTCAGTTAGAGCCTCTCCATTTCTACCTATTACCATGCCTTTAGGTGTATCTTGACCTACTCTAGCAAAATACTCTATCTTTCCTCTTTGAGTAATAGAAGTCGCACAGTCTAAATAGAAGTTAAACTCCTCATCAGTAGGAAAACCAAAAGTAAGCGGATTAGTTCCTAGCATATTTTCAACTCCAAATGTAGGAGCAATAGATGGTCTTGCATTAGTTCCACTAATACCTATGCAACCAGCATCACTAGCCATATCTACATAGTAACCTGCTATTCCATAATGAGTGGAATTTCTAACAGCTACCATACCCATTCCATACTTTTTAGCTTTTTCTATAGCCATAGTCATAGCTTTTTTTCCTATAACCATACCCATTCCATCATGTCCATCAACTACAGCAGTAGTCGGAGTTTCTCTGATTATTTCAAAATTAGTTACTGGATTTTGAATTCCAGCTTTAATCCTGTCTATGTAAATAGGCTTAAATCTATTTACACCATGAGAATTTATCCCTTTTTTATCAGATGCAATAAGAACATCTGCACATATTTTAGCATCTTCTTCTGGTACACCATAATGAATAAATGCCTTAGTTACAAAATCTGTTATAGTTTCAAACTTAATACTGTAATCCATAAATTCTCCTGTAATTATTTTTTTCTACTAATAACTCTTTTAACAGCTTTCACTATATCGTTGCTTGTCATCTCGTATTTTTCCATCAAAAATGGCATTTTACCAACTTCACCAAAGTGGTCTTTCACACCTATTCTCTCCATTGGAACTGGCTCATTTTCCACTAAAATTTCGGCTACAGCACTTCCTAAACCATTTAATATGCTATGGTTTTCTGCCGTAACTACAGCACCAGTTTCTTTAGCTGCTTTAATTATGATTTCTTTGTCTATAGGCTTAATTAAATGAAGTGCTATAACTCTAGCATTCACACCCTCTTCTTTAAGTTTTTTAGCAGCGTCAAGCGACTCTTTAACCATAATACCACTAGCTATTATAGCTATATCATCACCTTCAGTCAAAGTATCACCTTTACCCCAATTTAGTTTATAATCATCACCAAAAATCTTATCAGTAATCTTTCTAAACATTCTAACGTATACTGGGCCATCAGTTTCTACTACATGAGGCAATCCTTGCTCTATTTGCTCTATATCAATAGGTTCGAATATAGTCATCGTACCTAAATTTCTCATTATTCCTAAATCTTCAAAACTCATATGTGTTCCACCATTTAACTGTGCTGAAACTCCTGGGTCTGAACCTACTATTTTTACATTTTGATTTGGATATGCTATAGATACTGTAATCTGGTCAAAACATCTTCTAGTAGCAAAAGGAGTAAATGAATGAGTAAAAGGAATTTTTCCACTTGCTGCAAGTCCAGCAGCAATACCCATCATATTAGCCTCGGCAACTCCTACATCTACAAACCTTTCAGGGTGTTTTTCTTTAAAAATACTAGTTTTGCTAGCAGCCATAAGGTCAGCATCAATAAGGACTATTCTGTCATCTTTACTTGCAATTTCTGCCATTTTTTCAGCGTATGCAACACGCATTTCAACTGTTTCTTTAGCCATTATTTCGCCTCCAATTCTTTAATTATATGCTCTAATTTTTCTCTCTCAACCAAAAGTCTTTTATGGTTTTCTTCTGCCATTTCAGGAGTAACAGGCATATTATGACTACTTACTTTACCCTCAGCAAAATAAATTCCTTTACCTTTTACAGTATCAAGTATAATCATAGATGGTTTACCTTTGTGTTCTTTTGCGATATTGATAGCCTCTAATATAGCTCCTATGTCGTGTCCATCTATAACTTGCACATGCCAATTAAAAGCTTCCCATTTTTTATCAAGTGGAGAAACGCTATTTATCTCATCAGTAAGACCATCAATTTGTGCATGGTTAAAATCAGTAAACGCTACTATATTATCTAACTTATTGCTCCCTGCAAACATAGCTGCTTCCCATATTTGACCCTCTTGCGACTCACCATCACCTACTATAGAGTATACATAATAATCTTTTTTATCCATCTTTCCAGCAAGCGCTATACCTACAGCAGCCGAAAAACCTTGTCCTAAAGAACCAGCCGTCATATCTACTCCAATAGTTCTTACCATATCGCAATGACTAGGCAAATTAGTATTAGACTGGTTTAGAGTTTTAAGTAATGACTTATCAAAATATCCTCTCTCTGCTAAAGTTGCATAAAGACCAGGGCCACCATGCCCTTTAGATAATACAAATCTATCTCTATCCTTCATCTTTGGATTTTTAGGGTCTATCTTCATCTCATGAAAATAAAGTACCGATAATACATCTAAAATCGATACACTTCCACCCACGTGTCCAACACCTAAAGTACCTATCATATCTATCGTTAAATCTCTTAAAATGTTGGCTTTTAGTTCAAGTTTCTTAATTAATAATTCACTTGCCATACTATACCTTCCTTCTTTCAATACTTGCACAGTTTTCATAATCAAGTCTATTTAATCTAATTATTAGCAACACAAAATTTACTAACATAAAAAAGATATATTTTTACTCTCGATATTATACCGTCTTCTAATTGTATCAATAATACACCAAAAATAAAAGATATATTTTATAAAAATAATATAAGTATAAAAATAAAGACGCTAAACACGAAGAAAATCCATCTCTTCGCATTTAACATCTTAAATTATCATTTTGAAGCATTCCTTATAAACTCTTCATATAAAACAATAGCCATCTTTATAGCTTGCTCTTTTGTAAGATTAGTTTTAGGTGAAAACTCATTGTTATCCATACCAATCATCACATCTACATTTCTAAGCTTATATACAGCATCTTTTGCCCAGTCAGAAATCTTATCATCATCGGCATACTTTTTAACTTCAGTATCTTGTTTAAATTCATAACCTATATAGTCTAGCACTCTATATATTATAGTTGCTCCTTCTTCTCTCGTAATAAAGTCATTAGGTGCAAAGTTGTTTTTGCTCTTTCCCTTTATTATTTCCCTTTCATATAGATACTCTACATTAGGATTTACAGTGTCTAAAAACTTATTAGCTTGTATTTTAGCGTTAGTATGTTCGCCTTTTTTTATAACTTCTGTAAACATATCACAAAACAGCTCCCTAGTTATAAACTTAGTCATATTACCTACCGATGGCAGTATTGGCAAATTATAATCTGTAGCTTTTTTTATGTATGGCTTTGCCCAGTCAGAATATCTAAAAACTTCATTTTTAGATAAAAATCTCTGTCTATAACTACTGTGCTTAGTAGAAAGTCTTAAATCCATCTGATTTTTAAAGTTATAAAAATTATCTATTTTATACAACTTAGGATTTTCATCTTCTGCACCATTTTTCACTGTAACAAAGCCACCTTTATACACATTTATAAATTTATTATTATCGTGTCCACTATGCCTATAGTAAGAGATTTCATACATAAGCATAGACGGTTCAAAATATATACTTTCTTTCTTTGGTTTTACAGTAATCTTTGAAAAAGCATCAATTAAATCACCTAAATTATTATTGTTCAAATTTTGAAAACTCCAAAATTCATAATCTTGATTTGCATCAAAAATAGATACCGACTCGCGAGCAATATCACCATCAAAAAAGCTACCTAAAGTCAATTCTTTAGCCTGTGCATAAGTAAAATTACTAAAAGTAAAAATTATAGTAAATACGAGTATCAAATAACCTTTTTTCATATACGAACCCTCCTCTAATTAATATAAAATATATAACACAACTCTATAATATAAATTATACTATTACAAATTTAAAATTCAACATTTTAATTGTTAATTTTTCATTTCATTAACAACATTGATAAGTAGTATATTTTAAATACACTAAGTGTCTATAAATTTTATATTCATTTACCAAATATCACTTTTTAATTAGGCTAATTTTTAATTTAAAACAACAATTTACTCATCACTGCCTTTAACGTCAATTACCATTCTATCAAAGGTATCATTTATATCATTAACACTAAACCAAAGTACACTACCATTTTCTTCAAGCATAACTTTTATTAAATTATTTCTTCTCTCTAAAACTTCCGCTATACCAACTCCAACATATGGTAAATCTTTATTCATCTCATAATATCCTGTTACTCCATCTACGTTTACATAATTAGCAGTATTTTTAATAAGTTCCTTATCATAACTTAATTTACTTTTATCAATGTTTGCTATAACATAAGGTTTGCTCCCACAAAAACACATTACCTTACATTCTTCTTTATCTTCACTTTCATCTAATACTAAAACTACGCTACCCTTTTTAAAATCATTTACATAGTATAAATTTCTATAAAATATTTTACCACTAGTAGTAGTATCAATAACATATGGCTCCTTGGCCTCTACATCTTCTGTAATCATAGCAGTCTTACCCTTTACTTGTACAAACTGTCGCTCAAAAGTGCTAACTATAAAATCTTCATATAATATAAGAGCCATCTTTATAGCTTGTTCTTTTGTAAGGTTCGTTTTAGGCAGAAACTCATTGTTATCCATACCAACCATAACTTCTAAATCTCTGAGCTTATATACAGCCTCTTTTGCCCAATCAGAAATATCTTCGTCATCATCATACTTCTTTACAGAACTATGTTCTTCAAATTTATAGCCTATATAATTTAGTATTCTATATATTATAGTAGCTCCCTCTTCTCTACTAATAAAATCATTTGGACAAAAATTAGCTTTACTTTTACCTTTTATTATTTCCCTTTCATACAAATAATCTACGTTTAGATTAATAGTATCTAAAAAATAATTTGCTTCTATTTTAGCATCAGTATTTTTAGCATTTTTTAAATCTTCTGTAAATATATCACAAAAAAGCTCTCTAGTTATAAATTCACGCATATCTCCAGCTACTGGTAATATATCCAAATTATATTTGATTGCTCTTTCTACATAAGGATTAGCCCATTTCGAAGTTACAAATACTTTAGTTTCAGATGAAAACCTTTGCCTATATCCACTATTTTGTGTAGAAAGCCTTATATTTATCTCGTTTTTGAAATCATAGAAATCTACTATATCATATGCCCTTATTTCACCATTTCCACCTATTTCTTTCATTATAAGCGTACCATCTTTATAAATATTAATACTTTTATCACCATTTTTATCACCATAGTACGAAATATAATACAGTTTCATAGACGGGTCAAATTCAGGAATATTCTCTTTAGGTTTAACCCTAATATCAGAAAGAGAATTTACTAAATCTTTTAAATTATCACTATCAAAATTTGAAAAGCTCCAAAATTCATATTTTTGCTTGACATCGGAAATAGTCGCTACAACACCATCTTCAAAAAAGCTATTCAAAGTAAATTCCTGTGCATTAACTACAATAAAATTAGACATAAATAAAATAATAGTAAACATAAGTAAAAAATAAGCTTTTTTATTCATACACAAACCCTCCTCTTAAAAAAATAAAATACCCTTAATAAAAGTTTCTAATATTTTTTGATAAAGGTTTCTGAAAATCGCACAAAATACTTCATAGGAATTATTTACTATTATTATAGTAGTGCTAAATAACTATTTATACTACTAATTATACTATTAATAGTATAAATTTCAACTGTTTAAATATTAATTTTTTAATTAAAAAACCATATAGAACATATGTTCATTTGTAATTTATACTAACCCTATTTAAAAATATCACTATTGTGTTAAAATACTACAGTAAATAACTCAAACTTCCCATATATTATACTAATCTAAAATTAAAAAGCACTTATTACTTTTTATAACACTGAAAACGGAAAGCATTAAGATTATAATATTATGATAAGCTCACATATGCTTAATTTATTAATTTAGCTTACCGTTATCTAGTATAATAAAAATTTAGGTATGGAAAATTTGAGTAAATAAAATAAAAAAAACTATAGATAGACTAAAAAAAAAATAAATTCCTTAATTTAGCATATCTATAGCAAAATGTATTTATATAACTAATATAAGATAAATATACACAAATAAAGTCATTGTTATACAAAATCTTACACACCATTTATACTTATTCATCAAAACACAAGCTGCATAATATCAAAATCTACAAGCTCTCCATCTATTTTAAAATATCCTTTAAAAGTACCTATTTTAGTAAAGCCAAACTTCTCGTATAAATGAATAGCTCTATCGTTATCACTTCTAACTTCTAAAGATATAATTTCTGCTTTAGCTTTATTTTTAGCAAAATCAATTATT
>PDWI01007327.1_pt1 | contig 13458 bp, 12 predicted proteins | sample 1430891 | NCBI WGS metagenome assembly PDWI01 (sample SAMN01162508, study PRJNA174530) | Oral metagenome, whole genome shotgun sequencing project. | biome: Marine environment; feature: Marine mammal; material: Swab sample of the gingival sulcus; isolation source: swab sample of gingival sulcus...
GCAGGCGTTCGCACACCTCAACAAATTACCTTAGAAGGGTCAAAAAGATGGGCTGCTTTACAAGGAATTTCAGAAACTGAAAGAGCCGAAAAATTCCCTTCACTTGAAGAAACAATGCCCGAAATTTATGCCGAATTAAACGACATTCAACAAAAATTAGAAGACCATTACAGCGACATGCAAGACCTTGAATTTACCATTCAAGACAAAAAATTATGGTTCTTACAAACACGTACCGGTAAACGTACAGGTGCAGCGATGTTGAAAATAGCAGTGGACATGTTCAACGAAGGCAAAATTTCGGAAGAAGAAGCCTTAATGCGACAAGAACCCGAAAAACTCAACGAACTTCTACACCCTGTATTTGATGAAGAGGCATTAGCCAGCACCAAAACCATCGCCAAAGGATTACCCGCATCGCCCGGAGCCGCCACAGGAAAAATCGTATTCCACGCCGACGAAGCCGAAGCAATGAAAGAAAAAGGCGAAGATGTAATTTTGGTACGAATCGAAACATCACCCGAAGACCTCGCTGGAATGTATGCCGCAAATGGTATTTTAACCGCACGAGGCGGTATGACTTCTCACGCCGCAGTAGTAGCAAGAGGTATGGGAAAATGCTGTGTATCAGGAGCTGCCGGAATTAGAATTGATTACAAAGCTAAAACAATGACCGCCGGTGATGTTACCTTTAATGAAGGCGATTGGATTTCATTGAACGGAACAACAGGGCAAGTTTTAAACGGCAAAGTAAAAACCATAAAACCGGAATTAAGCGGTAATTTTGCCACAATAATGGAATTATCTGACAAACATTCTCGCATGTACGTTCGCACCAACGCCGACACACCCGAAGATGCAACAACAGCTCGTAACTTTGGTGCAAAAGGCATCGGACTCACTCGTACAGAACACATGTTCTTTGAAGGCGAAAAAATCAAAGCCATGCGTGAAATGATTTTGGCAGAAGACGAAGAAGGCAGAAGAGTAGCCCTTGAAAAATTACTTCCCATTCAGCGTGAGGACTTTGAAGGAATCTTTGAAGCCATGCAAGACCTGCCCGTAACAGTTCGTTTGCTTGACCCACCGTTGCATGAGTTCGTACCCCACGACACAAAAGGACAACAAGAAATGGCTGAAACAATGGGCGTATCGGTAGATGTAATCAAAGCCAAAGTGGAAGAACTTTCAGAGTTCAACCCGATGCTCGGACACAGAGGTTGCCGATTAGGAAACACATATCCTGAAATTACCGAAATGCAAACCAGAGCAATCATTGAGGCTGCTTTGAATTTGAAAGCCAAAGGCATAACAGCAATACCCGAAATAATGATACCTCTTACAGGCACATTGGCGGAAATGAAAATGCAAGAAAGCATCGTAAGAGCAACCATCGCAAAAATATTTGAAGAACGCAATGACACTATTAAATACTTGGTAGGCACAATGATAGAAATCCCGAGAGCTGCATTAACAGCCGATGAGATTGCACAATCAGCCGAGTTCTTCTCATTTGGAACTAACGACCTTACTCAAATGGCGTTTGGATATTCGCGAGATGACGTTAGCAAATTCTTACCGATATACATTGAAAAAGGCTTGTTGAAACACGACCCATTCCAAGTATTAGACCAAGACGGAGTAGGACAGTTGGTAAAAATAGCTGTGGAAAAAGGACGCAAAACACGCCCCGAAATCAAATTAGGCGTTTGTGGCGAACACGGAGGCGAACCTGCATCAGTTGAGTTCTGCAACCAATTGGGCTTAGATTATGTAAGTTGCTCACCTTATAGAGTACCCATCGCAAGACTTGCCGCCGCACAAGCAAATCTAAGAAACAAATAAAGTTTCATGTTCTTTTAATTTTAATGGTTATTAATGGCTGTTCGATTATTCGGACAGCCTCTTTTTTTGCGGGGGGGCTGAATATGCTTATGAACTTAAAACCTTATTGTAGATTTCAAGCCACTTTTGGGTTACCACTTCCTCCGAGAAATTTTGGATTATGTGGTTTCTTATAAATTCCGAATTGTAATTTTTTTGTTGAATTTCCTCTATTGCTTTTCGCATCGATACTGCATCAGTATTGCAAAGTATGCCAAGTTTTTCGTCGGTTACAATGTTTTCTGCACCGCCGTTTTTTGTTGAGATTACAGGCAATCCGCAACTCATAGCCTCGATAAGCACCACACCAAAAGTTTCCTTTAAACTACTCATTATGAAGCAGTCAGACTTTTGCAAAAGCATCAAAACCTCATTGCGATTTGCTTGTCCGAAAAGGGTAATTTGATTTTTTAGATTGAGTTTGGTTATTAAATTTTGGAGGTTGTTTTTCTCTTCGCCATCGCCCACAATAGTCAGATGTATGGCAGGATTGCTTTGCATAATCGGCAAAAATGCTTCGATGAGATTAGCAAAGTTTTTTCTTGCAATAAGGTTTCCAACCGATATAAAATTTTGCAATTTTGAGTTGCCTCGCTCAGCCTTAGGTCTAAAAATATTGGTGTTTACTAAATTGGAAACAATCGAAAACTCTTTCTGAAAACGAAGCCTTAAAGTCTCCTGTAATTCCTTGCCCACGCACATATTGAAACTGCTGTTTTCGTAACTTTTTTTTGCTATTGCCTTAAATTTAGGCTTTACTTTTTTTGCAAAAAAATGCGTGTAATGCTCGGTTAAAACATAAGGAATTTTGTAATGCGACTTTATGTAATTTGTCAATAATCCGTCTTCGTAGGTATGTTGATGGATTATATCAGGCATTCCGAATTTAGAAACGTACTTTTTGAATAACCTTTTTCCGATAATAAATTTTAAATCCAATTGTAATTGTGGTGTGCCGGGCAATACAGGAACATTATATATATAGGTGTCCACGTTATTTTCAGTTTTAACAATGGTTGGAAAGTTGATTTTTTTTTGAGAGAAAACATATCTTAAAGAAGTGAAATTCACGGATATAAGACCAACTTTATTTCCTGTTTTAGCAACAGCTTCTGCTTGTTCTTTAAAAAAAATTCCGGCTGTTTTTCTGTATGAACTCGGATATGAGGCAACCAAAAATAGTACGTGCATATGTTTTTTGCACAAATATAAATATATATTAATAAAAAATATATCTTTGTGAGATTATTTTTAACAGTTGTAAATGCAAAATAAACCTCGAATAGCTTATATCATAATAGTACATCAGTATCAATCGGGAATAGTGAATAAACTTATACGATATGCAAAAGTATCGCAAAAAAAAACCATCCCAATCGATTTTATTTGGCTGACAAACAGGAAGATAAAAGATAAAGTTAAAAGTATAAAAGAGGTTAGGGTAGAGTACCCCGATACTGAAAATCCGTTTCTGACAAGGAAATGGCAGGCTGTAAGAATTAACCAACTTCAAAAAAAATATAAAAAGATAATTATAAGGTATCCGATGTATGACCCAATGTTGGGTTTATTTTTAAGAAGCAAAAAAAATATAATTACCGAGCATCACACAAAGGAAATTGTGGAATACAAACTTCAAAACAACAAGCGATACCTGCTTGAAAAATGGTTTGGAAGCAGATGGTTAAGCAAGTTCGGAGGCATAATCGGCGTTACCGATGAGATTTGCAAATATGAATTAACACGTTCAAAATCAAAAGCTCCATATATATTTATCCCAAACTCTATTCCTACTGACGATATAAATATTGCTGATGATAGCCTTAAAATATATCAAGCGGATAAGCTAAATATTACCATGGTGGCAAATTTTAGCCCATGGCACGGACTTGACAAGATAATACAAGGTGTGAAAAAATACAATCAACTTGCCGATAAATATATTTTGCATCTTGTGGGCAATGTCCCCGAAGAATTTATGGCGGAGCTTAAAACACTCCCGCAAATAAAACTTCACGGAGTAAAAAACTCACAAGAATTATCTAAGATATACAAATATACCGACATAGGATTATCCAGCTTCAACTTGGGTATAAAAAAGATGCAAGAATCCACATCTCTCAAAGTAAGAGAATATTACGCCAACGGCATCCCTGTCGTGTTTGGCGACAAAGACACTGCTTTCCCGGCAACTTTTAAATATAAATATTTCACAAAAGAATTTGATATACCCAAAATTCTGAATTTTGCGGAGACAATAAAAGGAACATCAAAGCAAAAAATCTTCGATGTAGCCAAACCGTACATCAGTAGCGAGATAATGCTGAAAAAAATGTACGATTTCGCAACCCAAAACTGCGATCTATAAATCCTTATCGTCCAACTTAAATAATTTTTCGAGCCTTATGTCAAAATACTTTGCAATTTTTAAAGCCAACAAAGTAGATGGTACAAATTTGCCCGTTTCAATGGCATGTATCGTTTGACGAGATACATTTACTCTTTCCGCTAACTCTGCTTGAGTTATTTTCTTTTTCGCACGTTCAACTCTAATACTATTTTCCATTTTTCTAAGATTTTTCATTATATTTTTTTTCTAAGTATAATTTCAAAAAGCATACCAAAAATCGAATGTTAAATCTACTTTTAAAAAAATACATGAAAAATTTATTCAATTCAATAAAAATAAACAATAAGTAAGGTGAGTATGATATAATGATTATAGTTGTTGATAAATGTAAGTGTTTGTTTATCAAAACGTTATTTGCGTAATGCAAACTCTTAGCTTAGAAGTGAGATTTTTTTGTTGTTTAAATCAATTTAAAAAACTAAATTTGATGAACTTTTTTCAATCAATAAATAAGTAAAAAACAAACGCTATATGTTGGTAAAAACCTATGGAGCAGCAGTGCAGGGGATAGACGCATCAATAATAACAGTTGAAGTAAACGTATCACGAGGAGCAAATTTCTATTTGGTGGGCTTGCCCGATGCGGCAATCAAAGAAAGTCAGCAACGCATTGAGTCGGCACTTCGAGAAAACGGATACAAAATACCCGGCAAAAAAGTTGTGATAAATATGGCACCTGCCAACATCAGAAAAGAAGGCACGGCATACGACCTCACCCTCGCCATAGGAATACTCTCGGCATCGGAGCAAATCCAAAGCCACAAAATCCAAGACTACCTCATAATGGGCGAGATGTCATTAGACGGAAGCCTAAAACCAATAAAAGGTGTGTTGCCGATAGCCATCGAAGCCATGCAACGAGGTTTCAAAGGCATAATACTGCCTGCCGACAATGCCAAGGAGGCTGCCGTGGTAAACAATTTAGATGTACATCCTGCCAACAATATAGCCGAAGTCATAGACTTTTTTAACGACGAAGCTCAACTACCCAAAACAATAGTAAACACAAGAGAAGAATTTTTTACGCATCTTGCTGAAAATGAGCCGGATTTCTCGGATGTGAAAGGGCAAGAAAACGTAAAGCGAGCCATGGAAGTAGCCGCTGCCGGCGGTCATAATATTATAATGGTGGGAGCACCCGGAGCAGGTAAAACAATGCTTGCCAAACGCTTGCCCGGAATACTCCCGCCATTGACTTTGCATGAAGCTCTGGAAACCACCAAGATACACTCAGTGGCAGGCGAGATGAAACGTAAAACATCACTCGTAACACGGCGACCATTCAGAGCTCCGCATCACACGATAAGCGACGTGGCATTAGTCGGAGGAGGGCAATATCCGCAACCCGGCGAAATCTCAAAAGCTCACAACGGCGTTCTCTTCCTTGATGAATTGCCCGAGTTTAAAAGAACCGTCCTCGAAGTAATGAGGCAACCTCTCGAAGACCGCCTTATAACAATATCGCGTGCAAGATTTACCGTAGAATACCCCGCCGGATTTATGCTCGCCGCATCAATGAATCCATGCCCCTGCGGATACTATAATCACCCTGATAAAGAGTGTGTTTGCTCGCCCGGTACAGTGCAAAAATATCTCAATAAAATCTCAGGGCCCCTGTTAGATAGAATTGATATACACATAGAAGTAGTGCCTGTGCCTTTCGCTAAACTTCAAACAACAAAGCCCGGCGAAAAAAGCGAAACAATTCGACAACGTATAATAAAAGGTCGCAAAATACAAGAAAAACGCTTTGAGAAATATCCCGAAATACATTCAAATGCACAGATGACCCCAAAACTAATGCATCAGTTTTGCCAAATAGACCCAAGCGGGCAAAATTTGCTGAAAAATGCAATGGAAAAATTAGGACTTTCGGCACGTGCATACGACCGAATTTTAAAGGTCTCACGCACCATTGCCGACTTAGAAAGCTCGCCAAATATCAAGACACACCACCTCGCCGAAGCCATCCAATACCGCAGTTTAGACCGAGATGCGTGGGGTGCATAAAAAATATAAATTATAGCTTTGATAAATCAGATATAATATATAATTTTATTGCGAATTTACTAAAAAACAAATCTATATGTCAAACTTAAACACAAAGTACTTAGGACTTGAACTTAAAAATCCTCTAATTGCAGGAAGCACAGGACTTACCGACTCATTAGATAAACTTAAAAAACTCGAAGATGCCGGCGTAGGTGCAATCGTACTAAAATCACTCTTTGAAGAAGAGATACTTTTGGAGCAAAAAAAATCCGAGCAAAGCATGAGTGCAAACGCATACACAAGTCCGGAAATCATCAGCTACTATGAAGACAACGACAATGATGTTCTCTCAACTGAGAAATATATAAAATTAGTAACTGATGCAAAAAAAGCATTAGACATTCCTATCATCCCCAGTATCAACTGCTTAACTTCTGAGGAATGGCTATACTTCCCAAAAACTTTGGAATATGCCGGTGCCGACGCATTGGAACTGAACATCTTCATCCCACCTTATACATTAGACCAAACTTCTGAGGAAATTGAAAAAACTTATTTGGATATTTTGAAAAAAGTTAAAGAAGACCTCAAAATCCCGGTAGCAGTAAAATTAAGCCCATATTTTACAAACCTCGGACAAATGCTCACAAAATTAGACGAAGCCGGTGCCGACGGATTAGTTTTATTCAACAGATTCTGGTCGCCTGACTTTGATATTGATAAACTTGAAGTTACCAATGAAAATGTACTTAACAAAATGGGTAACATTGCATTAAGTCTGCGATGGATTGCTGTAATGAGCAGTCGTTTGAATTGCAACCTTGCCTCATCGGGCGGAGTGGCAGACAGCAACAGCATGATAAAAATGCTTATGGCAGGAGCAAATGCAGTGCAAGTAAGCTCGGCATTATACAAACATGGTTTTGAGCATGTTAAAACAATTCTTGATGGATTAGATAAATGGCTTGATGAAAAATCATACAAATCAGTGAACGACATAGTAGGAATGATGAGCCAAGATAAGAGTAATAATCCGGCTGTATACGAAAGAGTACAGTTTATGAAAAATTTTAGAAATTTTAAAATGTAATTATTTTTTTCATGTCTTTTTAATTTTTAGGAACAAAAGACCTTGCTTAATTCAAAACGGCGGGGTCTTTTTTATAAATTTGTCAATAAAGCAAAAATTTTGTTGCTTAGTGCGTGAAATTAAAAATTATCATGTACTTTTGGCTCTTTTACCAAACTCAAAAACAACCTTATGCACAACAAGCTCGAATGTTCAAACCTAATAAACTCAAAAACAAGCATTTTTAAAAACCTAAACAAGGAACAAAGGGCTTCGTTGCAACAGCAAATAATTTGCAAAAGCTACAAAAAAGGCGAGTTGATTTATGAAGAAGGCGAGCAACCCATGGGGTTGATGTTTTTGTGCGAAGGCAAAGTGAAGGTTATAAAACAAGGCATCCGACAGCAAATAGTACGCCTGCCTCATGCCGAAAACATAATGGGATTTAGAGCATTTTTTGCCAATGATTGCTATATGGCATCGGCGGTGGCGTTGGAAAAATCGCTGGTGTGTTTGGTTAATAAACGCTTGATAAACAGCTTGATAAGACAAAATTCAAAGTTTGGACTTTCCCTAATTCAAGAATTTGCCACTGAGTTGGGCTTTTCCGAAAAGCGTACCGTTGCTCTCACTCAGAAGCACATACGCGGACGACTTGCCGATTCGCTTTTGGAGCTTATAAAAATTTACGGCTTCAAAGACGACAACAAAACTATCAATATTGATATTGCACGTAAAGACTTGGCATGTTTCGCAAATATGACCGCCTCGAATGTCATCAGGACGCTCAAAAACTTTCAGACAGAGGGAGTTATAAATCTTGAAAGTCGCTACATTTTGGTTGCTGATTATGACAGACTAAAACGCATTAGCGATAAGGGTTAATTTTTTTTGTTTTTATTGTTAGCCTCTCTGTGTAAGGATTTTAGCTTTGCATATTTTGCAAATTTCTCGAAACTTAAATTCATTGCCACCACAAAACCGTAGAAGCCGTCAAGAAATCCGGCTTTTAGGATGTACTGCTTTATAAATGAGGTTATGGGACTGAAAAATATTTTCATGCCGGCTTTTTTGCCTCGCTCAAAAAGGTCGTTGGCAGCCATCTCCGAAAATTTATTCACTTGGTCGAGATGTTGCTTTATCGAGTGAAACGAGTAATGAAGCAAATTGCCTTTTAGGGTTTGCGTACCGTCTATGTTGTTGGGAATGAAGGTCTCATGCAGTGGCTGATTTGTCCATTGCCCGGTGTCTTTTTTCCATAATCTCACTTTAAAGTCGGGTTGCCAAACATGGTGTAATGCTTTTCCGCAAAAGAAATTCAGCCTGTTGAATTTGTAGCTGTGAGCCGGATTGGGGTTTTGTTTGAATTTGATAATTTCTTGTGTAAGCTCGTCGCTTAATACTTCGTCTGCATCCAATGAGAGTATCCAATCGTGTGAGGCAAAAGTTATGGCTCTGTTTTTTTGCTTACCGTATCCGTCAAATTTGTGCTGTACAAATTTTGCTCCGAGTTGTTGGCAAATTTGCTCGGTGTTATCCGTTGAAAATGAGTCTAATACAACTATCTCGTCGGACACTTGCTTTAATGATGATATGCACTTTTGTATGTTTTTCTCTTCGTTGTAGGTTATTATTACGGCTGATATTTTGTTCATAATCGTTGCTTTTCCATTAATTAATTACACGCTTCGTAGGCTTTGCCGGGCAGTGTTCGTATCAAGTTTTTGAACTCCAATTCCAACAATATTGCTGAAATTTGGAACACAGGCATTCCCGTATTTCTGCAAATTTCGTCTATCGTTATTTTTTCGCCATACTTAAAAGTGTCTAATATTTTTTGCTCATTTTCGTTTAGCTCCACAAAAATTTCGGTTTGCTTTGCCTTTTCCGAAACCTTTTCCCAATTCAGCAGATACTCAATATCGTCGGCGGATTGTAGCAATACCGCTCTGTGCGTGCGGATTAGATAGTTGCACCCTTCGGAGTATTTGTCGCCAATTCTGCCGGGCAGTGCAAACACCTCGCGATTGTAGGAGTTGGCATTTTCGGCGGTAGACAGCGAACCGCCTTTTATCGCCGATTCTATCACGATGGTGGCCTGGCTTATGCCTGCGATTATTCTGTTGCGTTGCAAAAAATTTTGTCGTTTAAATTCAGAGTCGGTCATAAATTCGCTCATCAAAGCTCCTTTTTTTATGATTTCGATGGCAGTATTTCGGTGCTTGTTGGGGTATAATTTGTTTAATCCATGTCCGAGGACGGCAACTGTATCCAAGCCATTTTCAAGAGCAGCCTTATGCGCACAAACATCTATGCCGTAAGCTAATCCACTTACTATGATTGGGTTATGTCCTCTGTCGGCTAATTCCTTTATTAGTTGCTTGCATATTTCTTTGCCGTATGCACTTGCCTTGCGAGTACCTACTATGCTTATGATTTTGCGATTTCTGAAATCAATATCACCTTTTATATATAGTAGCAAAGGTGCGTCGTTGCATTGTTTTAAAAAATATGGATACTCCTTATCGGTATAAAATATGGGTTTGATTTTGTTCTTTTTTATAAATTCAATCTCCTTGAAAACTCGACTGCCTATCTTGCGATTTTGAATTATTTGCCTTGCACTTTTTTCAGCCACCCCCGATATTGCCACAAGCTCTTTTGCCGAACAAGTGAAAAGTCGCTCCACGCTCCCGAGATGCGATATTATATTTTTTGCATTTACGGGACCCAGCCCGGGGATAAGTCCCACGGCTATTTGGCATGCCAATTTATTGTTGTCTGTCATAATTTTTGTTAAGTCCTTCTACTATAATTACAAACTCGCCCTTTATGGTGTTTTGCGAGAAATACTCTTCGAGTTCAACCAACGTGCCTCGTTTGGTTTCTTCGTAAATCTTTGATAATTCGCGAGATATTGATGCTCTGCGATTTTCGCCGAACACGCCTTGCATCTCCTTCAATGCTTTTAATATTCTGTAAGGCGATTCGTAGAATATCATGGTGCGTTTTTCGGTGGCAAGGGCGTTTAGTTTTTTCATGCGACCTTTTTTCTGGGGTAAAAATCCCTCGAAGCAAAATCTCTCGCATGGCAAGCCTGAGTTTATTAAAGCCGGCACAAATGCCGTAGCACCCGGCAATGTCTCTACCTCTATACCTGCTTGAATACAAGCATTTACGAGCAACCAACCGGGGTCGGAAATGCCCGGAGTGCCAGCATCGGAAACAAGTGCCGAAACTTGCCCCATTTGTATTTGCGATATAATATCGTCGGTTTTTTTGTGTTCGTTGAATTTATGATAAGCCACAAGTTTGGTCTTTATGTCGTAGTGTTTCAGCAAAATAGCGGAGGTGCGGGTGTCCTCGGCGTATATTACATCAACTTCTTTGAGGCATTTTACGGCTCGAAATGTTATATCTTCTAAATTCCCTATTGGGGTTGGCACGATGTATAGTTTTGACATTAATTTTTATGGTTTGATGAAAAAATAAAATTATAAATTTCAAGTTTTATAATGATTTTATACTTTTGTAAAAGTATAATTTCTAATTTTAATTATCTAAATTTATTTATTGCTTTACAGTTAATTTTTAAAATTAAATAATAAAGTTCAATAAATCCCCAAAAAACTACCAATTTATGTATATGTTTTTAGAAGAAAAAGTAAGAGGAAAAGGCTGGATAGAGGTCATCGCAGGGTCGATGTTTTCGGGTAAGACTGAGGAACTTATAAGGCGATTACGCAGAGCCAAGATAGCCAACCAACGGGTGGAGATTTTTAAGCCTGCAACGGATAATCGATATTCCGACAAAAAAGTTGTGTCGCATGATGCGAATTACATAAATTCCACGGTAGTATCAAATTCGGAAGAGATTTTGAATAAGTTAAATGATTGTGATGTTGTGGGTATCGACGAGGCTCAGTTTTTTGATGACGGCTTGGTTGATGTGTGTAACTATATGGCAAACAAAGGATTGCGAGTTGTTATTGCCGGTTTGGATATGGATTTCAAAGGCAAGCCTTTTGGGATAATGCCCAATCTTTTTGCCATTGCAGAATATATCACTAAGGTACATGCAATTTGCATGCATTGTGGCGAGTTGGCACAATATTCCCACCGTTTAACCGCCCAAGATGATTTGGTTTTGCTTGGCGAAAAAAATAATTACGAACCTCTTTGTCGTTCTTGCTACAACAAGGCTTCTGAAATTAATAATTAAGAATGAAGAATGAAAAATTAAGAATGTGGGGTTTAAAAATTTGGAAATCAGTATTTTATAGATTTGATTAGTTGTATTTCTACAAGTAAAAATTATAAAATGTAAATTCAGACCTGCCCAGGTTTTAAAACCTAGCAGGTCTTTTTTATTATAAAAATTCCTTATTTGAAAAGGGGGCAGATAGCTTGATTTTACATATAATAAAAAAATAAAAAGTCTTTTCAATCTCCCTAACCCTCTTCTCCAAGAGGGAATTTTTGAAAAAGTAGAGACGGGCTAATAGCACGTTTCTACATGTATATATAATTAATAATCAATCTTATAGAGATGCAATTATTTGCGTCTCTACTGTTTTTTTATTGGAATATGAAAAATTTTATAGTAAAAATACGTTAGGGACGAAAAATTTTTCGCCCCTACAAATATTCACATAAAAAAAGACCTGAACAGGTTTTTGAAACCTGTCAGGTCATAGTTTGTTTTGTTATGCCTTTTTTGCTACAAAATTATTTTGTTGCTGGTTTATCATAGTGATATTTTAATTCCACTGATGCTGTTCCGGCTATTTTAGCTGATACTGATTTTACTTTTAGTACAGCATTTACGCTTTTTCCCATTACATTTACATTCATTGCATAGGTGTCACCGTCTTTTACGTTGGCTACTCCTGAGCCACCTTTACCATTTGCCAATAAAGTTAAATTGTCAGTTACGTTTAAAGCTTTTACTGATTCAACTGTTGCATTGTCGTAAACAGAACTTTCTATTTTCATGAATTTTGTATGAACAGAAGAACCTGCATAAGTTAAATCATTTGTCTCCATAACTGCTTTTACTTGTGCTGCATCTGGTGAACCTAATGCGTATCCTACTGAATTATGTCTTATAAAAACGCCAAGAAACATAGCACCAGTTCCTGTATAACCATTTAATGGAGTTTCAGACATACCTACAACATTATTACATTCGTCTTTTTTTGCGTTGTTGAATTTTAAAGTTAGAGGTAATACTGTAAGTTTTGCAGGTGTTGGGTTGTCGCCACCGCCTTCTTTTAATTCAATCGAGATTTCTTTGTAAGATTCTTTGTCGTTTTTGTCTATAGCTGTTACTCTAAATACGGTTGTTTTTGTTACAGCTGTTTCTAATTTGTATCTGAAAGCGTGAGCCATGTTTTTGTCCTCTTTATTGTCAGCACCATTGAATTTGTCGATTGATTTTACTTGACTTCCATCAACATAAAATTTGATTTCTTTTAGTTTGTCGCTTCCTGTTACTACACCTGTGATAGTAGGCATTGCACCTTTATCAACTTTTAATGGACTTGCTTGGTCTATTATTATTACGGGAGCGTTGCCTTCTTCATCCTTACAGCTTGTGAAGAATAATGATAGACCAATGATTGATAGGAATAATACTTTAAATTTGTTCATTTTAATAAAATTTAGTTAGATAATATTTTTAGACTTTTCTAAAAACTGTTGATTAATTTTTTAATATCGCAAATATATTAATTTTATATTAGGATGACAATGTTTTTTGATGAATTTATAAAAAAAACTTATGAATTGCCTTTTGTGTGTGATAAGATTTGAATTTGGATTTTATGAAAATACATAATGGGTTGCGTTTTTATATATGTGTATAATATAAGGTGTGAGGGGGGCGAGTTACCATTGTTGGCAGTGGTTTTAAAGGGATTTTTTATATAAAACAGTATTGATGTAATTAAATGGATTTTTAATATGTTGATTATTAGGTGTTTAGGTGGTTGAGGAGACGCAATTAATTGCGTCTCTACGTGCATTCCTTTTGATAATCAATCAGTAGAGACGCACTAATAGCACGTATCTACAATTATAATTTTTTCTTATATAAAAACTA
>PDWI01007328.1_pt1 | contig 13457 bp, 4 predicted proteins | sample 1430891 | NCBI WGS metagenome assembly PDWI01 (sample SAMN01162508, study PRJNA174530) | Oral metagenome, whole genome shotgun sequencing project. | biome: Marine environment; feature: Marine mammal; material: Swab sample of the gingival sulcus; isolation source: swab sample of gingival sulcus...
AGAGCGAGTCCGCGATGACGATTTCATCATTGGTGCTTAAAGCCGACTTGCAGGCGGCTATGGTTTGAAGCCACCGCCTTTAGGCGGTTGAGAGTTCACATTTTTACTTTATTGACTGTCCTATGCTTTCTACAATAAAAAGTTGCACTGTTATTGGTGTCGATGGACTGCTCATTGATGTAGAAGTTGATGTCGCTCGTGGTCTGCCAACCTTTTCCACTGTGGGACTTCCTGACAGTGCCGTTCGCGAGAATAAAGACCGGGTCAAAGCCGCCATTAACAACTGTGGCTACCAGTTTCCCCAACAAAAGATCACCGTGAATCTGGCCCCTGCTGATGTGAAAAAAGAAGGAGCAGGTTTTGATCTGCCCACTGCAATAGGTATTCTTGCTGCGACTGGAGTCATTGCGCAACAGGCACTTGCTGGAGTCTGTATTGTTGGTGAACTTTCTTTAAATGGCGGAGTTCGTCCGGTAAAAGGGGTCCTGTCCATTTTGCTTGAGGCCCGAAAAAACGGTCTTCAGAGATGTCTTATCCCTGAAGAAAATCTTCAAGAGGCTGCGATTATTTCGGATGATATTGAGGTGTTTGGGGTGGCCTCACTTCCCGAGGCCGTTGAGTATTTATCTGGTACGCAGTCTCTGGTACAGCGTTCGGTTGTTTCCTGGGAAGAAAAAACAAACATTCCAACAGATAACAGGAAAGATTTTTCTGAGGTAAAGGGCCAATATCAGGCAAAAAGGGCCCTTGAAATTGCCGCTGCCGGAAATCACAATGTCTTGCTCGTTGGCCCGCCGGGTTCGGGAAAGACCATGCTGGCCCGAAGATTGCCAACCATACTTCCGGCAATGAACAGAGAAGAGATTCTGGAGACTACCAAGGTCTACAGCGTCAGCGAGCAACAGCAGCGAGGCAATCTCGTTGCAATACGGCCATTTCGAGCACCACATCATACGGTTTCTGATGTCGGATTGATTGGTGGTGGAACCTTCCCTCGGCCAGGTGAGGTCTCTTTAGCCCATAACGGGGTGCTTTTTCTTGATGAATTTCCAGAATTTAAAAAACATGTTCTCGAAGTGCTGCGTCAGCCGTTAGAAGATGGCTATGTCACTATTTCCAGGGCCAATATGCGAGTCCAGTTTCCAGCCCGTTTTATATTGGTAGCCGCAATGAATCCCTGTCCCTGTGGTTATTATGGAGATGCCCGAAACCGTTGCAATTGTCGTCCCGATCAGATACAAAAGTACACCAGCAGAATATCAGGCCCGTTACTTGATCGCATAGATATGCATGTCTCGGTGGCAGCGGTGCCATATAGCACCTTGCAGGAAAAAACTCCAGCCGAAGATTCTGCGTCAATTCAGGCCCGGATCAACAAGGTGCGGCAACTTCAGGAAACACGATTTGCCGCAAATAAAGAGCTGTTTTGTAATGGAATGATGGGAACAAAAGAAATCGAAAAACATTGTCATCTCGATAAAGAATGTTCGGCTCTATTTCGTCACAGTGTTGAGGCATTAGGTCTTTCAGCACGGGCCTTTCACCGGGTTCTTCGTATTGCCCGAACCATTGCTGATCTTGATGACAAAGAACAACTCGTGTCTTCGCATCTCGCAGAGGCCATACAATATCGCCGGGTTTTTCTATGATCTGCGGCATGACTATGAGACGCGTTAAAAAAATTTTCCTGTTGCTTTTTTGGGGTGGGCTTTTTGTTTTTCCCAGTGCTTTCTGGTTCTTACTCCAAGACGATTCTCCCCGTGATGCCCTTTATTTTCTTCCCAAAGATACAGCCTTTTATTTACAAGGCCATCATCAGCCACAAAAACTACAAAAATTTTTCCATAGTCTTTCGGGCAAAGTCCTGACAGCCATAGAATATGGACGAATTTCCCGAGAACTCGGTGCTTCCGAACAATTTTCCAGGCATCTTGAAACACTGCGTCATTTCGGTAGGACAATCGTCGATGAGCCGCTTTTTACCACTGCATTTGATGAATATTTTCTTGTGGCCATGTTTCCTGAACGCAGTTGGTCATCTTCCCCCCATCCTCTCGGAAGATATTTGAAAAATCAGATGCTTCTGGTGACAAGGCCCCCATCTGCTTCGCAGCTCATCAAAGATTTTCTTGGAATAACCTCATACCGGGAAATCACCTCAGTACCTTATGGGCAGTATCGAATCCGGCGTTTTGAAAAAATGGCGGAACGGTTCAGTGTTGCTGTGGTTGACGGGTATCTTCTTGCAGCCTTTGAAGAACGACTGATTCGAGAGGCCATCAGACATTATGAAACCCAATCAGATACGATTTATGGGCATTTGCCATTTCAAAAAATTATCGCAGGTATGGAGTCTCTGACCCCGTTGATATACAGCAACCTTGAAAAGGTGACAGCCCTTGCCAGCCATCTTGCTGCGACTGCCGAATCTCGTCATGAACAGGTGCTTTTCAAAATAATTACGTATCTTAAAGGTGTTGACGCATTGGGGTGGAGCGCTTATGGCACCGAACAGGATATCTGGAAATCGACACTTGTTGCCCATAAATCTGCTGCCGTTTCTCCAGTGCAGGAAAGACTTTTTACCATTTCTCCTCAAAAAAACAATACTGCATCATTTGCTGTTGATGATACTTTTTTTTATTATTGGTCAAATACCTTTACTGCGAAGACATTAGGGCAGTTTTTCCTTGTTGAGATGGCCGGAACTGATGTTGAAGGACAACACTGTGCGATGATAAAAAAACGTACCGGTTTTGACCTGGCTGATCTGTTGGACATGTTCGGTGAAGAGAGTATGCTGCTTTTGCGGCCAGGTGGCTGGAGTCCTCTTTTTCCGCTTCCTGGTATTGCTCTGGCTGTTTCACTCAAAGATGCTCAAAAATTACAAAAAGCCATTGATACCCTTTCTGAGAACTTTGCCATTTCTTTGCATAAAAAAGCATATAAGAACACCACCTATTATTATTGGGGGCTGTATCCTTTCGAGAATCTTCAACCAGTGTATGCAATGTATAAAAATTATCTTGTCATTGCCAATACTAGGGATACCCTGACATCGGTACTTGCACTTCCCGGAGACAAAGAAACCTTGTTTTCTTCTTTACAGTTTGCGGCTGTTGATCCAGGTTTTGCGACAAACAACAACACTGTGTGTTACGTTGAGCCCAAAGCTTTACGGAAGTTTCTCGTTGATTTTTTTGAGATAACAAGAATCCTTGTCGCTGTTGAAAACAAGGAAAGTGCAGCCCGGATGGCACTTATAAAAAAAGAGCTTCTTGAACCGCTTTTTTTCGGGGGGTTTATGTCTCATCCCATCGCAATGAAAACCAGAAATGAAGAAGATCTCATCACAACCATATATCATGTGAATCTTAACCAATACCAACCTGGCAAAACTTATGGAAAATCTTATAAAAGAATTAAGAAATCTGATGGATTTTAAACCGACAACTGAACCTGGAGATGTGGTGCTCATTGCTGCCAAAGATCCGCAACTGTTCCTCTATGCGATGGTTACCGATATTGAGCGGGACACCAGCCGAAAGGATGAGTGGTGGCAGGTACATCTTGCAGTGCTTTCCCTGCCCATGCAGCAGATGGTCTGGACTTTACGAACACCTCAAATGACAGGACAGGAGATTTTTACGATGGGTGGCGAAGATCGTTTTGTTCAGGCGGTGGCTTTTCCTGCGCCTAAATCCCCTGAACCCGCTGCAAAAAAATCAGAGAAACAGCAGAAAATTGTTCCATTGAAAAGGGTGAAATAAGGTTATGCAAGAGCGAGCTTTTATACAACACATTGTTGCCTCGATGAAAGAGCAACATCCTGGTGTTATTGCCGGAATAGGCGATGATTGCGCCGTTTTCAATGGCATTTCAGCCGATGAAGAATGTCTTGTTACCACCGATATGCTGCTCGAAGGTGTTCATTTTGATACCTCCTGGCATCCACCATTTCTTCTTGGAAAAAAAGCAGCTGCGGTTAATTTAAGTGATATTGCAGCCATGGCTGGAACGCCGCGCTATGCGTTACTTTCATTGGGCGTTCCAGATTGTTATGATCAGAGCTGGCTGACATCGTTTATGGATGGGCTTTTAAGTCAGCTTGGTGCCTTTTCCTGTGTGCTCGTTGGTGGTGATACGGTCAGTGCAAAACGATTGACTATTAACCTTACCATCATAGGCAGCGCAGAAAAAGGCAGGGCACTGTATCGTAATGGTGCCGGGGAAGGTGATGGTGTTTTTGTCACCGGGCCGCTTGGTTCTGCTGCTGCGGCATTACATCTCTTTCAGTCTGAAAAGTTTTACCAGCTTGACCAGACACAGTGGCCTGTTCTGGTTGCAAGTCTGCTCGAACCTCAGCCACGAATAACCACAGCCCGGCTGCTCGAAGAATATGGCCATGTTACCGCGATGCAAGACATCTCTGACGGTATTGCCACCGATCTCAGTCATATCTGTGCGGCAAGCGGTGTCGGAGCCATTCTTCAAGAGACGATGTTGCCTGCTCATGATGAACTTCGAAAAATGTGCCGGGTAACGGGTTGTAATCTTGTTGATTTTCAGTTACGGGGCGGGGAAGACTATGAACTCCTTTTTACCGTAGAAGCCCAACATACACCTTATATCGCAGAAGAATTCTGGAAAAACCATCAAATAAAACTCTTTCAGGTTGGAGAAATTGTTGCCGGGGAAGGTGTCATGGTCGCAGAACCTCATGGCAGAAGCCGGCAGATAACCTTTCAAGGCTATGAGCATTGCTCTCGATAACGGGAGCTCTCTTTTTCATGAAAAATGATATGGAATTTTTAAAAAAGCGTTATTGACATAATAAAAAGATGATTTTCACGGCAACAGAGTTTTCTCCATAGAATTAATCCTTTCCCTCTCCTTGACAAACGATTTATGCCCATGATAACCTATCGTGTGGGCCTTTTCATGCCGCCTGAATCTCTTTGAAGTTTACGTCAAGTCCCACATCTGTATTTATCAATATTTACATGTAGAGTTAGTGTCTTACTGGTCATGCCACTTGTAAAAGACAAGAAAATGAACGTGTCTTGATAATGGCTGGATAATGTGAATCACGAAGACACTTGTCTTGTCTGCAAAATGAGTAAGACACAGATTTCATCTCTACCTGTCGAGAGTGATATTTGGGAGAGTATTCTTATGAGACTTGAAGAGCGAATCGTCCTTGATGGTGCTGCAATCACCACCTTAGAGCATGGTCTTGCATCAAGGGGTGACACCACTCCTGTTAAAGAAGTTGCTGAAAATAATCATGGTGCTGCATTAATTAAGGGAGAAAATTCTCCAGTCATTGAACATAAAGATACCAGCCGCCAACAAGCCGATCTGGCTGCTAATTCTGCGACAGCCGTCCGTGGTGAGCAACAGACACAAAAAAATAACACCTCTGATGATTCTGCTGATGCAATAACCTTGCTGGTGACCACAAATAATCTCCCCGATGCCGCACAGCTCATCGAAGCTGCTGCCGATGATGTGGTTTCTATCAGCTATGATCATGATGACGATCTGGCAACCATCCTTGAAAAAATAACAACCTCTCTTGATGGTAAAAAAGCCGCTTCCATTGGTTTTGCCAGCCACTCTTTAGGCCCTGGAGTTTTGCATCTTGCTGACCAACTTGATGTCTCGCTCGATAGTCTGGTTAGCAATCCTGAAATGGCAACTTTTTGGAAAAATATTGGTTCATTAATCAAGCAAGATGGCAGCATTGATCTTATGGGCTGCAACCTCGCTCAGGGTGAAGTCGGCGAAGATTTTGTGGAAAAACTTGAAGTGATCAGCGGCAAAGACGTTGCTGCAAGCGTCGATGCCACCGGCAACGGCCCCAATGCAGATTGGGAGCTCGAAGAGGGGGGCGTGCAGCTTATTGGCAAGTATTTTGAGCAACAGTCTCTTGCAAACTACACCGGTCAGCTCGATGGAGAATCAATAACTCTTGGCACCACAACGCTATACGATACTGACAATGATGGGGCTTACGAAATTGATAATGCAGCAAAGCTCATTGCCCTTTCTCAATATACTTCAGGGTGGGATAAAAACTATGAGCTGACAGCCGATATTGCCTTTGATGCCAATCATCAGGTTGACTGGGATGGTGATGGCACGATTGGTGATATTGGTGATAATGCGGGATTTTCCCCCATTGGTAGTCTGATAAATTCATTTTCTGGCAATTTCTTTGGTAATGGTCACACTATTAGCAACCTCTATATCAACCGGATCGCCACCAATAATGTTGGTCTGTTTGGCTACTATACCGGAGCCTCTATAACAGGTCTCAATCTGAAAGATGTTGATATCAAAGGCTGGGGGTATGTTGGTGGTTTAATAGGAAATGCTTATTTTAAAGATGCTTTGAATAAAACACTTACTATCAAAGACTCCTCTGTTTCTGGGAAAATTGCTGGAACACTTCCTTATATTGGCGGTTTAGTGGGGTCGGCTCACTTTGGGTCTTCTCAGGGTAATTCTTCATTTACTATCGAAAATAGTTCTGTTTCAGCAAATGTTATTGGCACTGGCACTGCAAATTGTATAGGAGGTCTTGTAGGATATGCTGATTTTACTAGTTCAGTCTCATCTTCGTTTCTTATTAAAAAGAGTTCTGTTACCGGAGATGTTACCGAGAATAATACAACTGGTGGACTTGTAGGAATAGTTAATTTCGAGAGTGCCCAGGGGTCTTCATGTACCATTGAAAATGCTTATGTATCAGGAAACTGTACCAGCAGTAGTTATGTCGGCGGTTTGCTGGGTTATGCTGATTTGTCTGATGCTAACGACTTGACGTTTACTATTAAAAACACCTATTGCTCAGGGAATGTTCATGGCTATGAGGATGTTGGCGGACTGCTCGGCTATGCCTATAATAAGCTTGTACAAGGAAATACTACTATACAAATAGCACATAGCTACTTCTCGGGAGGGGAGATAATAAGCGATAATGCTCCCGGCGGTGGAATAATAGGCTGTGTTAGTCACAATAATTTTACTCTTTCTCATTATCATAATAGTACTCAACTTGATGCTATCGGTAATAATCAAGGTGGAATTACTGTCCCCCCATCTGAGCCAAAAGCGACTATTGTAGACCATCTTCTTGACCAGGAAGATTCTCAAGGAAGAAAAATCTGGATAGACCGAAACGGGCCTCTCGGAGATCCTGTTTTTACTGATAATTCCAAGCAGGCACCGACACTTGCCCTTGATACGTGTTCAATTACCGCTCAAGTTGTTTCTGGTGTTGCAGTTACAGAAATTCTCTCGCAAGTGCAGGCAGAAGACAACAATGGGGATCCCCTTGGAATTGCTGTGACCAGCGCTTTATACAATAATCTTGGCCAATGGCAATACAGCACTGATAATGGAGCAACCTGGGAAAACCTGGAACTTCAGGAGAACAAGGCATTTTTACTCGAAGCCACAGACAAGGTTCGTTTTCTTGCAAGCGATGGCCAGGGAACCGGCACAGTAAATGTTGTTTTTCATGCCTGGGATGGCACCGATGGCATTGCCCACACCTCTGTGGAGCTCCCCGAAACCCTTGGAGGAGAGACCGCTTTTTCAGTCAACCAAGCCACAGCCACAGCCCCAATAAATCAGGCCTATGGAATGTCTTGGGATAACAATGACAGAATTGAATCGGCCAAGGAATTAATCTATCTTTCCCAGCACCAAAATCTCTGGAACCAGAGCTATACCCTTGCCACAGACATTGATTTTGGTACTGCCCATGATCAGGTTGACTGGAATGGTGATGGAAAAGTTGATAATGACGATGCTGCTGGATTTACTCCTATTGGTAATCAGGGAAATCCATTTTCCGGGACGTTCGCTGGGAATGGTCACACCATCAATAACCTCTATATCAATCGGAGCGGCACCGATAATGTTGGTCTGTTTGGCTATTATACCGGAGCATCTATAACAGGTCTCAATCTGGAAAATGTTGCTATTACCGGAGCGAATAATGTCGCTGGTTTAATAGGAAATGCTGGTTTTGCAAATGCTTCGGGTAAAACACTTACCATCGGAGACTCATTTGTTTCTGGAAATATTACTGGAGAAGGCCGTTGTGTTGGCGGTTTAGTCGGGTTGGCTTTCTTCCGGGGTAATTCTACAAATAACTCTTCGTTTACTCTCGAAAATAGTTCTGTTTCAGCAAGTGTTAGTGGTGCTGCAGATTATATAGGAGGCCTTCTAGGAGCTGCTGTTTTTGAGCTTTCACAGTCATCTTCATTTCTTATCCGAAAGAGCTTTGTTTCCGGAGATGTTATCGGAAATAATTATACTGGTGGACTTATAGGAATTGCTCATTTTGGAAGCTCCCTAAATTCTTCATGTACCATTGAAAATGCTTATGCATCAGGAAACTGTACCGGCAGTGATTGGGTTGGCGGTTTGCTGGGTTCTATTAATTTGGGCTTATCTGATAATTTTTCGTTTACCATGGAAAACACCTATAGTTCAGGGAATGTTCATGGCACTGATCAGTATGTTGGCGGACTGCTTGGTGAGGTCGAGGCCGCGACTGTATTTAATGATACTGCTGCACGAATAGCATATAGCTACTTCTCGGGAGAGGCAAGCAGTGATCTTGCAGATGCTTCCGTTGGTAAAATAATAGGAAAAGCCGACAATACGGCTAATGGACCCTTCATCACTGTTGAGCATATTTTTTATAATACAGAACCGGCGATTGGTACAGATGCTCCTGGTGTGACTATTGCGGATGATGAGCCGTCCACAAAACAAGAGGTTGTTGACCATTTTGATACATCTATCTGGACTGCGGTTGATGCAGATGGAAATCCCGTTTTTTGGGGTGAAGCGAATCATGCCCCCACCATTAACGATGCTGTGGCATTAACGATTGATAATATCTCTGAAGTCCAGGTCGCGGATATACTTGCAGCCAACGAACTCAATGCCAATGATAACGATTCAAATACCCTCGGCATTGCCGTTACTGCAACCGAAAGCAGTACTGGCCATTGGGAATATCGTGCAAACGCAACCGCAGACTGGCAAGAATTGAATACCGGCACTGCAGAACAGGCCTTTTTACTTCAAGATACAGCTCAAATTCGTTTTGTTGATAATGGCACTTCCGCTGGTACAGTGAATTTTTCTTTCCGGGTCTGGGACGGTACCACTGGCACGGCCAATGAACTGGTTACGCTTCCTGACTCGTGTGGAGGGGAGACTGCTTTTTCAGCAAACCAGGCCATAGCTCAAGCACAAATTGACGCAAATTTTGGTACGAGTTGGGATGGAGATCACGAGATTGAATCGGCCGAGGAATTAATTTTTCTTTCCCGGCACCAAATCCTTTGGGATCAAAATTATACCCTGGCCACAGACATTGATTTTGGCGATCATACACAGGTTGACTGGGATGGTGATGGAACGGTTGGTGATGCTGACGATGCTGCCGGGTTTTCCCCTATTGGTAATGAGGGAAATTCCTTTTCCGGGACGTTCACTGGGAATGGTCACACCATCAGTAACCTCTATATAGACCGGAGTGACACCGATAATGTTGGTTTGTTTGGCTACTATACTGGAACATCAATAACAGGTCTCAACCTGGAAGATGTTGTAATTAGCGGAGCGGGGAATGTTGCTGCTTTGATCGGCAATGCAGATTTCAGGAATTCTCAGAACTCTTCGCTCACTATAGCTGATTGTTCTCTTTCTGGAAGCATTTCTGGTTCCAGATATGTCGGTGGTTTTTTGGGAGAGGCTGATTTCAATAATGCCGAATCATCACCTCTTACCATAACCCATTGTTTCAGTTCTGCAGATGTTGAAGCGACCTACTATGGAGGCGGGTTCATAGGGGAGGTTGGGTTTGTTACTGGGTCATCTTCTCCTTTTACCATAAAAAATTGTTATAATTCTGGAGATGTTTTGGGGAGGCCTCATGAATATGGAGGCCAAGATCTTGGTGGATTAATAGGGCGTAGTTATATGAGTGCCGACACATCTCCGTTAGTTATTGAAAATGTATATACTTCAGGAAAAATTGGAAAGGGCTGGAAAAATAATGTTGGCGGACTAATAGGTAATGCAACATTCCGGGATACTTCAGATTATCGTATAAAAAACAGCTATGCCTCAGGAGAGATTTCTGGGCGACAGGAAACGACCGGAGGAATAATAGGCAGGGCTGAGGTGCGTAACGGAACTGTTGAGCTTGCCGATTATTTTCACAATGGTGCAAAGGTTATCGGTCGAAGTGAAATAGCAAATGGCGGCCAGATTATTGATCCTGAATCTGTGACAAAAGAGACTGTTGTCAATCATCTTCTTGCCCAGATGGATAATGAAGGGAACAAAATCTGGACAAATACAAATGAAAACGGAATCTTAGAAGATCCTGTTTTTTCAGATAATTCCAATCAGGCACCGACACTTGCCCTTGATACGTGTTCGATTACCGCTCAGGTTGTTTCAGGTGTTGCGGTTACAGAACTTCTCTCCCAAGTTCAAGCACAAGACAGCAATGGGGATCCTCTTGGAATTGCTGTGACCAACGCTTTGCACAATAATCTTGGCCAATGGCAATACAGCACTGATAACGGAGCAACCTGGGAAAACCTGGAGCTTCAGGCAGACAAGGCATTTTTACTCGAAGCCACAGACAAGGTTCGTTTTCTTGCAGATGATGGTTTGGAGACCGGCACAGTAAACGTTGTTTTTCATGCCTGGGATGGTACCGACGGCACTGTCCATACCTCTGTGAATCTCCCTGAAACCCTTGGTGGAGAGACCGCTTTTTCAGCCAACCAAGCCACGGCCACCGCTTCAATAAATCAGGCTTATGGCATGTCTTGGGATGGCGATACTGAGATTGAATCAGCCAAGGAGCTGATCTATCTCTCCCAGCACCAAGACCTTTGGGATCAAGATTATACCCTGGCCACAAATATTGATTTTGGTGCTGCCCATGATCAGGTTGACTGGAATGGAGATGGTGTCCTTAATGTCGCTGATGACCGAGGGTTTCGACCCATGGGTAGCAATGCCAGTCATGCTTTTACTGGTACCTTTGATGGCGAAAATCATACCATCTCAAACCTGTATATCAAATCTCAAGACACCAATTATATAGGATTGTTCGGCTTCTATAAAGGGAGCTTGCTCAGCAATATAAACCTGCAAGACGTTGCTTTTACAGGAAAAGATTATGTTGGCGGAGTGGCGGGTTATGTATATGCCAAAGATTCTGAATCATCTTCTTTTTCCATAGATAACTGCTCTGTTTCCGGAAATATTTCTGGTAACAATCATGTTGGTGAAGTGGCAGGGTTTGCCAATTTTAAGAACGCTAAAGCATCTTCTTTGACCATAGAGAACTGCTTTACATCAGGAAATATTTCTGGAGGAAAATATATCGCCGGAGTTCTGGGAGGAAGCAACTTTGGAAGCTCTGAATTATCATCTTCCCTTAATATAAATAACTGCTCCATTTCCTCAAATGTCTCGGGAAACGATCATATCGGTGGGGTAATAGGTTATAGCAATTTTGAAAATTCCAACTCATCTTCTCTTAACATAATAGACTGTTCTGTCTCAGGAAACATCCATGCTCAAGAACATAATGTTGGCGGCCTGGTTGCTTACACATATTTTAAGAATGCCAAATCATCATCTTTGACTATAACAAATGGCCATACCTTTGGGGATATTTCTGGGGAAAACAACCTGGGTGGACTACTGGGAAGAGCATATTTTCAAGATTCAGAATCATCTTTTCTAAACATAAATAATAGTTCCACCTCAGGAAATATTTCTGGAAGCAACCGCGTTGGCGGAATGATGGGTTTTGCATATTTTGCCGATTCCAGGTCTTCTTCCCTTAATATAACAAACTGTTTTACTTCTGGAAATGTCTCAGGGACACGTCATATAGGTGGAATAATAGGGGCTGCTGAATTTGAAGAATCTGAATCATCTTCTTTTGCTATAGAAAACGTATATGCTTCAGGATCTATTGCCGGGACAAATGACGTTGGAGGATTGATTGGGTCCGCTTCAACATGGACCTCGGCAACCTCCCAGATACAACATTGTTATACCTCAGGAACTATTTCTGGAAGCAACCGTGTCGGGGGATTGCTGGGATATGCCAAGGTTGATGGCGGAAAAATCAATATAACCCAGTATTATCATAGTGTTGATCCAGCTATTGGGCAATATACAGAAGAAAATCAAGGTGTAATTACTATTTCTGAACCCACTGAAAAAAACACTGTTATTACACATCTCCTTTCGTCACGAAATAGTGAGGCCAAACCCATCTGGACTGAAGTTGATGCAAGTGGGAACCTTCTCGACGATCCCGTTTTCTCGGATGGCAGCAACCATGCTCCAACCTTGCTAAGTGGTGCGGCCTGGGACATCTCAAGCCGCATTACACAGGGCATACAGGTTACCGAATTACTCGAACATTTTTCTGCCGGTGATAATGATCGTGATACCTTGGGTGCGGCCCTTGCGATCACCGAAAATACCGGTGCTGGAATCTTTGAATACAGCATAGACGATGGAAATAGCTGGCAGACGCTCGATCCGGGCGATGCTGCGACCTCAATTTTGCTTGGCGCTACTGATCGTATTCGCCTGGTAAACGAGCAGGGCGCAGCGAAAACCGCACGTTTTACATTGCGGGCCTGGGATCGCAGCAGTGGTACTCTCCATGACACTGTGGTCATTGACGACAGTAGCAGCGGTGGTACGACGGCCTTTAGTGCTGAGATCGGGAATCTTGATGTAGCCATAGCAGAAGAACCCTCACCACCCGTTGATCCGCCTGTTGATCCAACGCCGAACGAGGCTCCGATTCTTGGTATAACGGAACATGATGCAAGTGGTGTGATTGAACAGGGCATCAGCGTTGCCGATATCCTCAATATGTTTGAGGCTGAAGATCCAGATGGCTATGATGCCTCTCTCCAGATGAGAATCACCGGGATTGATGCCGCCCACGGTATTTGGCAGGTGAAACGAGCCTACGACAATACCTGGCAGGATCTTGATATGACCACCTCTCGGTTCCTGAACCCTCAGGATATGATTCGCTTTGTCCCGGAGCCGGGTTATAAGGAACAGGTCAGCCTGTCTTTTGTCGCTGTTGATGCAGACTTTGACTCCAGTAATTCCGCAACGCTGACCGCAACTCCAGAAAATCATGCACCGACCCTTGATACTGGTATCCCGGCCTGGAATATCAGCGACCAGATTACTGCTGGAATAACAATGGCTGAGCTGCTCGACCATTTTTCTGCCAACGATAGTGATCGTGATCCGGTAGGTGCGGCTCTTGCGATCACCGAAAATACCGGTGCTGGAGTCTTTGAATACAGCACAGACGATGGAAATACCTGGCAGACGCTTGATCCGGGCGATGC
>PDWI01032189.1_pt1 | contig 13457 bp, 17 predicted proteins | sample 1430891 | NCBI WGS metagenome assembly PDWI01 (sample SAMN01162508, study PRJNA174530) | Oral metagenome, whole genome shotgun sequencing project. | biome: Marine environment; feature: Marine mammal; material: Swab sample of the gingival sulcus; isolation source: swab sample of gingival sulcus...
TAGGTACACAAGCATTATGAGTACAACACATAATCTCGCACTATCAGATTGGCAACAATATGTTGTCAATCAACTTGGTTTCGATGCGTGGTACCTACAACCTCTTACTCACAGGAGCAATAATAAAACAGTTACCAACAACAGCATATTGCACGAAGAGCATCACTTGCTCATTGACAAACTTATCAGCGATATTAATAAACAAGATAGCCAACAGGAAAAAGCGTCTCAATTAGCGGAAAACAATCTCAATACTCCACAAGCAACAGAGAAAAAAGAAAATTATTCTTCTAATATAGCAAGTGAACAGTGATAGCAATAGATCAAAAGAAAGACATCTCTCCACCAAATAATGTCATACCATTCTTATTACCTTGCTCTGATAATAGCGATACAATTGACAAGCAACTAACAGAAAAAAGCAATATTATCATCTTGCCACCTAAAAATTTACACAACAACACTGAAATAGAGCAAAAAGAACAGAAGCTCTTAACCTCTCTTTTGGCAAGTATTAATATCTCACTCAATGATTGTTACCAAACAACTTTACTGAAAGAAAAAACACAATTTGGGCAAGATGCTAATGAGCAAATGCTACAAACACATTTATCATATATTGCCAGCGAATTAGCACTGACAAAACCAAAAAACATTTGGATATTTGGCAGACAAGCAGCACAGGCAATACTACAAACAAATGCCCCTCTGGCACATCTTATAGGAAACAAATATCAGTTGCAGTATCAGTTAGATAATCAAGGTAATGACATTTGTATAGCCAACGTCATTTGCCTGCCAAGTCTGAATTATTTACTAGCAATGCCAAGTGAAAAGAGCGTAGTATGGAAAACCATCAAACACTTCCCGCAAATATGATCATTGGTAGCATATCCGAGCATTATATTTCATCCCTTCACCATATAGAAAAAACAAGCAACCCACATTCTTGGACAGAAAAAAATATTACAGATGCCTTTCATCAATATGCTCATTTAGGGCTATTTATTGATAATACCCTTATCGCCTTTGTTTTTTATAGTACGGTAATTGATGAAACCGAAATTATTCATATTGTCTGCGATACAAATCATCAAGGAAAAGGCTACGCCCTATTATTACTAACAGCATTACATAAAAAATTAACTAATGAAGAAGTTAAGACAATATTTTTGGAAGTCAGGAAGGATAATTATAAAGCAAAAAAACTTTACACAAAGTTGAACTATCAACAAATAGGTATGAGAAAAAATTACTACGGACATAATCAAGACGCTGTACTTATGTCGCTACAGCTCTCACAATAATCCAGTAATACGCAAAAAAACCTACAGGACTTTATAAACCCCTGTAGGCCTTCTCTCTAATGAAATAATTAATATATTATTTCATTTGTGATTTTCTAAATACACGATTGAGCTTTTCATCAGCTTGAACTGCTAATGATTTTGCATCTAATGCGTTAACATTTGCTTGACGAGCAAGCTGATGTGCTTTTTGAGAAAGAGCCTTAGACTCTGCAACGTCAGCACGCAAAGCAGCCAATTCATCGCTGCTTAAACTAGTACAACCAACAAGCATCAAAGCTGCAACAGATGTAGTCAATAATAATTTCATAATAAACCTCTATAAAATAGTTAATAAAAATATTTAGTTATACATTCTAGCATACTAAATAAATAATGCTAGTATATTCACTTCACTACATATACTGGAATTTTCCTTCAACCTCAACAAAGAAAAAACCATAAACATTACACAGTTTACGGTTTTTCAGTAAGATTATATTGTATTTTATATTTTAAAATCTGGTGTCACCAGAGGGACTCGAACCCTCACAGCTTTCGCCACTACCCCCTCAAGATAGCGTGTCTACCAATTCCACCATGGTGACGAGATTTGCTATTATACTATAACTATTAATTTAAGATAGTATTTAATAAAATTTAATATCGGTTATTGGGTGTTTTCTTCCGAGCCAGGTATCGTTGCATCACCAGGAATCATACTTTCCCCTTTACTGCCTTCATTACCGTTACTATGGCTCTTTGCCTCACCAGGAATAACTTCTTCAGTAGTTTTTTCAACAACAGGTGCTGAAACAACACTTTCTGACTTAACCGTGTTAGTTACCTTAACTAGTGCAACGATTGAAATAACGAAAGCAAGCACCAAGCCAGCAGTTAAACGGAACAAGAAAGAGCCAGAGCCTTTTGCACCAAACACAGTACTTGAAGCACCGCTACCGCCGCCTCCGCCAGTAAATGCCCCCATACCACCGTCTTTCGGTTGTTGTAACATTATCACAGCTACTAGAGCTACACCAATAACGATTACTAAAATTTGTAAAATTTTTGCTTCCACTTATAATGCCTTAATAATTTGTTCAAAAGATTCAATTGTTAAGGAAGCACCACCAACCAAACCACCATCTACATCAGGCAGTGCAAAAATTTCTTTTGCATTGTTTGGCTTAACACTTCCACCGTATAAGATACGGACTAAGTCGGATATTCTAGCATCATTTTGAGAAAAGAGTAAACGAATTTTTTCGTGAATTACTTGGATATCATCTGTTGAAGGAGTTCTACCAGTACCGATTGCCCACACAGGCTCGTAAGCAATAACGATTTTTTGTTTTTGCTCATCACTTAAATTATCAATGCTTAACTGCAATTGCTTTGCTAGCACTTCTTCTGTTTTTCCCTGTTGATTCTCTTCATCCGTTTCACCGATACAAAGAATTGGCGTTAGACCACTTTCAAAGACCGCTTTAACCTTATCAAATACTACTTCATCAGTTTCACCGTAGATTGCACGGCGTTCCGAATGTCCAACAATAACGTACTTACAGCCGATATCTGATAACATTGGAGCAGAAATTTCACCAGTAAAAGCACCATCTTTTTGCTCACTGACATTTTGTGATGACAACGCAAAACCTGTGTTATGTGCTTGAGCTGATGATAAGTACGCATACGGTGGAGCAAATACTTTTTCTCCGCTCGTTTCTACTTGTGATAATGCTTTAACAAAAGCTACCACTTCTTCATTTCTGCCGTTCATTTTCCAGTTGGCTGCTGCAATTGGGGTTCTCATAATTTATTCTCCTAGTTTTTTTACAATAGTAACAAATTCATTAACGGTTGCATTGACAATTTCTTCATCTTTCGCCTCAACCATTACTCTTATTTTTGGCTCTGTGCCAGACGCACGAATTAACAAGCGTCCTATACCTTTCAGCTCAATATTCTTAGCGTTAATTTTTTCTTGCAAATCTTTGTCCGCCATTAGCGTTTCTTTATCAGACACGACAACATTTATCATCTTCATTGGATAGAGCGAATAATCTGACAACAATTCAGCAATTGTTTGTCCGCTATGCTGCAGCTCTTCTAATACCTGCAGGGCTGCGACAATACCATCTCCTGTTGTTGATTTTTGCAAATAGATAATATGCCCTGATGACTCTCCACCAAGCTTCCAGTCTTTCTCCACTAAACGCTCCATCACAAATCTATCTCCAACATCAGCCGCCTCAAATGGTAGCCCAAGTCTTTCAAGAGCAGCGATAGTTCCCATATTGGTCATTACCGTACCGACAATGCCTTGCACTGTTTTACCTCGCAAAACAAGTCCTTTTGCAATGACATAGAGAATGGCATCGCCATCAATTTCATTTCCCTTATCATCAATGATAGCAACTCTATCGCCATCGCCATCAAAGGCAATACCCATATCTGCACCAATAGACAATACTTTTTCTTTAAGCGAAGTAGTATCTGTTGAGCCACAATCTTTATTGATATTTTGCCCATCTGGAGAAGCGTGAATAACGGTAACATCTGCACCCAGCTCACGAAACACCGCTGGAGCAACTTGATAGGTAGCACCGTTAGCACAATCGAGTACTAACTTCATCCCACTCAACTCCATTCGTGGCGGAATAGTTGATTTACAATGTTCAACGTAACGTCCTTGGGCATCATTGATACGATGAGCCTTACCAAGATCCATTGCTTTGACTAAATCAATTGGCTTATGCTCATATTCATTGAGATAGTCGGTTATTTTTTGCTCTAATTCATCATCTAATTTCTTCCCTCGTGCAGAGAAAAACTTAATGCCATTATCATAATATGGATTGTGTGAAGCACTGACAACAACGCCAGCACAGGCGTGAAATGTGCGTGTTAAATAGGCAATTGCAGGTGTTGGAATTGGTCCAAGCAAGGCAACATCAACGCCAGCCGCTGAAAAACCAGCCTCAAGAGCTGACTCAATCATATAGCCAGAAATGCGTGTATCTTTACCAATCAAAACAACAGGGCGACCGCTACGCCCAATACCGTCTGTTCCAAAATATTTTTTACTCATTGTTACTCTCTTCTGTTAATTTTTCTAATTTCTTTAATCTTTTTTCTCTTTGTTCGCATCTACATTTGCTAAATAATAAAAACCGATGACGGCTGCCAAAATAGAAGCAAGTAAAATTCCCGTTTTAGCAATAATCAACATTTCTTTTTGTCCAATAAATGCTAGTTCGGTAATAAAAATCGACATTGTAAAACCAATACCTGCCAAACCCCCTGCACCGATAATATGTTTCATATTACATCCTTGCGGTAACATACAGAGCTTAAATTTAACAGCTAACCACGTTGACAACGCTATTCCTATCGGTTTTCCCAACACTAAGCCAACGACAATACCCAACGTTATCGGATCGGTTAAAACCGCACCTAAACTCCCTAGTTCTACAGGAATTGCAGCATTTGCCAACGCAAAAATCGGAATAATCAGAAAGTTTACTGGTAAGTGATGCGTATGTTCTAAATTTTGCAATGGCGTTTGAGCCTTATTAATTCCGTGTTCTAGTGTTTGTAGCGTTGCCGTCATTCCTTAGCATCAAAACGATCTAATAATTTTCTTGCCCCCTCAACAAATATTTGCGGATTGTATTTAGGACGAGCAGGAATAGCCATTGCTGCTAAAATCCCCGCAATCGTTGCGTGAATACCAGAATGGTGCATAAATACCCACAAGAAAATTGCGACAAAGGCATACGCCCACGTTTTTCGCACACCTGATAAATTGAGGGTAATCAAGGCTCCAAAAGATACTGCCGCCCACACAAGCGACATAACATCAATATTGCTAGTGTAAAAAATAGCAATAACAAGCACCGCCCCCATATCATCAACAATCGCCAACGCGATGAGAAACGTCATCAAACCTTTTGGCACTCGACTACCTAATAAAACCAATGCAGTAACGGCAAAGGCTATATCTGTTGCCATCGGTATTCCCCAACCATTGACACCATTACCACTGGTATTAAGTGAAAAATATAAGACCGCTGGTACAACCATTCCACCAACCGCCGCACAAATTGGCAACAGAGCTTTACGAAACTCTGATAATTCGCCAACTAAAACTTCACGTTTAATCTCTAATCCTACAAGAAAGAAAAATAAGGTCATTAAGCCGTCATTAATCCAGTGGTGCAATGACATCGTCATATTAAAACCATCAGTACCAATAACCCATTTGCTCATCATTATCTCTTCGTAACTATGATAGAGTGGACTGTTGGCAATAATTAAAGCAATAATAGTACAAACAACCAACAACATACCACTATTGGTTTCACCTTTGATAAATTGCTCCATCGGCGTCATCAGCTTACCATTTTTTCACTCTAATTTTTAAAATTTGTACCATTGACCCATTTTAAGATCTATTCTATGACCTATTTTACCACTGCTTAACATAAATTGCACTGATGATATTATTACTAATGCGAGTGCGGTTTAACAAAGAGTATTGACACAAAGGCAGTAGTGGGGTACATTCTGCTTATTACTTTAATCAACTAATTAACCTAGAGGTTTAACAATGTCTTTACAAGATATCATCAATACAGCATTTGAAAATCGTGATACTATCACCCCATCTGACAGTGAAGTTGTAGCGGCTGTTACTGAAGCTATAGAGCTTATTGAAAGTGGTAAAGCTCGTGTGGCAGAACCAACATTACTACGATAAAGTAGAGAGCAAATACGCACACTACAGCACGGAAGATTTTAAAAATGCAGGCGTGCGAGTAGTGCCACCAGCAACGGCTCGCAAAGGAACTTTTATCGGTAAAAATGTTGTCCTAATGCCAAGCTATACCAACATTGGAGCATATATTGATGAAGGTACAATGGTTGATACGTGGGCAACCGTTGGTTCGTGTGCTCAAATCGGCAAAAATGTCCACCTCTCTGGTGGTGTCGGTATCGGTGGTGTTTTAGAGCCATTACAAGCATCACCAACTATCATTGAAAATAATTGCTTTATTGGTGCTAGATCTGAAATCGTTGAAGGTGTCATCGTAGAAAAAGGTTCAGTTATTTCAATGGGCGTATATATCGGTCAATCAACAAAGATTTATAATCGAATGACTGGTGAAATCACTTATGGACGAGTGCCAGCTGGCTCTGTTGTCGTACCGGGTTCACTGCCAGCCAAAGACGGTTTTCACAGCCTCTATTGTGCCGTTATCATCAAACAAGTTGATGAAAAAACTCGCTCAAAAACTGGAATTAATGAATTGTTGAGAGACTAGCAAATTTTATAACGTTAGCTTTATAACGTTAGCTGCTTCACATAAAAAATGGCACCGAGATAATTATACCTCGGTGCCATTTTTATATATGTTTATTGTTCTGGCTATTATACTGTAGATTGTAGTTGATACACTTACATTCTTCTTATCCTTTCTCAGCTTCAAAGCGTTCAAAGGCTAGTACTTTATTCTCAAGCTTGCGTAGTAACAGCATCATAATACCAGTAATAATAAGATAAATAACACCTGCAACAGAATAAACTCCTAAAGCATCATAGGTTTCACCAAATAGCTCTCGAGAGTACAGCATAATATCCATAATGGTTATCGTTGATGCCAAAGACGTTCCTTTAAATACCAACACAATCTCGTTGCTATACGATGGCAAAGCTCTTTTTAACGCATACGGTATTAAAATTTTTAATGTTTGCAACTTGCTCAATCCCAATGCCGCACAGGTTTCCCACTGTCCTTTAGGGATCGCCTTGACCGCACCATTAAATAAAACTGTAGAGTATGCTGCACTATTCAGTGCAAGTGCAAGAACTGCACAGAACCAAGCATCTTTAAAGAAATACCACAATGGGCTATCAATAATCCACTGGAACTGCCCAGGACCATTATAGATTAGGAAAAACTGAATAAGTAACGGTGTACCAGTAAAGGCTGTAATAAAGCCCTTGATAGCTAACGATACTATTTTGTTTTCCATAGATAGTAAGAAAGTAAAGAAAATAGAAATAACAAAGGCAATCACTAGTGCCATTGCAGTTAATTGCAAACTAGTGCTGATACCTTGAGAGATAACTGCAAAATATTCAAACATTAGGCATTACCTCCCTCTTTTACATACTTCACTTCAAAATGGGTAAATCTTTGCTCTAAACGTCTGATAATTTTTTGACTAATAAGTGTTACTGCAAGATATATTAACGCTGCAATACCAAACCATGTAAATGGTTTATGGGTACTAACATTGAGTATGTCAGATTGACGCATTAACTCCTCTACACTAATAAGAGAAACAAGTGCTGTATCTTTTAATAATACTAGCCATTGATTTGATAGACCTGGCAGAGCATGACGCCATACCTGAGGCATAATAATTTTGATAAATGTTGCACTACGACTTAAGCCCAATGCTGCCCCCGACTCCCACTGCCCCAGAGGTATTGCCTTTATAGCACCACGTAATGACTGAGAGGCATAGGCCGCAAAAATAATACTGAGTGCTGCCACACCACACCAAAACGGATCAAACTGCACATAAGCATCCGTAAAAGTAAAGACTAACTGAGTAAGACCAAAGTAAATAAGAAATATCACCAGAAGCTCTGGCAATCCTCGTAACAAAGCTACTAGGATACTTGTCGAATTTCTAATAATAGCAATTTTACTAGTCTCTAAAACAACTAAAAAAATCGCTAAAATAATACCGAAAAATAAACTTGCAACGGCAAGCATCAGAGTAACTGATGTTGCCGTTGCAAGTGAAACAACAATATCAAATGACATTATTTAATCCATTTTTTATAAAGTTCATCAACAAGACCCTTTTCCTTAATTGCTTTCAAAGCCTTAGAAAGCTCTTCAGTCAAAGCCTTATTATCTTTATTTACAGCGATACCGTAGCCTACACCAAAGAATTCCGTATCTACAACCTTATCACCGACAAAACCAAGACCTTTTTCAGTTTTTAACCAATCTTCAAGAACTGGAGTATCACTAAATACAAGGTCAATTCTTCCATTTTTTAAATCTAGAACAGCTTGCTGAATATCCTTATACGGTTTTAATGTATATTGTGGTGCTTTTGCTTTTAAATATTTCTGGAATGTCGTGCCATTTTGAACACCGACTGTTTTTGCAGTTTCTAAACTAGATTCACCAGATTTGCCCACAAATGCAGCAGAGTTTTCAAGATATGGACCAACAAAATCTACAATCTTTTTACGTGCATCTGTAACATCCATACCAGAGATAATCGCATCAAATTGTTTGAATTTAAGGCTCTGAATCAAGCTGTCAAATGCTTGATCTTTAAATGCGCAGGTTTTATTTAATTCTGCACAAAGTGCTTTTGCTAGATCAATATCAAACCCAACAATCTCGTTTTTATCATTTTTAAACTCAAACGGCTTGTATTGTGGCTCTGTACCAAATGTAATTGTATTGTCATCAGCAACAGCTGCAGTCGTTACTGCACCAAGTAATAGTGTAGATAGTAATAATTTTTTCATAAATAATTCTCCTAATATTATGTTTTTGTGTAGTTATTAATAATTAAAATCAATGTGAAAGATAACTTTCAAATTCTGCTGTTTGAGGATTGGTAAAGCACTCTGAATCACCAAATTCAACTACTCTTCCCTGTTCCATATAAACAACTTTTGTTGCGATTTTTTTCGCAAACGCAACCTCGTGCGTTACAACGACTTGGGTAATACCTGTGCCTTGTAACTCTTGAATAATATCGACAATCTGCGATGTTATTTCTGGATCTAATGCCGCTGTTGGCTCATCAAACAACAATACTTCTGGTTGCATCATTAATGCTCTTGCAATTGCAACCCTCTGCTGTTGTCCACCACTTAACTGGAGCGGGAAACGATCAGCAAATTCACTTAATTTCAATCGTTCCATCAGACCATTAGCTCGCTCAACAGCTTCTTCTTTTGAAATACCCAAGACTTTCATTGGAGCTTCAATAAGATTTTTTGTTACATTTAAGTGTGGCCACAAATGATATTGTTGAAAAACCATTCCAACATACTTACGCAATTCTGTAACGTGTTGCTTATGTTGCTTATCAACTGCTGCCGATAAATCAAACTCCTTATTTGCTATTTTAAGTGTACCTGTACTTGCACGTTCAATAAAGTTTAATGCTCTAATAAGTGTACTTTTTCCAGCACCACTAGGACCTAAAACCACCAAAACATCGCCCTGTTCAATACTCAAACTAACATCAAAGAGTGCCTGCGACTCACCGTAGTAAAAATTTAATTTATTTATTTCTATTGCCATTTAATTTTGAAACCTTCTTGTATTTATAAATACTATATTAAAAATAATTTTTTATTTATGCAAGGTTTTTTTTCTGCAATATCAAAATACAATGATAAACCAATGATAATAGTGATAAAAATTTTTTATAAGACTTAAAAGAATCTTTACAAAATATCTCATTCATAATTATGCTATAATGATCTCTTTATTTAAATAAACTCATTGAGGAAAAAATGATGAAAAAATCAATTAAAATTTTAGCTCTAGCTATGTTATGTGCGACAGCTGCAACGGTTGCCAGTGCAAAAACTAAAGTTCCTTATACACACCAAGGTTTCTATACTAATGCGGAAACTCAAGTTGCTGTACATTTTGTTGATGTTAACGGCATCAAGAAAAGCCTCGAAGGCAAGCCACCAATGACAGTAAGTTTTGATATTGACGATACAGCTGTCTTATCTAGTCAATACTTCCACTATGGATTTACGTTTGGTAAAGAATTAGGATTTGGCGAAAGCATTAAAGAAGTGCTACATTCACAAAAATTCTGGGATTACGTTGCAGAACAAGCAGACAAGCATTCTATCCCTAAAAAATCAGCAAAAGCTCTGATTAATATGCACAAAGAACGTGGTGATAAAATTGTATTTGTAACTGGTCGTACAAAGCACAGTAAAGATGAAAATGGTACAGCAACAGCAGCTGCTAAAACATTACAAAAATACTTCAAATTACCTGAAGATACAGTAATTTGGTACACTGCTGACACGCCTATTGATGGCTACAAGCACCCAAAAACAGCTTACATTAAAAAAGCAGGCTCACAATTACACTATGGCGATTCAGATGATGACATTTTATCAGCTCGAGAAGCAGGTATTCGTGGCATTCGTGTACAACGCTCATACTCTTCAACAAATCCACAAAAGTTAAATGGTGGCTGCGTGGTAATCAATAAGCTCACCAGCTAATCCCGTAAAAAAATACCCACAAGTAACCTTGTGGGCATTTCTTTAAGTCCATATAAGCAACCATTGCATTACAGTGATTGCTTATTAATTATTACTTATGATAATTTCTTACAGTCTCTTACAACTTACCTAAAAAAGCAGATTTACCATAGTAGAATGCGTTTTCACCCAATCGATACGATCAGAACGAGATAATGAACCTGTCTTGATTTGTGTCGCTGTTGTACCAACTGCAATATCAGCAATGGTTGCATCTTCTGTTTCACCACTACGGTGTGAAACTACTGCAGTGTACCCACTTTCGTGTGCCATAGCGATTGCTTTTAATGTTTCAGTTACCGTACCGATTTGGTTTACTTTGATTAAGATTGAGTTTGCAATTCCCTTCTCAATACCTTCTTGGAAGATAGATGGATTGGTAACAAATAAGTCATCACCAACAATTTGTACTTTATCGCCAATCTTATCAGTAAGGATTTTCCAACCGTCCCAATCTTGCTCTGCCATACCATCTTCAATAGAGATGATAGGATAGCTTGCAGCTAAATCAGCAAGGTAGTCAGCCATTTCTTCACTTGTTAACGATTTACCCTCGCCAACTAACTCGTATTTACCATCTTTATAGAATTCAGAACTTGCACAATCGAGTGCTAAGAATACATCTTTACCTGGTTCATACCCTGCATCTTTGATTGATTGCATAATAGCTGCAAGTGCTGCTTTTGAAGATGGCAAGTTAGGAGCAAATCCACCCTCATCACCAACGGTTGTATTATGTCCATCTTTTTGCAATACTTTGCGAAGTGCGTGGAAGATTTCAGCACCACAACGAAGAGCTTCACTAAAAGTATTAAAGTTTACTGGCATAACCATAAACTCTTGAATATCAACCGAGTTATCAGCGTGAGCACCACCATTGATAATATTCATCATAGGTACTGGCAAACCATATTTACCATCAACATTGGCAAATGTAGTGTAGAGTGGCTTACCTGTTTCATCAGCAACAGCATACGCAAACGCCATAGAAACACCTAATAAGGCATTAGCACCCAAATTATCTTTATTGTTTGTGCCATCAAGAGCAATCATTGTTTCATCTAATGATTCTTGTGTAAACGCTTTACCAGCAAGAGCATCATTAATAGTTGTATTGACATTCTTAACTGCTTTTAATACACCTTTACCACCGTAGCGAGACTTATCACCATCACGCAACTCAAGGGCTTCACGAATACCTGTTGATGCACCAGAAGGAACGTTTGCTCGTCCTAATGTACCACTTTCTAAAATAACATCTACTTGTACGGTAGGGTTACCACGAGAATCTAAAATTTCACGTGCTTTAACTTGTTTAATTACTTGTTTCATAACTGACATTTTCTCCAATATAATATTGTTAAACTAATAATACAGATTATATTACTCTCATCTCTCGTTATATTCTATAGGACATTAACAATATATTGTTAATACCTTTCCAACTTAGCGATTACAATTTTTCCTACGAACCTTATTTGCTCGTAGCATTATTAATCGCAGCAGCAATAAATGACTTAAATAACGGATGTCCATCACGAGGAGTAGATGTAAATTCTGGGTGCGATTGACACGCCACAAACCACGGATGATTTGGTAGCTCAATCATTTCAACCAGCCCACTATCTTGTGAACGTGCTGAAATTACTAATCCATTTTCTTCGTGTATCGCCATAAATACTATGAGCTTTTGTGCCTTTTTTAACAGTGCCTGTTAATGCACCCAAACGCATCGTACCACCCAAATCAGCATCGTGATCTCGATGTTCAATCTGTCCTTTTTCATTCACCCATTCTGTTACCAGAGCAACTACAGGATTTTTGGTTTCTTTATTCCACTCGGTTGAGTCAGCATCATCAATACCGACAATATTTCTCGCATATTCAATAACAGCAACTTGTAAACCAAGACAAATACCCAAAAATGGAATATTATTTTCACGAGCATAACGCACAGCATTTACCTTACCAAGTACGCCACGCTCACCGAACCCACCCGGTACAACAATTGCGTCCATACTCTCAAGAGCAGAGAGATCGCCCTCACGAAAATCACTTGATTCAAAATAGTGAATATTAACTTTGTAATTATTGTGAATACCGCCGTGGAACAGAGCCTCATTCAGTGATTTGTATGCATCAGTTAAGTCAACGTACTTACCAACCATTGCAACATTTACTTCGCCTTGTGGGTTTTTAATGGCATTTAAAACATTATCCCATTCTGATAAATCAGAAGGCTTGGTATTTTCTAAACGAAGTTTCTCAACAACTACTTCATCAAGTTTCTGTTCTTGTAAATAGCGAGGAACTGCATAGATTGATTCAGCATCTAAACATTCAAACACCGCTTTAGATTCAACATTGGTAAATAATGCAATTTTTCTGCGTTCTTCTGCTGGAATTTCTCTGTCTGAACGACAAATAAGAATATCTGGCTGAATACCAATTGAACGCAATTCTTTTACCGAGTGCTGTGTTGGTTTAGTTTTTAACTCACCTGATGATTGCACATACGGAAGAAGTGTTAAGTGCATAAAGAGAGCATTATCACGCCCCATTTCTACACCCATTTGACGAATTGCCTCCATAAATGGTAGCGATTCAATATCGCCAACCGTACCACCAACTTCAACTAAAGCTATATCATAGCCTTCTGCACCTTTTCGTACTCGTGCTTTAATTGCATCAGTGATGTGTGGGATAACTTGCACTGTCGCACCGAGATAATCACCACGACGCTCTTTGGCAATAACGTCTTGATAGATACGACCTGATGTACAGTTGTTGCTTTGTTTAGCTTGGAAACGAATAAAACGCTCGTA
>PDWI01007329.1_pt1 | contig 13455 bp, 12 predicted proteins | sample 1430891 | NCBI WGS metagenome assembly PDWI01 (sample SAMN01162508, study PRJNA174530) | Oral metagenome, whole genome shotgun sequencing project. | biome: Marine environment; feature: Marine mammal; material: Swab sample of the gingival sulcus; isolation source: swab sample of gingival sulcus...
AAGAATAAAGCTCTAACCTTATTGTGTAATTTAATAATGTAAAAAATATTTACAGTATTAAATATTGAGTGTTCCGGTGTAGGATTTCTTATTATTTTGATGCAAAAACACAAAAACAACTACAAAATAAACACATTAAACACATTTTAAACACAAAAAAACACACGCTCTTTCGTCTTAATCACTTAGTAGTCAAAATACTACAAAAATGTGTTTAATGTGTTTAGCATTTTCTCGCCTATTTTTAAAAAATTTATTTTTCAAAAATTTTTTATTTTAAAACTACACAAACACACCTATATAGAAATATAATACAGGTTTTAACTTCCCTATTTAAACAAAGCCCGCCCGGCAGCTCCGATGAGCAAGCTTTTTTTTTCTAACAAAATATTTTGTTATTAAAAATAATAGCATTATCTTTGCAGTGTGTTAATCAAATAAAGTAAATAATGAAGTATTCAGAATTAGAAAAAAAATTAAAAAAAAACGGGTGTTATGATACAGGCGACCAAATGAACGGACATCCGGTTTGGTACAGCCCTATAACAAAAAATAAGTTTAAAATGAGCAACCATAAAAGCAAAGAGGTTAAAAAAGGAACACTAAAAAACATTTTGAAATCAGCAGGGTTAAAATAGCCCTGCTATAAAAATAAAAAGATTATGAATAATAAAGTAAAGGCATTTATAGAACGCGGCAATGACGGCACTTACGGAGTATACGTTGATTTAGACGATAATACTTTGAATTATGGAATTCACGGCGATGGTAATACTGTTGAAGAAGCAATAGAGGATTTTAATTTGTCGTATCAAGCTATGAAAGAAATTTATAAAAAAGATGGTCGTAATTTTGTAGAAGCAAAATTTACATTCACTTACGATTTAACCTCTTTTTTGCAATACTATTCTAAAATGTTTACTTATGCCGCTTTGGAGAGGTTAACCGGAGTTAATCAAAGACAATTAAGCCAATACGTTCAAGGGTACAGAAAACCCAGCAAAAAAACAACACTGAAAATAGAAACGGCTCTTCATAAATTTGCCGATGAATTACAACAAGTTCAATTCGTTTGATTAACACACTTATGAATACTTGATTGTTAAGCCACTCTAAATTGAGTGGCTTTTTATTTATTTTTAAAGGGGCTGTCCAAAAAGTATTAGACAGCCCTTTTTTTCGCTTCTTACCCTAAAAATTTTTGTCCTATGCAAATAATACTCCCCTATGTATTTTTGCAATATGATACTAAGTAAAGCAATAGCATTAGCCGAAAATGGAAAGCCCCACTCGTTTGAATTTGTTGCAAAAGGTAGCGAAAAGCGACAGGGAGGCTATACCGTAAAAATGGAAAATACAATAGTTACATCAAGCAACCATGAACGTCAAAAAATGAACCTCCATTGCCTTGACAGTAAACAAACCCGCTGGTGTTATTTCGTATTGCTTACAAAAATAGACGGACACGAAATTTTTATATAATGGACTTTATTTTAGACCCAACATATCTACCCGGAGTTGAAGCAGCTGTAACATATTCATCTCGAGATTTTTTTAACGAATCAGCAGAACCTGTTTCGGTTGCCGGCACCAAAGGCATAGTCCCGTGGGGCGAAGACAATAACTTACCCGAAGAGGTTATAGCAATCACCGAAGCCAATCCCGTGGCAATGCCCTCGCTTGACCACAAAATAGATGTAATTTACGGAGGCGGTGTAAAATACGGAACATTAGATGAAAAAGGCAACTTCAAAGAAGCAAGTAGAGATGATAAAAAAGGGAAATACGCCGAGATAGAAACCTTTTTTAAAGAAAATAATATCCCTGCAATGATGAGCGAACTCATTACCGATATGGTTTGGTTCGCTAATGGTTTTATTGAAATTATATTAAATAGAGACACACCGGCAAGACGTAAAGTAACATCAATAGGTGCCAAAGAAGCATACTTTTCTCGATGGGAAACTGCCAACCCTAAAACCGGCATGGTTGAAAATCACGTATATGCCGATTGGAGCAAAACGGTAGACAAAAACAACTCTGTAACAACTCCCGTTTTATGGTCGAAAAATTACATCACCGACCTTGAGCGTCGTATAGGTCGCAAACCTTATAACACCGGCATCCTTAAAGATGACAAAAAGTTCCGGTACATTATGCCGGTACGGCTGCCTTATCCCGGACGGCTCTATTATCCTAAACCTTATTGGTACTCTATAATAAAATCCGGTTGGTTGGAGTTTGCCAACAAAATACCTGAATTTAAAAAAACATTTATGCGCAACAGCATAAACGTTAAGTTCCATGTAGAAATACACCGTGATTATTTCCCAAAAAAATTTGCAGAACGCAACCTTAAAACAAAGAAAGAACAAACCCAATTTATAAAAGCTGAATTTAAAAGCTTAAATGATTTCTTAGCCGGAGTTAAGAACTCAGGTAAATCAATGATAACATATTATCATACCACACCCGATGGCAAAGAAGCCGTCAAGGACATACGAATACATGTTATTGATAACAAATTGGGCGGCGAATACTTAGATGATTCGCATGAAGCTTCGGCTATGATAGCCTACGCAATGCGTACACACCCCTCGCTCATTGGTGTTATTCCGGGTAAAACTACTTCAAACCTAAGCGGTTCAGACAAGCGCGAACTCTTAAGAATACAACAATCCTTACAAAAACGAACCCGTGATGCAGTATTACAACCCCTATATCTTGTAAAAGCCATTAACCGATGGGCTCCTGAAATAGAATTCGGAATACCCGACATATTTCTTACTACTTTAGACAAAGGCAAAGAAACCGATAAACAAATCCAAATATAATGAAGCTGTTATTTAAAAACATAGATGAAGTAAGGCAGTATATAAGCGTTGATGTGTCGCAAGATTTACGCACATTAGCACCTTATATTATAACCGCCGAAAAAAAGCTACAAGCAATAATAGGCGACACTTTACTTGAGAAATTACGGGAAAATCTTTGGGCTACCGAAAAAATAGCCCGTTTCGATGCCTTGCTTCCCAAAGTATTATCGCCTTTGGCAAATTATGCTTATTTGGATGCCGTGCCGCAACTTTCATTAACGGTTGGCGATATGGGTATAGGTGTTACGGTTTCTCAAAACATTGAACCGGCTGCCAAATGGAGGTTAGATGAATTTTCAGCCTCTTTGCAAAAATTGGGAGACGAAGGTTTAGAAGAACTTATTAAGTTTTTAGAAAATAATAAAGACACATACACGGAGTGGCTTGAGTCGCCGGCTTATAGTTTCAATAAATCATTATTTATAAACAATGCCGGTGAGTTTAACGAAGTAACGAAAGGTAATATTTCGCGTTTACAGTTTCTAAATATTCGCCAAGATGTGAGCCTGTATGAAGAACAAACTATAAAACCAACAATATCCGAACCTCTGTTTAATTTCATAAAAGAAAAAATAAAAACAGACAGCTTGCCGCAAGAATATGACATCATAGCACAATTCATAAAAAAAGCTATATGCTATAATGTACTTTTTTATATAAATGAAGAAGAAAAATACAAAACAGCAGCAATTCAAAACATTGAAGAATTAAGAAATTTTTTAAATAAAAATGCCTCTCAAGAACTTTACACCTTATATTATAATTCAGAAAGTTACCAATCCTTTGAGCAAGATAACCTAAACAATGAAGAAAGCAGCCTTTTTATGTTTATATAAATGAAAAAAGTAAATATTGACATACCCACACGTTTCGGCATTCGGCATTATGAACGCCAATTGCCCTCGGTTTGGAATGAATTATCGCCCAAACAGTTACTTTTTGCCGTGAAATTCTTAAACCATAAAATTAAGAAACCCAAGTTTGAAATATTGATGCTTAAAGAATTTTTAAATATTCCGGAGCGGCATTTTTTTAAACTAAACGGCACACAATTAAATCAGTTATCGAAAGTTATTAAATTTCTTTACGAAAAAACAGAACTTACAAAACAGCCGTTTCCTGTAATAAAAGCAACTTACAGGCTAAAGCGTTACAACTTATTCGGAGCTGATGATATGCTTGCAAATTTCTCTTTCAAGCAATTTTTCTATTATTCGCAACCCGCCTTTGAGGCTTATGCCGAGAATATGTCTGCGAGCAACTTAAATAAATTCATAGCTACGCTCTACACTTTTGAAAAAGATAGTTTCAAAGAAAATGATGTTGAGCGTATCACGGAAATTTGTAAAAAAATCTCGACAAAGCACAAAATACTCGAAGTGTATTTTTATATGGGTTGCCTCGATTTTATTGCAAGTAATTTTCCGACTTTGTTTAAAAAAGAAAAAAAGCACGATAAAGACACAAACGCCTTAGGCATTTTTGCATTAACCGATTTTTTAAGTAATGGAAATCTTGCCGATAACGACAATGTAAAAAACGCCGCTCTCTGGGAGGCATTTGTGAGGCTTGATAATTTTATTAAAGAACAAAAAACAAAAAACAATGAACCCCGAATTAACTGAATTTTTCAAAAACCCCACAGACAGTAGTGCTATTGTTGCAGCTATAGTGGTAATATCACAAATTGTTATGTATTTGCTGCAAAACAAAAAGGCAAAAAAGGATAATATCCGTGCAGACAACACTCAACAAAAGAATACAGAAGCTTTTGACGGTTTAACTAACAAAGTGCAACTACTTATAGATAAAGAGATTAACCATGTGAACCTAAGTGCTGCCGAAATAGTTATAAAGGGTGTACTCTATAATTCTAAACATGCAATTTTGCAAGAAATAAAGCGCATATTTACACAAAACCATAGAGACAGAGACGATAGAAGAACCCTCATAAAAAGGGCTTACGGCAGTTTAACCGAGGCATTATATAAAAAATCTGTACAGGAACTTTCTCAATTTTATTATAAAGAAATTAAGCTAAGTGAGTTTCTATGTAGTATAGATAAAGATGATTTTTTTACTAAAACTATGGAGCAAATATTCACAATAAGCAACCCGAATACAGATTACAGCGACACAGTTCTTATAGTAGATAATTATTTTGACTCTTATTTGATACACGCACGTGAGTATCTCCAAAACCTGTAATAAAATGTTTGATATAAACCAATACTTTGAAAACATAGCCGTAGAACATGTTGATTTACAATATACGAAAGAACACCCCGCTTTTTTTAAAGAACATAGCACTAATAAAATTTTATTTAACAATAGTGAATTTTTAAGTCAAATGCGCTATGTAAAAAGGAATGTTCTGGTTTCACAGTTCAACAATAGCGGCGGTTGGACAGGCAAAAACCCCGGTCAAATGCACAGCTACACAAATGGAGCTATTTTTATTATTTCAAAATGTAAAGAAAATGAGCCGATAGACAATATCCGTAAGCGCTGCATGAATATATTTAATGATATAATGGCAAGAATAGCCCATGATACCGAAAACGGAGCAATACCTGAAAACATTGTATTTGATAAAGAAATACGAAGTGTCCCAACCGGATTAATAGCTGATAAATACTATGGTATTATGTTTTTAATGTCTATAGATATTTATGAACAATGTACAACATATAAACCCGAAAAATGGATAACGTCCAACAAACAATAACACTTTACAACGTGCCGCCCGAAGCAAAAGTAGATATAAAACGTTGGGCAGCTATTACGATTGAAAAGTGGCAGTATAATTTAATTAAAATGCGAGTTAAAGGCACCGGCACCCTTTTAAACAGCTTTACGGCATCAGTAAGCGCCGACGCTGATGGGAACTTGGCTCTTATAAACTTTGCATTTCAGGACTATTTGCGTATGATTGACATGGGAGTAGGCAAAGGGGTAACGTATGAGGATGCACAGGACGGTATAGGCTCGCGCAGGGCTTACGGCACACGAAAAGGTAACAGACGGCGACCTAAAAAGGTTTATTTAAACACTTTATATAGTGAAGTTTACAGACTTTCGGAATTAGTTGCAAAAGAATATGCAGATAGAGGTGCAAGGGCTGCACTTAATTAAATAAAAATTAATAAACTTACTAATGGCAGGTATAATTGAAGGTAAAGCACGCGTAACCTTAGACGGGCAAGATGCCGTACAAGAATTAAAACGATTAGAAAGCAAAGCCTCCGAGCTTCGCACTGAACTTATTGCTTTGTCAAAAGAAAAAATAGTAGACAAAAAAAGGGTTAGTTTAATAAATAAAGAATTAAGAGCAACCAACAAAAGCATACGCGAAGTAAATAAAAGCACCTTTTCGTATGAGCAAGTTTTAAATGATTTGTCGGGTGCATCCGTAAGAGACCTAAACAAAGCAATGCGTAAGCTGCGAGCCGAAACTGATCAGCTAAACAGAAAAACAAAAGAGTATCAAGAAAAAAGCGCATCGATGAAAAAAATACAGGGAGAGCTCAAACGAGTGCGTACCGAGATGCGTCAAACAAAAAAAGAAGCCGACACGCTTGGCAAAAAAATCGGACGTGTCGCCGACGGCTTTAGCAGATACAGCGGTTTGGCACTTGGTTTAATAGGTACTTTCACCGGTCTTGTATTTTCAGCACGCAAAGCCGTTGATACTTTCAACGAATTTGAAGCAGCTGAAAGTAATTTATCAGCCCTCACGGGACTTACAGGCAACCGTCTGAAAAAACTATCAAAAGCAGCTCGCGATATGGCAACCGCGACCGATGACAGCGGTGTGCGTATCACAAAATCGGCTAAAGATATTGAAGAAGCCTTTGCAAAAGTTGGTTCGCAACGTCCTGAACTACTTAAAAACAGCGCCGCTTTAAAAGATGTTACAAAAGATGCTTTAATATTATCGGAAGCAAGTAAAGGCGATTTAGCTTCTTCAACTATTGCAGTAACCTCCGCTTTAAATAACTTTAATTTAGATGCCTCCGAAAGTCGCCGTGTAATTAATGCACTTGCTGCCGGTTCAAAAGAGGGGGCTGCCGATATTCCTAAATTAACTAAAGCTTTTGACAAAGCCGGTACTACTGCCAACCTTATGGGTTTGTCGGTTGAGCAATTGGTAGGTATTACCGAAGCAGTAGCGCCTAAGTTTAACGATATGAGTATAGCCGGTAATTCTTTAGATAAAGTATTACTGAAAATGAAAGATCAACAAATCGGCTTTGTTGATGGAGCGTTTAATATGAATGCCGCCCTTGATGAAATTCGTAAGCGTATGGAGGCAGGTGAGTCGGCTTCTAAAATGTTCGGAACGGAACATGCCAAAATGGTTGAGGTGTTGCTTGCCGAACAATCCGAAATAGACCGCTACACAAAAGCCGTTACCGGTACAAATATAGCAATAGAGCAAGCAACCACAAATACAAGTAATAATGCGGCAAAATTAGAGCAAGCCAAAAACAAAGCTAAAGAGAATGCAATGGTACTCGGTGAGCAACTTGCACCGGCTATTACTTTTAGTACTAATGCCTTTAGTTATTTGTTAAAAATATTAGTTACTTTAATTAAAAATTGGTCTGCGTTTAAAGATTATATAGTTGTAGGTACGGTAGTGATAGGTACTTACACCGCTGCCATTTATGCCAATACCATTGCAACAAAAGCCGCTGCTTTGCAACAAAAATTCTTAGCAAAAGGAATAAAGGGAGTTATCAAACAGACAAAACTGTTTAATATGATAAGTAAGTTAAACCCTTATGCCTTATTAGCTTCGGCAATAGCAGCCGCAGGTGCCGCTATTTATCTGTATACCAAGCGTGCAAAAAGTGCTTATACTGCACAAAAAGCATTAAATAAAATTTCAGCGCAAGCATTAGACAGTATTGCAGCCGAAAAGGTAGAGTTAGAAAGACTTGCGGCTACTGCCCGTAATGAAAAACTTAGCAAAAAGGAACGTTTAAAAGCTATAAAAAAACTCAATGATATATCACCGAAATATCTTGGGAATTTAACTTTAGAGAAAATCAATACGGATGAAGCTAAAAAAGCTATGGACAGCTACCTTTCATCTTTAGAAAAGAAAGCTAAATTGTTAGCCGCTCAGGATGAGCTGGTAGAGATTGAAAAACAAATGCTAAAGATAAATGCTGTCATAGACAAGTTAGAAGCTCCGATAAAAAAAGACAGTCGCCTGAAACTTGATGATTTTACAAAGGTGGCACTCGAAAAATCAAAACAAGAATTAGAAGAACTTAAAAAAACAAAGCAAGCCGTACTCGACGTATTAGATGAAACCGAAGCCTCCATAAATTCAAAAACAAAAAAAATATCTAATCAAATAGCAGCCGCCGGTACAGGTTCAGCTGTAAGCGGAAATATAAAAAAGCAAAACTCCAACAAAGGAACTACGCAAAGCAACACACCGCCGGCAAATCCTGATGACGTTAAAGCGCAAGCCGAAAAAATTCTTGATATTATTTCAGAATATAATTTTGAAATGATAACCGATGCTCAGGAACGCGACCTGAAAAAACTTGCGAACTGGTTTGAAAAAGAGAAAGAGCGTATAGAGTTGAGTAAAGGTACAGAAGAAGAAAAAGAAGAAGCATTATTAAAACTTAATGATTTATACAAAGAAAAACGCACTGAAGTAGAAAATAAGTACAATCAGGAGCGTTTGAGTAAGTTTCAAGAAGTTACAGACTGGTTAAAACAACAGGAAGAAAAACTAATAACCGATACGGCTGCAATCCGTGAGCGTGATTTAAAAAATATAGAAGAAAAATACGATAAACAAATACGCATAGCCGAAGAGGCACGACAAAAGGATTTAGAGAATGAAGCAAAGTATATAGAACTTATAAACAATTTACAGGCTGCCAAAGAGAAAGAGAAAGCAGACTACAAAAATGCCAATGCGGGAATAGATTTAGCTGCCAAGTTTAATTTATCAAACGATACTACTTTTACGAGTATTGATGACGAATTAAACGAGCGCTTAACTAAGTTGCAAGAATTTTATGAACAAGATTTAGTTTCTTTTGAAGAATATGCCGACACAAAAACTCAAGTAGAAGATGAGGCATTTAATAAGCAATTAGGCTTATTAAGTAATAAAACTCGTTCATCTCTTAATTTTTTGAATAGTGTAGCCACATTATTCAAAAAAGCTAAACAGGCTGAGATTTCTCAAGTAGAAACCTCAGAGAAAAAGAAATTAAAAGCAATAAACGACAAAGAAGCAAAAGAGTTAAAAGCTGCCGGAGATAATGAAGAATTAAAAAAGAAAATAAGAGCAGAGGCAGCAGCGGCACGTTTAGAGATAACTTCCAATGCCGAAGAAAAAAAGAAAAACATACAAAAGAAATACGCTGATAAACAATTTGCCGTAACCGTAGCGCAAATAATTGCACAGACGGCACTTGCAGCCATGCAGGCATTTGCACAGCTCGGTCCCATAGCCGGAGCAATAGCCGCCGGTGTGATTGCAGCAACAGGAATTGCACAAATAGCAATAGCAAAAGAACAACGCGACCAAGTTAAAGGACTTGCAAAAGGCGGTCGCATGCCGGTTGAAAGAAAACAAGATCGCAAACTATACCAAGCCTACTATGATGATCCCTACATGCGGGGCTATATAGACAAGCCCCGCGTGCTGGTGGCTGAAGATGAACCGGAATATGTAGTTCCCGGAGCAGGGCTGCGTAACCCTGTTATAGGCTCTTTTATAGGTGCCGTGGAAGAAGCTCGCGTAAATGGTACTTTGTATAGCTTTGATTATGACAATGTCCTGAAAAGTATACAGCCCACCCAAGGCTTTGCCGAGGGTGGATATACAGATACACCACCCGATAAAAGCACGCCGGCAATTCTTAATTATAGTAATTTGCTGTTAGAAATAATTGATAAAATAGACGATTTAGTCGAAATAACGCTTAAGAAAAACACCAATTTAAGGGCGCATGTTTTATATGAAGATATTGAAAATGCACGTAATAAATTACACGCTTTAAAATCTAAAACTACCGTATAATGAGTATATTGATTTCAGAAAAACCGGACAGATACACCCCCGTAGGCACACCTGCAAAATACAAATTGTTATTATTAGGTGCATCAGATGCCGACACCGTATTAGTAACTATAAAGCGGCAAATACATGAAATAAACATCATCGAAACAATAGCCGAATTAGAAAATAATATTATCGGCGGTGGTACCGAAATAGATATTACCGCTTTCTTAGATGCAGAGCCGCCCGCACGCCCATGGGATACTACTACTTCTTTTTTTACTTCACCTGCTAATTATCGCATATCTTTTAAAGCTTACAAAAATGGAGTTCCTACCAACGAAAACACCTCTCATTTCTTTTATTTAGGATATGGAACTCCCTTAAATGTAGTCGGGGAATTTGCAACGATTAACAAAAATATAGAAATAAAAAACTGGAATACTTTGTTTTCTTTTTATTTGCGCTTACCTTTAAATGGTAACAGTCGGTTATTTTGTTTATACAAAAAAGGCAAACATATCCTTGTCAATAAACAGCAAAACCTTTCGGCACAATACAAGACTTACAATCTTACACAGAAATATATTATAAGTCAAAAACCGCCTGCTGCTGATAATCTTGATGTGTTTTTTCATTACAGAAACAATCAATCTGAAAAAATAAATATAAGACTTGCCCAAAAATCTTTATACCCTGTTAAAGAATTATATTTGAAAAATAAATACGGACTTTGGGAGTATGTGGCTTTTAAAGGTAAAATGGATAAGCAACCAAACAGAACCGCTAAGCTGTTTTCAAACGATGCCAACCAATTAATAGTAAAAGAACACAAAGATACCTTTAAAATAAAAATAAATTCAGGCTATCTTACTCAAGAAAAATATAATACAATTTTAGATTTATTGAGCAGCTCGCCTACATGTGTATTAAAAGAAGCCGACGGCTATAATGAATACTTGATTGAAAAAATATCTTATCCGAAAAATATAGAGACCGAAAATTTATATTATGTTGTACTAACTTTAAAGAATTAAAAAATGCTATCAATAAAAATAAATAATCAAGCTTTAGACTTATCAGACAATACTATAATTACAACCGAAACGCAAAACCCAATGTTTTTGTATGAAGAAGCTTCAGCGGCATTGACTTATCCTATACAACTGCCGATAACTCGCAAAAACAGAAAACTTCTAAATTATCCGCATATATCAAACTCCAACTTTACAAAAGAGTTTAAAGCTGAACTATATTGGAAATCAATACATATAGATAGTTGTATGTTAGAACTTAACGGTAAGAAAAATGGCTACTATGAAGCGGACCTGCATAGTGGTCGTGCAGCTTTTGCGGTTTTGGCGCGTGATAAGAAATTGTCTGATTTAGATATGGGAACTTTAAAAGTAAAAAGCACCGGTAGCTTTGCACCTGATGACAGTGAGTATGCAAGATTTCCGGTTTACAACCCGGACTTCTTTAAAGACAGCTACTTAGAAGCCGCTGATCAAAACCCAAGCTATAACGGTATATTCGTGAACCTATGTATGCGAAATGCTTTTATGGATATTAGTAATAATATTGTAAATCTCACAAAAGTATCACTATACCCTTATCTGTATAAGGTTTTAGAAAAAATGTTTAAAGCATTTAATTTTCAAGTAACAGAAAATGTTTTTGCAAATCACCCGCTGAACCATATTGTAATATACCATAACATACACGCCGGACAATTAGAGGTTACAAACCACTACGGTAATAGTTACGAAGTAGGTGTAAAGACTGATAACATTCCTTTAAACAAACAACTGCCTGCTAATATGAAAGTAGCGGAGTTTATACATAATTTAGAGAATTATTTTAATGTATGTTTTTTATTTTCAAAAAACAAGGTTCGTATAGTAAAGGTAGACAGCACTTTTGAATCGCAAAGATATTATGACATCAACACAAAGCCCTCAAGTCAAATAGAAACCGAATATTTAAAACCTGTAAAAAGTATTTCGATAAAATCTACATTGGATGAAACTGATATGATGTATAAAGATTTTAAAGACTTGGATCCCAATGCTGAAATACTTGACCATAGCGACACTTATTTTTATACAATGCCGGATGATGTACCTCAGGATAAAGCCGGAGTGGTTTTAATCCGTAATATGGGAGGTATAAATTATGCAAATTCCATTGTGTTCAAAATAAAAGATTACACCCCTACAATAAATCAATTTGTTATGTATTGGAATCAACAAATTGTACAGGGTTTGTCTACCAAAGATACCGCCTTGTTGTACTCTTATGTTCATAGTAATTCGGAACTTACAATAGAAAACTCCATAAGCATACCGGTTTGTCAAAATTTTGACAAAACAATAATCGAATCATGGAGGATATTGTCATTACCTACGGTAAAACAACAGGGTAGCCATCCCATCCGTGAGGGCGAGCAACCCGATTGTGGATTACGCTTATTGTTTTATTTAGGACAAAAACCAATTCCATCGCCCGCAGACCATTCACCTATGCACATGGGCGGCTCAATAGCATCGGATAATTCTATGGTGTTAGGGTACTGGGGCGAGATAGGAATAATTAACAAGTTTTGGAAACACACACTTGATTTTTTAAAAAACTTAACTATAAAAATCAAGCTGTTAGTTTTAATGAATGAAAAAGATTTGCTAAGTTTAGATTTTGCAACAAAAATAAAATACAAAAGTCAATTGTATATATTACTTGCAAAAAAAGTAACATATACAAAAGACAAGTTACACCCCGTAGAACTTACACTTACACCTTATCGAAAGCATATAAAAAAGGCGCGTACCGGTTCAGAAAATAACACTATTAGAAGTCAGATTTTTTAGTTCTAATAGTACCCAACGATAAGTCCTTACGTCAGTTTGCTGTGAGAGTGATGACTTGTGAAATAAGCTAAGTGAGTGAAACAAGTTACCATCTGCACAGCAAATTGCATTAAGAACGGTGTTGTGTGCTTTTTATTCTACCATTTTGTTTCGTCGTATTCTACTAAATAGGTTAAAATTTCTATACCGTTAATGTTAGTTAAACCCTCCTTTATTGTTTGTGGATACTTTATATTGTTTGGACAATAAACAATATAAATACCTTTTGTTTGATTTAAACTTTTACAGTAGTAAGCGAGTTGTTTTTTACCTTTTTCAAATTTACTTGGACTGGCATATATTTTTGTTTCAATTAAAAATTCTTGTCCCCTTATATTTATTATCATATCGCTTTTACCAAGTCCTGTATCGGCTTCTCTGTATATCTTGCCTTCTAATTCATTTACAAAAGCATGAATATAAGTTTCAAAACTATAAATTAAAGCTGCTTCTTTTATTGATTTATAATTCCCATTTTCGTCTTTTTCGCGGTGCGGGTTAAAACCTCGTCTTTTTACGTATTCTTTATAATTTTCTATCAGTTTTTCGAGTTTTAAATCACCTGTTTCTGTGAAATATTCATCGATAAATATAGTTCTGCTTATTTGCCTTTGTTCTCCGTTTGTATATG
>PDWI01007330.1_pt1 | contig 13453 bp, 8 predicted proteins | sample 1430891 | NCBI WGS metagenome assembly PDWI01 (sample SAMN01162508, study PRJNA174530) | Oral metagenome, whole genome shotgun sequencing project. | biome: Marine environment; feature: Marine mammal; material: Swab sample of the gingival sulcus; isolation source: swab sample of gingival sulcus...
TTGGCTGATTCCTGTTGAGTTGCTATGCCTGTATTTTAAAAAAAGTGTAAACTATGTCCTTAGGTTATTTTGTAAACCATGTTATCAGGTTGTACACCCTAACCCCTCTTTACAAAAGAGGGGAATTTGTAAAGTATGTGCTTAGGTTAACATGTAAACCATGTAGTTAGGTTGTACAGTTGTACAAACTCCCTCTCCCTCAGGGAGAGGGTTGGGGTGAGGGTGAAATATAGTGAGGTCAATTAATTTCTGGCACAAGGCACATTGTCGAAGACAGTATAGCTAATACGGCGAGACGATGTAACGCCGTAACAGGAATTAATTGAACTTACTATAGTCGGAAAAACTGCATGATTTCACAGCAAATAAGATGCCACGCAAGCTGAGCTGATTATTTCTTATTCGACCTGTTTATTTTTCTTCCAACCAATTGCCCCTCACCCTAGCCCTCTCCCCACAGGGGCGAGGGAATCATTCATAGTGATTTTTAAATTGGTTACATATTTTGGCATTTGTCTAAATTGGACATTTTGAGTCGATAGGGAGGATGTGGCGACAGCGATATCCACCGTTTGCAAGCGATTAAATTTTTCTCTGAATTTTAATTCACTGCAATTAATGAGTACACTCGCCCCTCGCTCGCGGTGACGGTAGCTCTATCGCTGGGTTTCACAACCTCTTCCACTCTGCTACCCAATGTCTAAAATCCCAGAATGACGGTACTAAAACTGCATTTTCACAGCAGATAAGATGCCACGCAAGCCGAGCTGATTATTGCTTATTCGACCTGTTTATTTTTCTTCCAACCAATTACCCCTCACCCTAGCCCTCTCCCCACAGGGGCGAGGGAATTATTCATAGTGATTTTTAAATTGGTTACATATTTTGGCATTTGTCTAAATTGGACATTTTGAGTCGGTAGATGCCATTTTATATTGCTTTTGCTATAGCAGGAGACCACCACGCTCATCCCTCGCTTGTGGAACCGTAGAGACGCATTGAATGCGTCTCTGGAGGGAGCTTTCCAAAATAAAGTAAAATTTAAATTAGTTCTTAAATCCCCTCTATAGCTGGATTCTGCTGTCGCTCTACACCAGCTTACTGAGATTTTTAAAACTACAGAATGACGGTACTTTTTCCTTGCTAAATCATTACACCAGCTGTATGATTGAACGTTCATTCATTTTTTATTTTAAATAGGCATTAAAATAAATTTAAGAATGTCTTAATTGACTAAAATTTCACGAATTACTTGTTGTAGCTTAATGAACAAATCACTAAAAAAGCAAAAAATTATTGATGCGGCGATTACACTGTTTGTCGAAACAGGCATCCACAGTACGTCGATGCAAGCACTGGCAAAAAAAGCTGGTGTAGCTACTGGCAGTGTTTATACGTATTTTGATAGTAAAGAAGCCTTAATTATTGAGGCTTTTTATCACGTACTTTACGAAAGTATTGCCGCCGTCACCTCTGATTATGAAGCAACACAACCAATTAAAGACCGATTTTATTATTTATTAGAGCAACGTATTCGCTACAACATCAAACATCCGACAAAATTTCAGTTCTTAAATCTTTGTTCTGCTGAGCCAACAGTAATGAACAGCATATTAAATAATGACCATGAAACTTCTGCTTTGGCAACCGTGCTTATCGATGGAAAAAAAGAAGGAGTAATCAGAGATTTACCAGCTCGAGATGTCCTTTATCAAATTACAGGTGGTATCAGTTTCTCATTAACTTGGCGATTGTTTTATCGCAAACAAATCAATGAAGATGATATTCAAATGATGATTGATATGGCGTGGAATTCCATTAAAACATAAGAAACAATATTTACTTAACCAATTAAATAACAATTAAACTAACAACAATACAATGAAAAATAATTTATTAAAACCCATCCTGTTAGGAGCAATCCTACTGATTAATACCGTTAGTGCCGTTGGACAACAAGCTCAAACACAAACAAAAAAACAACCGCCAAAACTTCCAGTGGGTTTTGTCACCGTAATACCGAAAACATTAGCTTTGACAAAAAATTTACCTGGCCGTCTGGTCGCTGTACGTGATGCTGTAGTTAGAGCGAGGATATCAGGAATTGTTGAAAAACGCTTTTTTAAGGAAGGAAGCTATGTCCATGCAGGCGAAGCACTATTTCAAATAGATGACCGCCAGTTCCGTGCAAACCTGGCTTCTGCCAAAGCTCAACTCGCCCAAGCTCAAGCTAGTCAAAAACTTAGTGCTGGCGATGTCAGACGCTACCAAAGCTTGCTAAAATCTAAAGCCATTTCACGTCAGGTCTATGACCAAGCCCAAGCTAAGTTGGCTGCTGCAAATGCCGCTATTCAGTCCGCAAAAGCAGCAATCACACAGGCAGAATTAAACATTGAATACGCCAAAGTGACAGCACCAATAGATGGCTATATCGGTCAAGCAAGCGTAACCGAAGGAGCATTAGTTTCAGCAGGTTCTGCAACACAAATGGCACAAATTCAACAAATTGATCCGCTGTATATTGACATAAAACAACCAGCGACACAAATTATCAAAATCAAACAAATGTTGTTAAAAAATGGGACAACAGTAAAAGATATCGAACAAATGGGCATCGGTGTGAAAGTCTTTTTTGATGACGGTACGCCGTATGCTCATCAGGGTAAATTATTATTTGCCAACGTCAGTGCCAACCCAACCACAGGAGAAGCATCACTACGAGCCACGCTTCCCAATCCCGACCACTTATTGATGCCAGGGCTATACGTGAGAGTGGAAGTACCACAGGCAAAACTTGATAATGCTGTTTTATTACCCCAACAAGCCGTCACTCGTGGAAAAGTCGATACCGTATTTGTCTTAAATGATGACAATACCTATGCACCAAGACCAATAAAAGTGGTTCAATCACAAAATAACCAATGGCTGATTTCAGAGGGATTAAAAGCAGGTGAACGCGTCATTGTCGACGGTATGCAAACTGTCTTAATGATGCACTTAAAAACGGTAACTCCTGTACCATTTGGCAAGAAAATAAAGAAGCCACAAAACAAACAAAAACCACAAAAAGGCGAATAAAATGGCAAAATTTTTTATCGACCGCCCCATTTTTGCATGGGTCGTCGCTTTATTCATTATTATTGCAGGCGGGGCCACGCTAACCCAACTACCGATAAACCAATACCCACGTGTCGCGGCTCCAACAATTAGCATTACCACGGTTTACCCAGGTGCCTCTGCCAAAACACACGAAGATGCCGTCCTCGCCATTATTGAGCGAGAAATGAACGGCATTGCAGGTTTAGATTACTTATCCACGAGTGCCGATACCACCGGCGTGGGGAATGTTACACTGACGTTCAAAACAGGGACAAATGAAGATATTGCTCAGGTGAATGTGCAAAATGCCTTATCGACAGCAAGTCCTAGGCTACCCGCATCGGTACGAAACAATGGAATTAAAGTGACCAAATCACAGAGTGGTTTTTTGATGTTCGTTGTCTTAAAAAGTAAAAAAGGCAAAACAAACATTGCCGAAATTGCCGATTACGCTATTCGTAGTGTAAAACCTGCATTACAACGCCTTGATGGCGTTGGAAACCTATCGGTATTTGGTTCCGAACAAGCAATGCGTATTTGGTTAGACCCCAATAAAATGCGTGGCTACAATCTCAATGCAAACGATATTAGAACGGCTATCGGAAACCAAAATATCCAAATCCCCGCAGGGACTATCGGTGCCTTACCAGCATTGCCTAATCAAGCTATTACAGCAACCATTTCCGTGCCTGCACAATTAAAAACGCCAGATGAATTTAGAGCTATTGTCGTTAAATATAACACCGATGGCTCAACAGTTACCTTGGGCGATGTTGCTCGCGTGGAGCTAGGTTTGCAAAGTTACAGCACCCGTATGCGGATAAATGGCGACAATGGTGTTGGCATGGGAGTACAATTATCAAGCACGGGGAATGCCGTCGCAGTTGCCGAGTCCGTACGGAAAAAAATGGCAGAAATAGAAAGGTTCTTCCCTGACGATATGGCGTGGGAGATTCCTTACGATACGTCGAAATTTGTCAGTATTTCTATTGAAAAAGTTTTGATGACATTACTAGAGGCAATTGTTTTGGTGTTTATTGTAATGTTTTTGTTCTTACAAAATATCCGCTACACAATTATCCCAACCATTGTCGTGCCAATTTCGCTCTTGGGGGCAATAGCTTTAATGGGTATCTTTGGTTTATCGGTCAATGTATTGACAATGTTTGCAATGGTGTTGGTTATCGGTATTGTCGTGGACGATGCTATTGTCGTGGTCGAAAATGTCGAACGACTGATGGTTGAAGAAGGCCTGTCGCCCAAAGAAGCCGCTCACAAAGGCATGGGACAAATTACTGGTGCTGTCATTGGCATTACCGTCGTTCTGATTGCCGTGTTTGTACCTTTGGCATTTTTCCCAGGGGCAAGTGGTAACATTTACCGTCAATTCTCTTTGGTTATGATATCGGCTATTAGCTTCTCAGCATTCTTGGCATTGTCTTTGACACCTGCATTATGTGCTACGTTACTAAAACCCATTAGAAAAGACCACCACGAAAAAGGCGGATTTTTTGGCTGGTTTAACCGCATCATTAAACGTACTACCCATGCTTATGAAAGCATTGTTGCCAAAATGGTGCGTGGGCTAGTGGTCATGATGATAATTTATGCGGCTATCGGTACAGGAGCTTATTTGATTTACAAACAATTACCTGGTTCATTTTTACCCCAAGAAGACCAAGGCTACATTATGGCAAGCGTGCAATTGCCTCCTGATGCAACACAAGAACGCACCTCAAATACCATGCGACAAGTTGAGGCTATCGCCCTAAAAAATGAAAATGTAAAAACAATCTCTTCCGTATTAGGCTTTAGTTTCAATGGCTCTGGGCAGAACATGGGACTTGCCTTTATTACTTTAAAAGATTGGTCACAACGTCAAACTCATCAACAAAGGGCTGGGGTAATTGCCAGAAAATTAATGCAACAATTTGCCGGTATTCGCGATGGCTTCATTTTTGCTTTGTCTCCTCCACCGATACCTGAATTAGGGAGCTCATCAGGTTTTGATATGCGGCTTGAAGACCGTTCTAACCAAGGACATCAGGCGTTATTAAACGCCAGAAATATGTTGTTAGGAATGGCAGCACAAGATTCACGTTTAACAGGTGTTCGCCCGGTTGGCTTGGAAGATGCACCACAGTTAGAACTCACTATTAATCGTGATGCAGCCTATGCAAAAGGCGTTGATATTGCGTCAATTGCCGGCGTATTGGGAGTGGAACTAGGCTCATACTACATTAATGATTTTCCTAATAAAGGACGGATGCAGCGTGTAGTAATGATGGCGGATGCAAAATCTCGTATGCAGGCTGAGGATTTAATGCAGCTAACCATACCAAACAACAAGGGAGAATTGGTTTCACTCTCCGAATTAGTCGGCATAAAATGGGTTACAGGTCCTGCTCAATTAACTCGCTACAATAGTTATCCATCAATGAGTATCAGTGGCTCAGCCACCAGCGGCAGTTCGGGCACAGCTATGAAAGCCATGGAGGAGTTAGTCGCTAAACTGCCACCTGGCTTTGGCATGGAGTGGACGGGACAATCATTAGAAGAACAACGTGCTGGCAATATGTCTGCCATTCTCTACGGCTTTGCCATGTTGGCGGTCTTCTTATGTTTAGCGGCGTTGTATGAAAGTTGGTCAATTCCTGTTGCCGTGATGCTCGTTGTACCACTAGGATTTTTAGGTGTCGTTTTGGGTGTATTTATGCGAGGCATGGCAAATGATGTCTATTTCCAAGTCGGTATGATTACAGTGATTGGCTTATCCGCAAAAAATGCCATTTTGATTGTGGAATTCGCCAAAGATTTACAGGCCGAAGGCGTCTCGCTGGTCAAAGCCGTTTTACAAGCCGCACACCTACGTTTCCGACCTATTATTATGACGTCTATGGCATTTATTATGGGTGTTGTGCCCTTGTACCTTGCAACAGGTGCTGGCTCAGCAAGCCAACGAGCAGTGGGAACCTCTGTTTTCTGGGGCATGTTGGTCGGCACATTCTTAGCTATCTTTTTTGTACCGTCATTCTACTTAGTGGTCAGGAAACTATTTTATCGTCAAGCAAAGCAGTCTACGGAAGGAAACTCTGCAAAATGTACAGTTCGAGTAAAAGACAAGCCATGAAATATTTTTCGGGTACCGCAGTGACCACTTGACATAACAACGGGTTAGGCAAGTGGCACGAGGAACGCATGACGCAGTATTTTGCCGAAATGTGCGTTTTGCAGCGTTTCCTAAACAGATACTTGACCATCTAATCAATACGCAGGAGAATGAACAGATGATTTCGGAGAACACAGTGAAAATGAAAAATTTAACACAAGCAGTAACACTAGCACTCGTACTGAGTGGTTGTTCTTTTGCCCCACAATATCAAAAACCTGATGTACCTTTGTCAGAGCAGTGGATAGGTGTCGCTTTAAAAGCGCAAAATGGTCAAAGCGTTGTCGCCAGTGAGTTAGGTTGGCGAGAGTTCTTTACCGACCCTCGCCTACAAAAGCTCATCGAAACGGCACTCCAGTACAACCACGATTTACGCAAAGCAGCACTCAATATTGAACTCGCTCAAGCACAGTACGGTATCAGCCAAGCTGACCGAGTACCGCTAGTCGGCCTCAGCGGCGGGAAAACGCGATCTCGCCAAGGTGCTTTTATGGGCATAAGTAACATTAGAGAGCAATACAACGTTGGGCTAGGTATTAGCAACTTTGAGTTAGATTTCTTTGGACGAGTAAAAAATCAATCAGAAGCGGTTTTAAATAAATACTTGGCGACCAAGGAAGCCCGTGATGCCGCTCAACTGAGCTTAATCAATACAGTAGCAAAAACGTATTATCAATGGCGAGTGGCGAGAGCATTAAAAAATCTCGCCCGACAAACCTTGGCGACACGCCAGAAAACTTATCATTTAACCAAATTGCGTTTCCGCGAAGGTATCGCCTCTGGCACGGACTTATCGACGACTCGCAGTGCAATTGCAGCCGCTCAATCCGCCTATCACCAGCAAAGTCGCAACTTACAGCAAGCGGAAAATGCCTTAGCCATGTTGGTTGGGCAGCCTTTGGACAGTTTAAACTTGCCCAAAGGTAAGCATCTAACGAAACAGTTTGGCAAGAAAAAGTTATTTGCAGGCATTCCTTCAAAAGTGCTATTAAACCGTCCTGATATTCGCCAAGCGGAATATGCCTTAAAAAGTGCTAATGCAAATATTGGTGCAGCACGGGCAGCCATGTTCCCAAGCATTCGCTTAACAGCCAATACAGGTTACGCGAGTGGCGAGTTCCGCGATTTAATTAGTGACAGCACGCGACTATGGTCAATTGCTCCGTCAATCAGTTTGCCAATTTTTGATATGGGCAAACGCAAAGCTGGTGTCAAAATTAGCGAAATCCAGCAACAAATGGCGGTTGAGAGTTATCAAAAAGCACTACAATCGGCATTTCGTGATGTAAATGACGCCTTAGTCGCTAGAAACACATTGACCAAACAATACCAAGCAGAAAGAAGAGGACAAGCGGCAACAGCCGAAACACTGCGATTAGTTAGAAAACAAGTTCAGGAAGGTTTGGCAAATGGATTAAACTTGCTAGACGTTGAGCGAGCGAATTTTTCTATGCAGCAAAAACTACTGTCGACATTGTTGCAAAAAACCAATAACCAAGTCGACTTATACACAGCGTTGGGCGGTGGTTTGCAAGAACTCTCCGAACCCAAATTGAATAAAAGTATTTTTGCAAAACAAGCAAATAATCACTAAGGAGATAATTATGGCATGGATTTATTTACTCATTGCTGGCATTTTTGAATGTACTTGGGCTGTAGGGCTAAAATATACCGAAGGCTTTACCAAACTGGTTCCGAGTAGTATCACGTTGATTGCTATGGCACTCAGTATGTGGTTTTTATCGCTATCACTCAAAACGATTCCCATCGGCACAGGCTATGCCGTGTGGACGGGCATTGGTGCGATTGGCGTGGCAATTTTTGGCATGGCATTTTTAGGCGAGCCTCGCCAAATTGCTCGCGTTATCTGTTTACTGCTCATTGTCTGTGGCATCATCGGCTTAAAGGTCGTTTCTTAAAAGCAAAAAAAAACAATAAAAAAGATCATGACAAAAACTCAAGTGACACTCGCTAACTATGACGAACAGCCTATCGGAAATCCCGTACCTGATTGGAAGGGTGCAAAACAACCTGAAAAAACAGTATTAAAAGGCAAGAGCTGTCGTCTAGAACCACTCAATGCCGATAAGCACAGTCACGACTTGTATAGTGCTTTTTCTTTGGATAACACAGGGAAACTGTGGACATATATGGCGACGGAGGTTTTTCAATCTGAGGCAGAGTTCACTCAATGGGCGAGTAAAAATGCCAGCTTAGACGACCCCATCTTTTATGCCATCATGGATAATAAAACGGACAAAGCCATCGGTGTCGCAGCTTATTTACGCATCAACCCGACAATGGGAAGTATTGAGGTTGGACATTTAACTTTCTCCCCATTATTACAGCGAACGGTTGCGGCGACAGAAGCGATGTTCTTAATGATGCAGTACGCTTTTGATGTTTTAGGTTATCGTCGTTACGAATGGAAGTGTGATTCGCTAAATTCGGCTTCCTGCAAAGCGGCAAAACGTTTGGGTTTCCAGTTTGAGGGGACATTCCGACAAGCCTTAGTTTACAAAGGCCGTAATCGAGACACCTCATGGTTTTCAATTATCGATAAAGAGTGGCCTGCACTCAAATCGGGCTTTCAGGCATGGCTAGCCAAAGATAATTTTGATGAGACAGGCAAGCAATATCAAAAATTAGAAAATTTTTTACAGAAGACAAAGTAACAACAAGAGAAGCTATATTAAAATATATCAATTAGGGCTTGGCTAAAATTTTGACGGGAAATATTCAGATGAAAAGAAAAAACATGACTTTACTCCACTTAATGGGTTTAGTGCTTTTACTAGGCTGTAGTGACACTGAAAAAGAAAATCCTGGGGATAGCAATACCCAACAGCCCAAAACCGTCGCATGGCTAACACTTGCCGAAAGCAATGCCAATAACCAACGACTTTTAGCAGGGATAATTAGTGCCGCTGAACGCACACAGCTCAGTTTTCAGTCACAAGGACAGGTAGAAAGTATTCATGTCAAAGTGGGCGAACTCTTTCAAAAAGGACAAGTGCTCGCCAAATTAGACAAGACCAATTACCGATTACAATTACAACGTGCCAAGGCACAGCTCAATACGGCAATTGCTCAACGCAACCAAGCCCAAACGGAAGTTCTACGTCGTGAACATTTAGTCAAATCCAAAGCCGTTTCCAAAAGTCAGCTAGATGCCTTTCGCTTGCAGTTAACTTCTGCTCAGCAAAAAATTAATGCATCAGAGGCACAGGTTGAGCTAGCCCAAAAACAGTTAAAAGATACCGATTTAATTGCACCATTTAGCGGCACAGTAACAGCAAAATTGGCAGAAGTGGCTCAGTTGGTCAGCCCCAAAGTACCCATTTTCCTCGCCGAAGCAGAACAAGCCCCAGAAGTTGCCTTTAGTATTCCTGAGAACATGAGCCGTCAAGTTGCTCTTGGGCAACAAGTTACCGTCACACTTTCGGCATTGCCCGAAATGATGCTGACGGGAAAAGTCACAGAAATTTCTAGCCAAGCTCAATTAGGTGCGTTTCCTGCTAAATTAACACTAACCAATCCGCCAAAAGCCATTAAGGCTGGCATGAGTGCAGAAATTCATTTCGACTTCCAAAAAATTAACGGCAGCCCAAACAAAGGTTTTCATATTCCACCTTCAGCATTAGGGGCTGACGAAAATGACCAACATTATGTTTATCGCATTGCCCAGCAAAGTACGCAGCTGTTATTGCAAAGCATACCTGTCGAAGTCATTAGTCTATCGGGCAGTGATGTTTTGGTTAAAGGTGATTTATCAGCTAAGGATAAATTAGTGCGTAGTGGCTTGGGGTTCTTGCACCCAAAACAGTCCGTTACGTTGATGGGTGAAGGGGAAAGACTGGTTAACCCATAAAAATCCTGTTAGGACAACGCGAATACAATTAAGCTAAGCTTAAAAAAATCATAGAACTTTTAAAAAAGAATTTGGGAAATTGGGAAAAATCATGAATTTATCATTAATTGGTTTTCGTTACGCTAGAGTGGTTTTTGCACTGGTCATTACCTTGATGATATCAGGGGTTGTTAGCTATTTTAAACTACCAGCTAGTGAAGACCCTGCAATTATTATTCGCCAAGCCCTTATCATCACCAAAAACCCTGGGCTGCCGACGGATAAAGTCGAGTTGCTTATCACCAAACCTTTGGAACTCGCCATTCGCAACCGTCCCGAAGTAAAAAAAATTGATTCGACCTCCCAACTGGGACAATCGACAATTATTGTCACCGTTTATGATAAATACTTTGAACTCGAACAAATTTGGGACGATGTTCGCGACGAAATAGAGCAAGTTCGCCTGCCCAAAGGCACTTATCCGCCTTACATGAACGACAGTTTTGGCGATGTTTCCGTGATGACAGTGGCGTTAGTGACGGATAAAGGCTTTAGCAACAATGAAAAAGTCACCATTGCTCAAGATATTCGCGATAGGCTGTATGGTGTCAAGGATACGCACAAGGTCAGCGTGCTGGGCGTGCAACCTGAGCGCATTTATATCGAGTTAGATAATGCCAAATTGACCGAGACAGGCTACTCACCCAAACAGCTGGCAGGGCTAATCGCTTCTCAAAATGTTTTGCAGTCTGGCGGAGACATCCAGATTGACGGTACCAAATTGGCATTGCAACCGACAGGTAGCTTTAATGACGTTGAGGCAATAAAAAATCTTTTAATTCCGCTACCCAAAGGGATTGGTGGAACACGAGGGGCGATGATTGCCTTGTCAGATATCGCCACAGTGAAGCGTCAATTGGCGGATCCACCCGTGCAACCGGTGTTCTTTAATAGCCAACCAGCCATTATGTTGGCAATTAACATGGACGTTTCGGCAAATATTTTAGAATACACGCCGAGAATAGAGGCCAAAATTCGGCAAATCAATCAATCCTTACCGGCAGGTATGCATCTGGAAATTGCGACCAAACAAGCCGTACAAGTTGCCAATGCCGTCTATGGCGTAACGCAAAATGTGATTCAAACACTGATTATTGTACTCGTTGTTGTTATGCTATTTTTGGGTGTGAGAACGGGCTTAATCGTTGGCTCTGTTGTACCAGCCGTGATGCTGCTATCACTAGCGGTCATGAATATTGGCGGCATTTCCTTACAGCGAATGAGTTTGGCGACTTTGATGATTGCTTTGGGCTTGTTGGTTGAAAACGGCATTGTCATTGCCGAAGATTTCAGACAGCGTTTAGAACGCGGTGAAAGCCGTGATGAAGCCTTAGCCAAAGGTGGAAAATCCTTGGCATTGCCACTGCTAACGTCTTCGCTCACCACCATTCTAGTTTTCTTGCCACTGATGCTGGCGGTACATGTCGCAGGGGAATACACGCGTTCTATTTCCATCGTGATTACCATTGTTCTACTCATTTCGTGGTTGCTGGCGATGATGGTAACACCAACACTGTGCTACCATTTCATGAAACTCAAAAAAGCCGATGAGGGACAAAAAAGCTTCTCAATTTTTGACCCAATTCGTCGCGTTTATGCGGTGATTTTGCGTTGGGCGTTGCGTTTTCGCTGGGTTTATCTATTGGGCGTTTTGGTTTTGTTAGTGGTTGCAGGACAACAAATGACCACCGTGCCTAAAAAGTTCTTCCCCGACTCTGACCGCACGCAAGTTTTGGTTTATTTGACACTGCCTGCACAAAGTTCCATGCAGGAAACCACAAAAGTCGTGCAAACGGCTTCTAAAGAACTGTTAAATCGAGAGGCTTTTCCTCACATTGCCAATGTCGCCTCTTACGGTGGTTTTGGTGGTCCGCGATTTGTACTTTCTCTGACGCCGATAACGCCCTCTAGCAATCGTGGCTTTATGGTGATTAATGTCGATAACGGTGAAAATATGGCGGCGACAATCACATCCGTTAAACAGCTTTTGGCTCAGCAGTTTCCACAGGTGCAAGCGAAAGTCATGCGCATGTTCTTAGGCCCTAGCGATGCCAATATTTTACAAGTTCGCGTTTCAGGACCTGATGATAAAGTCTTATTCAAAACGGCAAAACAAATCGAAAAAATACTGGCTGACTACCCAAATACCATCGACATCAGCAATAATTGGCAAGAGCGACTCAGCGAGCTGGAGATTAAAATTAACCAGCAACAGGCAAAAGCCGTCGGCATCACTTCTGCCGATGTGTCTCAGTCGTTGCAAATGTATTATTCGGGAACGCCGATTTCGCTGTTTTATGATGGTGATGAGTCCTTGCCCATTATTTTGCAAGCACCGAAAAAAGAACGCGATGACCTCAGTCGATTGTATAGTACATCGATTTATTCATCCCTGACCAAACGTTCTGTGCCACTGTCACAGATTGCGGAAATTGTTCCTGTGACTCGCTATTCTCATATCATGCGACACAATCTCACTCGCAGTATATTAATTGAGGCTCGCAATACGAAGTTGTCCTCTGAAGAGTTTAAGCCAAAAATTGACAAGCAAATTCAAGCAATTGCCGACAAGTTGCCTGCAAACCATGAGATTATTTACGATGGGGCAATCCGAAGCTCAAAAGAAGCCCAGCAAGCACTGCTGGCGAACTTCCCATTGTGCTTAGGTGTGATTATTATCTTGCTCATTATGCAATTTAATTCTTACCGCCGAGCTTTAATGGTCGTTCTGGCAATTCCACTCATGATGGTTGGGGCTGTGTTTGGTCTCAAACTCATGGGAGCAGAATTTGGCTTTATGGTGACTTTAGGCTTGTATTCATTAGCAGGTATTATCGTTAACAACGCCATTGTCTTAATCGACCGTATTGATTTGGCACTGCGTAATGAAAAACCTGAAGATGATGAATACGATTTGTTGGTTGATGCCAGTGTGCGTCGATTACGCCCTATTTTAATGAGTACAGTTACGACAATGTTTGGACTATTGCCTCTGATTCTTAGCCAAGACCCCTTGTTCTACGGGATGGCAACGGTGATAGCTTTTGGTTTGGGCATTGGGGCCTTACTGACTTTGGTGTTTACACCAGTTGTCTATACGATATTTTTCAAAGTTAAACATCATCAAGACTTATAGTAAAAACACTTTGTTTTCACTATATACCTATTAAGAAATATGTGCAACATAAACATGGTTTACATTTTAACCTAAGCACATGGTTTACACTCCCCCCCTTTGGTGCCATTGTCTGTTTGGTAATATTTTTTGTTGCTTA
>PDWI01007611.1_pt1 | contig 13453 bp, 13 predicted proteins | sample 1430891 | NCBI WGS metagenome assembly PDWI01 (sample SAMN01162508, study PRJNA174530) | Oral metagenome, whole genome shotgun sequencing project. | biome: Marine environment; feature: Marine mammal; material: Swab sample of the gingival sulcus; isolation source: swab sample of gingival sulcus...
AGATGTTTGTCACACTCACTGATTACCTTTTGTTGCTTAATTTGCTTAATGTCCAATTTAATCCCCTTTGTCAATGCTTCTTGTTCTATGGCTCTATTGGTATCCATTGACAAAACAACATCAATTTTTTGCTCACCAATATCTTCCTTGATCGCATTAATCAGTTGAATCTTTTTTGTGATAACATCTTGTTTATCTTCAGTTTTAATAAACAAATCAATGTCACCACCTTTTTTATTATCATCAACCCGACTACCAAACAAATAAATACTCCCTGTTTGGAAATATTTATTAAAATTGGTGATGATGGATAGTGTTTCGGTGGTGGAGAGTCTCATTTTAGATTTTAGTTATGTATTTGGTGAATAAAATTTAAAATCGATTGCTTAATTCGCTCTCTATCCTCATCATTCAAATTAGACCCTGAAGGCAAACATAAACCGTTGTTAAATAAAGTTTCCGCAACTTCTCCACCGTAGTATTTACAACTTTTAAATACAGGTTGCAGGTGCATGGGCTTCCACAATGGACGAGATTCAATATTACCTTTTTCCATTGCTAAGCGTAAATTTTCACGAGAAAAGCCTGTTTTTTGTTCATCAATCAAAATTGCCGACAACCAATGATTGGAGAAATAATCGTTTGTTGACTCGGTTAAAACTTCTATTCCGTCAATATCTTTGAATAACTCTTGATAAAACTGATTATTTGCTCGGCGTTGCGATACTCGCAAATCAATCACTTCCATCTGTCCACGACCAATTCCTGCGACAATATTACTCATTCGATAATTATAACCGATATGCGAATGTTGATAATGTGGAGCATTATCTCGTGCTTGTGTAGATAAAAATATTGCTTTTTGCTTATCTTCTTCGTTTTTACAAACTAATGCCCCTCCACCAGAAGTAGTAATAATTTTATTTCCATTAAATGATAAAATCCCGAAAGCACCAAAAGTTCCACATTTTTGTCCTTTATAAGTTGAACCTAATGCCTCAGCTGCATCTTCAATTAAAGCAATTTCATATTTTTTTGCAATCGCTGAAATTTCATCCATTTTTGCAGGCATTCCGTATAAATGCACTACGATAATTGCTTTTGGCTTTCTCTCGTTAGCAACCCCATCTTTGATTGCCTCTTCTAAAGCGATAGGACACATATTCCAAGTATCTTTTTCACTATCCACAAAAATAGGAATTGCGCCCTGATAAGCAATCGGATTTGCCGACGCCGAAAAAGTCATACTTTGGCAAATAACCTCATCACCTGCTTTTACACCTGACAAAACCAATGCTAAGTGAATAGCGGAAGTCCCTGAGACCAAACATGCTACCTTACTATCTTTTTGTAAATAATTTTGCAAATCTTCTTCTAAACCATTTACATTAGGTCCAAGTGGCGCTACCCAATTGCTATCAAATGCTTCTTGTACATATTTCTGCTCTGTTCCCCCCATATGTGGTGAGGATAACCATATTTTTTCTTTCATAACTAATTTCTTTATTTGCCTGAAATATTTAACAATCTATCGCATTTTGCAAAAGCAATTCCAGCTTTATAATTGTCATATTTTTCTATATCTTCGTTTCCATTCAACCAACTGAAATAAATAGCCGGAGTGTTTATTCCTGCCTCGTGTGAGAATGGATACCCTCCACCAAAACGAGGATTCAACTCTAAAACATAATAATCTGTTCCGTCAAAAAAAACATCGCAATCTAAATTACCTATATGTTTTAAGTTTTCACCAATAACTTTTCCTATACTTTCTAACTTCTCATCTATAACAGAAACTGCCTTATCGGTTTCGCCTGAACGCATTGACAATTTTTCTCTACCAAAAGTTTTATAATAGTTTTGGTTAAAATCATTCAAAATATCAATTCCGTACTCTTTACCTTTAATCTTTTCTTGTATTAAAATAGATTTCTCAATATCTTCATTGCTTGCTTTAGCAAGAATACTTCTTTTAACCTTTAACAATTGTAACTTATATACTAACTCTAACTCTTCTTCATTATATGCAAAATCAACAGCAATAGAAGCACTTCCCCAACGAGGTTTTACAACAACTGGATATAACAATTCATTATTTTTTATTGCTTCTTTAACTTCTGATAAAGTTAAATACGTTTTAGGCGTTTTAAGGTTATTTTTTCTTAAGAACTCAACGGTTTTCCACTTATCAAAAGCGATATCAATTACTTCAGGATTTGAAACCAATACTTTTGTATTCACTTCTAAAAATTTATCCTTATTTTCTGATAAAATAGGCAATTCTAAATCGTTCAATGAAATAATTGCATCTATTTTGTGCTTTTTACAAATAGATAATAACGTTTCTATGTAACTCTTCTCATATATAGAGGGAACGATAACTGCCTCATCTGCATCAACTAAGGCAGGAGCATTCAACTGCATATCTGCTGCAAAGATTTTATCATTTTTGGTTGCTACCTCTTTAAAATAATTAACTAAGTAGTTTCTTCTGCCGGCACAAGTAAATAATATATTCATAAGTTTTTAAATTTCGTATAAGTCTAATAAGTTTTTAACATCCTGTCTTCTTCTAACCAAACAGTCTTTTCCATTTTCATCAACAGCAACAATAGGGATCAAATAATTGATAAATATATTGTTAAACACCATTACATAGGCTCCAAGCCCTCTAAAAACAAGACAATCCCCAACTTTGGGTTCTTGTAATGTTATATCTTTCAAAATAATATCCTTTTCCATACAAGTTGACCCTACAACTTGAAAAACATCCTCATCTCCACTGTCTAAATCGTTTTCTGAAAGATATTCAAAAGGTAAATTCAAAGAGTGCATAGAGGGTTTTACTTCAAAAACACTGGTATCAACAATCACAAATTTATTCTTGTCATCAATCTTTTTTACCTGATGAATCTTTGTACATAGCTCAAAAGTATTAGAGAGTATTGAAGCACCCGGTTCAACAACCAAAGTCGGTTTCTGTGCAGAAAACCACTCATCTTTCATCAAATAATCAATTATATTTTGAGCATAGTCTGCAAAAGTTGGTCTTCCTGTTAAATCCAATCCTTTGGCTGGTGCTCCAAAAAACCCACCACCAATATTGAAATATTCAATATTTTTCAAGGCGAACTTTTTGATTACTTTTAAGAGTTGTTGTGAAATCAGAATATAATTTCCGATACCTCTGTCAGAAGAAGAGGTATGCCCATGTAAAGAATTTATTTGAATATTTTTTGATTCTAATTCTGGTATATATTTGTCTAACAATTCTGTGGTAAATCCAAAACGGCTAAATCTCAGTCCATTTTGCACACTTGATTGTCCGTCAGAATTAGTCAAATTAATATTTATCCTTAATCCAACTTTTATATCTAAATTAGGTTCTTTGTCTTTTAAGTCTAAAACTGTTAGAATATCTTGCTCTGAATCTAGATTAACAATAGAGCCATTTTTAATAGCATATATTAGAGCCTCTGTATCTTTTACAGGACCATTGAATATAATATTATCAGGAGTAAAACCTAATTTTAAAGCCAGTTCGTATTCCATATGAGAAACCACTTCGGCATAGCAACCTTGTGACTTAGCAACATTACAAGCCACAGGTAAATAATTCGTCTTAAACGAATAGCCCATTAAAAAATTAGGGTAAAGTTTCGTAAATTCAGTTCTTACTATCTGTATGTTTTTTTCTAAAACTTTAGGATAGAATATATAATATGGCGTCCCATATTTTTTTGCTAAATAGTTAGCCGTTTTATAGTCTTTATTATTACTAATTGTTTCCATTAAAATCCTCTACTGTTACATGACTATCAGAACTTATATCTTCTTTTTTTATAACTTTTTTGATTGTTAAAAATAGTATTTTTAAATCTAACATAAAGCTAATATTTTTAACATACCAAACATCATATTCAAATTTCTTTTTCCAAGAAATTGCATTTCTACCATTTATTTGAGCCCAACCTGTTATGCCAGGTGTAACATTATGACGCTTTTTTTGTTCCTCATTGTACAAAGGCAAATATTCCGGCATCAGCGGACGAGGTCCTATCAAACTCATATCTCCTTTTATAACATTTAATAACTGAGGAATTTCATCTAATGAAGTTTTTCTTACAAATGCTCCTACTTTAGTCAATCTCTCTGCATCTGACAATAAATTCCCTTGTGCATCTTTTTTATCGTTCATTGTTTTGAACTTGATAATTTTAAACAACTTTTCATTTCTTCCCGGTCTGACTTGAAAGAAGAAAGGTTTCCCATCATTTACAATAGCAAGAAACAATGTTACGACCAAAAATACAGGCAATAACAACACAAAACCAACTAATGATAAAATAAAATCTAATATTCGTTTGATATGATTTTTATACATAATTTAACTTTTTACTACTTTTTCTAAAAGAGAAACAAAATTATCTGCCAAAATATCTCTAGAAAAATCTTTTTCTGCTAACTTTCGGGAATTAGAACCATACTTTTCCATTAATTGTTTACTATCTGCTATTTTTTCAACAGCATCTGCAAAATCTTTTGGGTTATTAGGCTCTACAACCTCGCCACAATTATTTTCCGTAATCATATCTGCCAACCAACCTGGGTAATTATTAATTACTGGAACTCCGGAGGCAATATAGTCAAAAAATTTATTAGGTGACGTTCCGTAATAAAACTCAGGAATATTTTTCAAAACCATTAATCCCATATCTGCACAAGCAGTAATTTCACTAATTTTTGTTTGTGAAACAGGTTTGTAAAATAAGCAATTATTAAGTTTTTCGTTTTTAGCTCTTTCGACTAAATCAGCTTTCAATTTTCCGTCACCAATAAAAGCTATTTTAATATCACTTCTATTTCGCTTTTTTAATTCCGAAGCCATATCTAAAATTGCATCTAAACCATTAGCAATACCGTGAGCTCCCGTAAATACTGCGACTTTATCAGTAAGTTCAATGCCTTCCAATTTTAAATTTTCCCTTTGGCTTGGTTTAAACATTTCCAAATCACAACCATTAGGAATCATTTCAATCACTTTCCCTTTTTGAGAGCGTTTTTTTATTCCTTCACAGATTCCCGGTGACAACCCAACGCAAGCATCGGCTTTCTGATAACTCAATTTTTCCAAAACACTCATTCCCCAAAGTAAAAAAGGATTCTTCAAGCCCAAAGCCTTAGGCAGTTCCGGCCATAAGTCACGTACCTCAAAAACAAATTTGCTTTTACTCCTGCTAAAATATTTTATAAAAATACCTGGGACTCCTGCCGTTAAAGGCGTCGAAGTTGCAAAAAGTAAATCATACTCCTCATTTAAGGCTATCTTAACTCCTTTCAAGGCATACTTTAAGAAAATCAAAGCCCTTTTAGGAATGCTATCATTATTCGAATAAGGTGTTTCTATTTGAATTACATCAATTCCTTCAATATCTCCACGAGTAATCCCATTGGTTACTTTTTTAGGTAAATCCAAAGAGTCACCACCACATACCATGGTTACCTGATGACCTCTTTCAATAAGCTTTTTCGCAAACTTATAGGAACGAATCCCTCCTCCCATTTTAGGAGTTGTGAAATGTTGGTGAAAATATAATACTTTCATAATATACCTTTTTCTCTTTTTCTATAATTTATAGCACAACTCATAAACAACCAAAATTCTGGTCTTTGCCATAAAGATGAACTCACCAATAAACGTCCTATTGCAACTACCATGAAAACTAAAAATACTGCTTGAAATGACTTATCTCTAGTTATTAATATTCTAAATAAAATCCAAATAAGAAAGACAAAAAAGAATATTAAAAAAAACAATCCAAAATTAACCCCTATGTCTAAAAACAAATTATGATAATAAGTTGAACCAGTATCCAAAAGTGCTGTATTCAAAGGTAATCCTATTATAGGATTTTCTGAAAGGCGAGAAATAGCCTGATTAAAAATCTCACCTCTACCTGATGAAGTAGCTTCCAATGAACTACCCGTTAAAAGCATCAAATATTTAGTCAAAGCGTAAGAACTAATATTGTAACCTGCCAATACTTTTTCCACATAAAAAATTAGTGTTGATAAGTTTATCATCAAAGGCATTACTACAAGCATCAACAGCAGTTTAATTTTCAGTTTTGCCACAATCAGAACATGTAAAAATGCAAAAACAACGAAGGTTAACATTGCCCCTCGTGCTCCAAATATAAACAACAACAAGAAAGATAAAATAAATAATAATAAATTTTTATCAATCCTTGTTCTTTCCATAATAAAATAAAATGCAAAAATAACACTTGGTAGCATTGCATAACCAAACTTCATATAATTTACAGGGGCTTCTTCTTGATTATTATATAATGGTGTTACCACTAATATACCCACAAGAAAAAAATTGAGCCAACTAATTCTCTCAGCATAATAGAGGAAATCTTTTGCGTAAAAAGGTAATGTACCCACCAGTATACCTGATACTCCAATCATTAGAAATGACAATAATATTTCAATTCCCACATCATAAGTAACAGGTTCAAAAGGTAATTTCAACAATAAAACCATTAAAGGAACAAATAGTAATAACAACGTCCCTTTACTAAACTTTATTTGCCCCTTAACAATAGAATAACTTACCAAACACAAAGTAAAAATCGCAACAACAACATTACCCAAAATAGCAGAAAAAGGTAACAACAATCCATACTGAAAAAAATACAATAAAACGACCAATGCATTTCTCTTCCTACTTATCTCTATGTTATTTACAACTCTCATAACTCGGTTTATTCACCTATAAAGTAAGTGTTATACTTGTTGTCTTCTACAAAATCTAGCCAATTCATTAACTCATTGGACATTACAGTACTCTTATTATACGTTCTAATATTTGTAAGTTTCAAAATGTTTTTCAAAATGTTTTCAAACATTAGAAATTTTATATTTTCCCAAACCAATCCTTTATGATTTTCTCTAACAAGTCTATTTAAATAAATCGAAAAACTATGAAAATTGATATTCACATAGTTTAATTCTCTTATATGCTTTTCAACTGATGCTAAAGTTAGAAAATCAGGCGATAAGTTGATTATTTCTTCTTTACCTTTAATCGATTTTATTCTTACAGAGGTCACTGGGTATTCTACTACACCATTTCCTGTAGTATAAATACCACTTTCTACTGTTTTTCCTGCAATTAAATCAATATTAGCCTCTTTATTTCTTTCAAGTATGGAACTATTCTGATAACCAGCCTCTTTCAGAGCTTGATAATAAGATTTATTTGATGAAAAGCCTCCAGGTCTGAAAGATATTGTCTCAACGCCTTCTTGCTTAAAAAAGTTCTTCGCATAAGTCAGTAGCTCAACCTGCTCTGCATAATCATACTTATCAAACTCATCATATTTACATTCAAAGCTTAAGGGCAAATTATAAGCATGAACATGTGGTTCTATCTTAATATTATCATAAGGTTTCAAACTAAATATCAGCCATTTTACAAATTCAGTATATTCATCTTGGTTAATATTTTTTTGTTTTGAAGAGATACTTATAAAAAATGTTGCTTTTAATTCTCTTTTACGCAACTCCTCCGCCATAAACATAGATGATAAGTAAACGCCCAAAAGATAGTCTTCGTTTTTACTAATTCCTGAAACTATTGTTTCAATATCAAATGTTAAATATATTTTTTTCATTTTGCTATTTTCCTTTTTAATTCTATTATTTTAAATGCATATTTCTTCAAATTACCATAAAGCAATTTAAAAAGATTGTATTTAAAGGAAGAATGCTTAAAATGCACTATCGTATTATCATCTCTAAATTTTGGATTAAACATCTTCTTAAAACGTTGAACTTCCTTCGGGCCTTCATAAGAGACATCGTAATAATCTAGTTCCAAACTAATTGCTAACATCATTGCTTCAGTTTGCAAGAAATACCCCGTAAGCAAGTCTGGCGTATGACGTTTGACACCTCCCATAGAATAACTTAAATAATTACTAGAACGTTCTAATAAAACCGCACCCTGAATTTCTTCATCAAACCAAGCAGTAATTACATAAGCATTTCCAGATTTTACACTAGCCAATATAAAGTCTTTCATATCATCCCATGCCCGTACCTGGTATCCTTTCATTCTGGCATTATTTTCAACACAAGCATAAGCTTGTTTCAAGTCTTCTTCATTCTTTGCTAACTTACTAGTAAGACCTTTACGATAAGATGCTCTAACATCTCTTCGTCCTTTTTTGGAAAAAGTAGCAATTAAAGCCTCTTTATCTAACAATTGATTTTCTTCAGTTTTTAAGCTAATCATACTATTTTTTGTTGCACTAGCAACATTAGTAAATATTGAGCCAACTATAGCATCTTGTAATTGAGCTGGATTAAATTTATTAGGAACTGAAATCTGAGATGCTAGACACCCCAATCTCTGAGCTCTATTTTTAAATTGCTCAAAGAACTCCTCACTTTTATCCTCAAATCCTTGTGCTATGGTAGGTCCATTAGAACAAATATATAGCTTAAATAAAGGCATTTTTATAATTACATTAGCAGATCCCAACAAAACATTATCTTCTTCATCTATACATAGTAGCAGTTCCCAATCCATACCATATTTTTCGTAGGCCCGAACTCTATGTATTGATTGAACAAAAGATATATTTTTATCTGTTAAGATAAATTGATTCCATTGAGAAACGTACTTATCTTCTTTGGTTGTAATCCAATTCATTTTTTCCTCTTAAACTTTAGTCTTTTCTTTTAAAAACTGTTAATAAATCAAAATGTAAATATTTTTTAGAATAAAAATAGGAAAACATACATGATACTAATACTCCCACACCCCCAACCCCATACTTAATAAAAACATGCTCTGTGAATTCACTGCCTAAATTTATTAATAAGATAAAAAGAAGTATCGCCAAAGCTATTCTAACAAAATTAGTCTCTAATTTTATTCCATATAACTTATTAACAATAATAGCCATCATTACAAAATGAATAATACCTGTTATTAACTTTGCAACTCCTAAGCCTACTAAATTATAATGACTGTACAAAAAAACACTTACCAACACTTCTATTGATACATAGAAGAAAGCAGTAATAATAAACACTCTCATATTATTTTTGGCAACTAAAATTAAGTCTATTTGGTTACTAAAAATGGTAAGTAAAACACCATATATCCCAATTTGGATAAAATCAATAATAGGCAAAAATTCTTTTGAGTACAAAAAAACAATGAGCAACGGTAAAGCAAATAAAAAAATTATCACCAAAGGAAATGCTATTACCAAACTAACATTAGACTGCTGATTTAACTCTTTCTGCAACTTTATATTATCAGTATTTACAGCAGAAATCCTTGGATAGTAGTCCGTCGTTAATGCGTTAATTACCACACTAAAATACCCTACCATAATCATTATCCCTGCATTATATAAGCCAAGTGTCTTTATTCCTCCGTTGCTACTTATATAAACAGATAAAATAAACGTCGAAATTTGCGATAAGAAAACAGCTACCGACAAAACAACACCTGTTTTTAATATCGGTGACGAAACTTGCCAAAACTCATTAAATGTTACTTTATATCTTTTATAATTTATTTTCTTTACATAATAATAAGCAAATAAAAATGAAATAAGAGGAGCAACAATAAGAACAGGGACAATACCTTGTTCTTTATAAATAAGATACAGCGGTACAGAAATTAAAATCCCTGCCAACGAGCCAAAAATATTCGCCTTTGCTAAAAAACGCAATCGGCGCAACCCTTTTAATACTCCTAACTGTCCTTCCAAAAGAATTATTAGCCCAACAGCTAACGAAACAGCAATAAACTCAAATGTATATTCTTCACTTTCAAAAAACCACTGACTCAACACAGGAGAAAATAGAATTGTAACTAAAACACCTAACAACGAGGTTAATAAAACTGTTTTATTAACCACGCTAATCGTCTTTGATGGACTATCAGCCTTTTGATTTACTTCCGCAATCGTTCTAACCGAACTTTGAGAAACACCTAAACCCGCCCCCGTTTTTATCACATCAATCACAGAAGTATATATTCCAACTAAACCAACACCCTCTGCTCCCATTGTAACGGCAACAATTTTATTAAGAATCATCTTCACTGCAATTGTACAAACCTGTACAAAAGCAAATAAAAACGTGCTTTTAAAAATTCCGTCGTATTCTTTACTTTTCATTGTATTGATCTACATCACTACTCGGAACGGAAAAATTATTTGGTTTCATATTGCCTATGAGCCCCATAAAAGCACCTATTATCATCCACCTATATTCTCTAATTAACGAGAAATCTCCCTTTACAATATTTAATAAAATTTTAAAACAAGCTCCTAATGTAAAAAACAAATAAATACTCAATACTCTAAATAGTCCGAAATGTTTTTTTGCGACATACACTTTATTTCTACCTGCTAAATACTTTGTAAATGTTTCTCTTCTATCATTACCTGTAGATGGCTTATTAATATGCTGATGCCAAGAAACAGCATTCCTTATACTTGCCATTGTAAAACCACATTTTTCAGCCCTTATTCCCATGTCTACCTCATCAGAGTACATAAATAAATTATCATCTTGTAATCCAACTTTTTCGTAAAACTCTCGTTTGGCCAAATTCATCCCACCTGTCAGTGATTTACAATAATTTATTTCTTCTTTAACACTACTTATTTTTTTACCTTCTCCATAAGGTAACATTACAAGCATATTAGAAATTTGACAACCAAAATCTTCCACAATGTCAGAGTCTTTCTCTAGTAGTACTGGGGAAATCATTCCCATTTTAGTATCAGCAAATAACTTCTCATACAGTAAACGAGTGGCTCCTTTTTCTAGTCTAATATCATTCCCTATTAGCATAATTGCATCAACTTCAGGGATAGACAAAGCATAACGTATACCATCATTATATGCTCCTGTGCATCCTCCATTTGAATTTCTTTCAATAATATAAGAATCCGTAAATGTTTCTTTCACTTTTTTTAAATAATTTTGGGTTGAATTATTATCTACTACAATATGTAAAAATAATTCATCTTTATACTCTTGATAATGTTGATACCATTCTTTAAACTTATAGTCATCATTATAAGTTATTGTTACTGCTGCAACTCTCATATTTTTTTCCTAAAACAGTTTTGAAATCTCTACTTTATTCCACATTTTCATCTCTGTAAAAAAAGTATATTTTTCAAAAGCAATACCCTGACAAAATACATGTCCTTTAAATAAAAACCAACCACACTTAGTATAAAAATCAGCCAAATTATCACTGCACAACAAAACTCCCTGCCTTTTATTTTTTTTTACATAAAAATTAACTAAATTCATCAATAAAAATCCCAAATGTTGCCCTGTATGTTTTTTATCAACACAAACACTTCCTACTCCAAGCATATCAACATTATCAACATTATCAACATTATCATCATGACTAATTTTCACCTCAACAAGTGAAAGATAAGCAATTAAACAACCTTGATTATTTCTTATGAATAGATGAACATCACTATCTGCTATATTTTCTTGTAACCATTCTCTCTGAGAATCCAAAGGATAATCCCAATACTGTTTTTTTAGAATACAAATATCATTTAATATCTTTTCAGAACATTCACTATGTTTTATAAAATCAAAGTTCATTACACAATCCCTTTAACCCACCACCCGCAAGGAACAGCTAAAAATTTATTATAAAACTCATTTATGCCTTTTAACTCTTCTTGCTTTCCAAACACAGAATAACAATTATTGTTCAAATGCACTTGTGAAGCATAAAAACCTTTTTCTTTAAAGTAATCTATTAAATCATTTCTATTGTCAGACAACATTCCATACACCCAATAAACAGGCATTGTTCCTTCAACTATTTTTAATGACTTAACTTTTAAATTTTCTTGCTCCATAAATTGTTGCCATTTTTGCGCGTTTTCTTGTTGTCTTAACAATAAACTATCTAAATTTTTCATTTGCTGATTAGCAATATACGCATTCACTTCATTAATTGTTCCTGCAAAACCAACCGTACTAATATCACACTTCGGATTTATCTCTCCTCTATCCGTTCGGAATATAGAACGGTCAATGCCTAAATCTCTTGTTTTTATCGCTAATGCAATATGTTCTTTATCTTTAAAACTTACCGCACCACCATCTATTGCATTTGGCAAACGAACTGCACTAAAAGAAAAAACTGTTGCATCACTACCTATATTTCCGACCTTATTTCCTTTATAACTTCCTCCCATTCCATCAATACAATCATCGATAACAAAAACACCTTTTTCTTTAGCTATTTCGTTTATTTCATCAATATATCCAACATATCCTAAATGATGATTATGAAAAATAGCTTTTGTTTTAGGAGTAATTTTTGATTTTACACTTTCAGGACACAACGTTCCTGCTGTTGGGTCAATATCCGCCCAAACAATTTTTATTCCGAGGGCTAATAATGGTTGTGTAGATTGTAAACAACACATCGGCGACATAACAACCTCATCTCCAATACTAATGCCCAAAGTAGTAAAAGCAATATTAACAGCCGATGCGTGAGAATTTGTTACCAATAAATTATCTGTGCCTATATACTTTTGTAATTCTTTTTCAAAGGCTCTACCCCATTTTCCAAAAGCCAATTGCCCAGAGTAAAGTATTTCATTAATACCTTGCTCTAAATCTTTTGGCATATAAGGTTTAAATAAAGGAATCATTTTACCAACCTTTTTTTATCAATCCAACAATACGCTCTCTATCTTCATCAGTAACCCACCAACCACAAGGAATATGTACCCATTCCTTTTCAAACTTATCTACATTTGGTAAACTTGTTTTTGCATCTGCAAAAATACTATGCAAATCATTTCGTTTATGTAATTCAGATGCCATAATTCCATTATCTGCCATCATTTTTACAAAATCATCTCTTCGCTCTACTTTCATCGTATAAAGCCAATAAGACGGTTGCGAATTGTCATAATATTTCATCAATTCTACACAATTCTACACCTTTTACCCCTTGTAAAGCCTTATCATAATATTGTCCATTAGAAATATAACGACCAATGACCTCATTTATATTCTCTAATTGCACCAAACCAATAGTCGCATTGACATTATTCATATGATATTTATAGCCTTGAATTTTAATATCATTTTCTAATCGGCTAACACCTTTTGAAATCCCAAACCAACGAATTAGTTTTGCTTTTTCAAACTCTTCATCATCTTTAATACAAACCATACCACCATCAACGGTTGTAAGGTGTTTTATCGCTTGAAAAGAGAAAGTTGCATATCTAAAATGATTGCCTAATTTTTGTCCTTGATAAGTTGCCCCCAAAGCGTGAGCCACATCTTCAATCACAGGAATATTATATTTTTTTTCAATCTCTTGAAAACGAGCAATATTTACAGGCAT
>PDWI01012621.1_pt1 | contig 13453 bp, 12 predicted proteins | sample 1430891 | NCBI WGS metagenome assembly PDWI01 (sample SAMN01162508, study PRJNA174530) | Oral metagenome, whole genome shotgun sequencing project. | biome: Marine environment; feature: Marine mammal; material: Swab sample of the gingival sulcus; isolation source: swab sample of gingival sulcus...
ATTTTGAATTAGAAAAAGAATAAAAACTGGCTACAACAATGGCTATAAAGCATAGGCCTTACCAACCAAACCGTTCCTACGCTTCATAGCCGGAACGTTACCACACATTTAAGAAAAACTGAACTAAAATTGAAAAAAGACTACATATTTAAATCTGAAAGACTCGGATTTCGCAATTGGACTAAGAACGATTTGACCGAATTTGCGAAACTCAATGCGGATTTGGAAGTGATGGAACATTTCCCCAAAACTTTGACAGAAAAAGAATCAGCGGAATTAATTGAGCGTTTTCAAAAACATTTTAAAAACAACGGATACACTTATTTCGCCACAGAAACTTTGGAAAATAAAGAATTAATCGGATTTGTTGGTTTGGCATTTCAAGAGTATAAAACTGAATTTACACCTGCAGTTGATATTGGTTGGCGACTGAAAAAAAATGTTTGGGGAAATGGATTTGCAACTGAAGGAGCAAAGAGATGTCTGGAGTTTGGATTTAACGAACTGAATTTGGAAAAAATCATCGCTACATGCACAGAGAAAAATTCCAAATCGGAAAATGTGATGAAAAAAATCGGAATGGAAAAAATTGGAGAATTTAAGCATCCAGAATTGAAAGAATATCCCGAATACGAAAAATGTATTTGTTATGAAATAAATAAAAACGTGTGGGTATTAAATAGTATTGAGGAAAAATCTAAATTTTTAAATCAAATTAGACAACCCCCAATTAACATACAATTGCCTGTGCCTATGCGTAAGAATCAGCATAATTACAAAAATCAACCTTATATTTTTAGAAAATCAAAGAAAAGAATTGAGACTTTATTTTCTCAGCTTTGCGACCAATTTATGATTAGAAGAAATTATGCAAAGTCTTTTGATGGTTTTAAAACTAGAATTCTAAGTAAGTTAACTGCTTTAACTATTATTCAACACATAAATCATTTCATTTTCAAAAGAAACATCAACAATTTAAAAATTAGAATTTCCTAAATGCACTACGGGTAAGAAAAGCAAGATTTGGGAAATCATAACATTTAATGATTATAAAATCAAAATAATTTCCCTACCTTTGTTTTTATTTAGTTTCATTAAAAATAAAAAGTTATGAAAGAGAGAATAATAATCCTTTTTGTAGTAGCTAGTTTGTTGGCAGCATGTAACAATGCAAATGATAAAAACTCCAAAAAGAACTTGGAAAACAAGGTAAAACAGGCAACAAAAGTAGAGACAATCTACGATAAAGCAGGAACAATAAAGTTGCACGATCCCAAATCTGTTATAGTAGGTTATCGTAAATTCAGCGATGATATTTTTGAAATTTCGCTTGATGATGTGGGTAAATATACCGGTCATGTATGTGCAGGTGTTTCTTCCGGTTATTTATTAACGAAAAAAGCTTTGGAACTTTTATATCCTAATAATGAGATTCCTGTTCGAGGACAAATAAGTATTGTTACATCAGCTTATACCGACCACGCAGAAGTTGCCTCATATATTACAAGGGCACGTCAAACAGAGGGTGATGAAAAAGAGCCAAATGTATTGGTAGTCGACAAAAAAATAAAAGCTAAACCCAAAACAGTTGTTCTTATTTTTAAGCGAAACGATAATGGTAAAATGGTAAAAGCTGTTTTTGATAAATCAAAATTAGCAGACCCTAAAAAAATGAAAGCAATAATGTCGCTAAAGAAAAAAATAATGTCAAAGCAAGCAACAAAAGAGGAGAAACAGCAATTTGCTAAGAATGTTCAGTTGTTAGTGAGTAAGGTAATTACGGAAACTCCCGAAGGATTGCTTACGGTTACTTTATGTGATAAATATAAATTCCCTCAATAGAGAAATTGTTGCTACTCGTCTTTGTCGGAATGATTTTTATCCATAAGTACTATATTTATAATAAAGTGAATAAGCGTGGTTTTATGTTGATAAATTGTTCTTGTATAGGAATGTTAGAGCTTCTAAAATATCTGTTTTGATACGTTTAATAATTTTTGCTTTATGAATATTTTAAAAAAATGTATTGTAGTAGTATTTACAATATTTGCTGTAAGCATAGGATATGCACAATCAAAAAACATACGAGGTACGGTATATGATAGTAAAAGCAATAAAGGCATTCCTTTAACTCATATATGGATAAATAACACAGTGATAGGAACGATAACCGATTATTCCGGAAATTTTTGTATTTCGAATGTCGAAACAGATAGCGACAGCATAACTTTGGTTTGTTCTCGTTTGGGATATAGGCAAAAATTTATCAATGTAAGTGTAAAAGATACAGAAGATATAAAAATATATCTTGAGTTGAGTGAGTTACAGTTGCAAGAGGTAGTTGTATCCGGTAATAAAGGAACGCATTCCGATTTAACACAAACAACACTGTCATCAGTAATATCAAGACAGGCAATTGTGGAAAATGGTGTACAAAATATTCCGGAAATATTGCATAAACAGGCTGGAGTATCACTTGCCGGGCAATCTTATCACGCTGCTCCATCCATAAGGGGATTGGCACGTAAACGTGTATTGGTTCTTATTGATGGCGAGAAAGTTTCTTCTGAACGTAATGTTGGGGCTCCCGGAACATTTCTAAATCCTTTTGAAATTGATCATATCGAAATTTTAAAAGGACCTTATTCTACATTGTATGGCTCAGATGCAATTGGTGGTGTTGTGAATATTGTTTCGAAAAAATTTGAACAACCTTTACATAATAAATTAGTAGGAGGAAGTGTGAATGTATCGTACAAATCGGTAAATAGCGGTGTAAATACAAATCTTTCTTTAAATGGAAAAATGGATAGGCTGCAATATAGAATAAGTAGTGGATATCGTCATGCCGATAACTATTTAATGCCCAACGGGGAACGGTTGAAAAGTACATTCTTTACAGAAAAACATATTGGAACAAATTTAATTTATGATATAAATAATAAACATGCATTGGGAGCAAAAATGTATTACAGCAAAGGGGGAAATATAGGAAAGCCTGCCTACGATAGCTTGGTAAATGCCGCACATGATCCTGATGACCATTTTATTGCAGGTGTTTCGTACAAAATAAAAAACATAAATAAATATTTGTCTAAGGTAGATTTTAAAATTACAAGACACGAGCATAAACTTGGAGCTAAAATAACAAAACATAAGTTAGAAGACGATGCTGAGGACGATAAACTAATTAAAAATAAAAAAAATCTTAGTAATGTTGATTACATTGCTCAGGCAGACTTTTATTTAACATTTAACGATAAGATTAAATTGATAACAGGATTCGATGGATTTTTTCGACAGAATATCAATATTGATGAAATAAAACACGTGTATAACTATAATTCGGGGTTATTTGTGGCAGATAAAAGTGCTGTTTTGTTAAATAAGGCTTCGCAAAATAATTATGGTTTGTTTATGCAAGCTAATTATTTTGTGTCGAAAAAAATATTTATGAATGCAGGAGTACGTTGGGCTTATGTAGAAACAAATCCTAATAAGGAGGAGTTTAAATCAAAAAAAGATGAAGCTTTTAGTGGTAATTTTGGACTCTCAGTAAAACCGATTAAACGTATCAATATAAAATTAAATGTGGGAACCGCCTTTAGAACTCCCGATATTAAAGAATTATACGTAACAACAAATACTCCCGGAGGTTTAAATGTTAGTAATCAGGATTTAACAACCGAACATAGCTTAAATTTAGATATGGCTGTAATTTACAAGGGGAGAAACAACCTGTTTGAATTAAGTGTTTTTCGTAATCAAATCGATAATATGATAATTTTAGATTGGGATAATACTTCTGCTATGCGAGTAGGATATTTTAAAAATATAGGAGAGGCATTACTCTATGGTTTTGAAATGAGTTATAATCAAAAAATAACGAATGCTTTGTCTTCTTTTGCCAATATAAGCTATACACGAGGGTACGATATCAATACCGATGATGAGTTGATGGATGTACCTCCTGTTCAGGTAAATGCAGGGGTTAAATATAAGCCTTCAAATAAAATGAGTTTTAGTTTAACCGGAAGATATTCAGCTCAGCAAAACGATGTTTCTGAAGATGATTTTGTTAATGATGATTTTTTGACATTCGATTTTTCGGCACTTATCAGTTTGAGAGAATGTATGCTCCGAAAAGAAGTTTTAATATGGGAATTAATTTTAAATTTTAAATAATTATGAGAAGAGTAGATTTAACAAAAGTAATTTTTACTGCATTAATTTTTTCTGTGGTATTTTTTTCAGGATGTAGCGATAGTGATGATGATTTAACACCGGCAAATAAACACGAAGATGCTTTTGGTGATGTATTTGTAAAGAAAGTGAAAAATCCGAAAGGCTGACGGAAAAAGTTTTACGTTAAAAGAGTTTTGGAAAGGTGCCGGAAACTTACGTAAACATCCCGCCCCGGCAGATATGAAGCCTCAAATGCCTGAAATTGGTAAATATGTATTTGATTTAACGTTTGATGATGGAACCAGCAAGAAAATTACCGATGAACTTGAAAATACAGTAATACCGGCATTGGATAAGATTACTGTAGATTATGATGACACCAAAGAAGAGGTGAGTGTAAGCTGGGAACCGGTAGAAGGAGTAGATGGCTATATGGTAAAGCTGACTGATAAAGACAAAAATGTTAAAAAACCATTTTTTGTAAATAAGATGTTAAAGCCTTCTGATAATAGTTTTACATTTAATAAAACAACAAAGGCAAAACCGGGTTGGATGCAAGCTGTTCCTAAAAAGGGAGAAACCTGTTATGTTATTGTTGTAGGCGTAAAATTCGAGAAAGGGATAAAACCTGAAATGAAAAACCAAAATAAACAGATGAATACAATGATGGCTAAGCAAATAACTTGGTAAATAAGTATTAAAAATGGATGAAAATAATAAAGTACACCCGTGGTGCATTTGAATAAAGTTGTGCAACCTGCCAAAATGCAGTATATTGTAATTCCTACAAAACAATACAAATGCACAACTTTAAGGCAAATTTCGTTAAAATATTAGAATTTCCTAAATGCACTATGGGTACTATGAATAATCCAATAAAAATCAAAATAAAAAATGATTTAGTAAGAGTAACAACTGATTTGAATTACCCTGATGGAATAGATTTTATAATACCAAGACAAGAACCTGAAAAGTTTAGAACTGAAAAATCCTGTGGCTAACAAGGTGCATAAGCAATAGCGTTTCAGTTGCTTAACTCGAAGTTTGTACATTTTTACCCGCCAAACCTTATTTCTAATTTTTTGCATAAATTTGAAAAATTAAAATAAGGTTTGGCTAAGAGTGGTGCTGAAATCTAAAGTTTTTGCTTTTTAATCCGCTACTGCTCATACACTCGCTCGTTGTGGTGCATTCCCCACATCAGCACCGAACGATTAAATGATAAATTTGAGTAAAATATAAATAGCTGTAAATTAAGGACTAATTTTTACGTTAGTCAGAATTTGAAAAATGATAGAAACTGAAAAAAAATATCTTCCGACTGAAATCTTACAAAGAGCAATTTTAAGTGGAAAAGAATATGGTTGGAAACGAACTGACGTTAAAGACGTAATTGACAAGGCAATTAAAGTTGGACTTGGAATTATTGGCGGACAAGTTCAAATCAAGTTGCCAGACGGAACTTGTGAGCTATATTGGCATAATTTCGACACGACAGAAAGGAAATCTAGAGAAAGTTGGAAAGACTATTGTCAGCGAACTAAAGTGGAATGTTTAAACCAATTTGATGAACTTCCAACTGATAATGACTTAATAAAGGAAGGGATTAGAAATTTTAATTTTTTAAAGGAGAAAAGTGAAAATAACATAGCTCTTAAGGACTTCTTGATTTTTATTCTTTACTTCAACGACCTTGAAACAGAAAAAGAAAATGGCTGAGAAGAAAATAAATATCAAACTGACTAAAGAAGAAGCAATAGTCTTATTTGAATTTCTCCGTAGATTTAACGAGAGTGACGACTTTAGTAGATTTGAAGACCAATCAGAACAAAGAATTCTTCGGGACTTAGAATGTATTTTAGAAAAAGAATTAAGTGAACCGTTTAGAATAGATTACCAAGAGGTTGTAAAGAAAGCAAGAGAAGTTGTTCGAGATGAAACAGAGTAAAAAAACGACACCACAACACTGTGTATAAGCAATAGCGGGTTGTTGGCGTATTTTGAAGTCTGAGCATTTTTGTCGCCAAACCTTATTTTAGATTGCTTTTTTTGATTAATTTAACAACCGAAAATAAAGTTTGGCTAAGGGCTGTGGCAGGCTTGAAGTTTATAGCTTTTAATTCTGCTACTACTCATACACTCACCGTTGTGCATAATTGGAACATTGTATTAAAAAATGAATAAATTAACGAAAAGAATATATTGTGTTGATGAAGATATTTTGAAAATTATTGAGTCAGAATTTGAATTAGTTGACCAAAAGAATTGGTATAGGCTGTATAAAAATAAAAAAGATAATTCATTTTGGAGGTTAGATGAGTGGGATAAATATGTAAAGCAATTTTTGGTTAAACTTGAGACATCAGAAAAATGGTTTGAGTTTAATGATGAAAATTTACGAATAGAATTTTTAAAAAATAGTAGAGGCGTATCAAATAAAAAATGTATTTGGAAAGGTTGTGAAAAAAATGCTTTAAATAAATTAGTTTATTGTGAAAATCACGCTTATAAAATGGGAGTTAATAAATAACTATGCACAAAATGAGTATGTCAGAATTAGAAAAAGAATGGTTTGACTTTACAATTAAATTTGTAGAGAAATTGGGAGTGTAAATTAATTGCTAGTTTTAGCTAATTTACGAAAGTTCTCGCAAATTTTAAATTTGTGTTTTATTTGCTAACTTTAGTGCTTAAAACACGCAACTAACCCTATACAAACACGTTGGGCAACATGCTAGAAGAACTGAATAATTAAATTAATAAATTGGAATGAAAAAAAATCTACTTATCCTATTATGTATTATTTCGTGTTTTAATAAAATACAATCTCAAACAAATTGGGAATTACTAAACCCAAAGCCAACAGCCAATACTGGAAAAGATGTTGAATTTGTAACGTCCAATATTGGATTCATTATAACTTCGAATGAACTATTAGAAACGACAGATGCTGGAAGCACGTGGATAAAAAAGCAGGATATCTTTAGCGGTAATGATATGAGTTTCTTCAATTCAACAGGTTATATTGTTGGAAACGATGGATATGTTTTAAAATCTACTGATAATGGAACATCATGGAATCAAATATCAACAGGTTATAATAGTTCTTTTAATACTGTAAATATTATTGACACTAACAACGTAATATTATCAGGTTCTAATAGCATTATAAAAACTAATGATGGTGGGATTACATGGGAAAATTTGAGTATCCCAAACTCTGGAGTTAATAAAACATCTTTTACTAGTTCTTTAATTGGACACGCTGTATGTAATGGAGGAACAATTTTAAAAACTATCGATGGTGGTCTAAACTGGTATACCACACAAAGCACAAATACATTTCCGTCAGATTATTTTACAGTTTATTTTGTTAATGAGAACATTGGTTTTGCAACAAGAGAACATGATAATATGTATAAAACTACAGATGCTGGAGAAACTTGGGTGGAAATCACGGGTACTATTGATGCTATTTTTGATTTTCATTTTTTAGATGAAAATAATGGTTTTGCTACTGGTGAATTTGGAGCTACTTACAAAACAACTGACGGAGGTATTACATGGAATCAAATTTTTTTTCAAAATGGCTTTGTAGGAGAAACCTCTATGTATGGCATTTATTTTCAAGACAATAATGTAGGTTATGCTACTGGTATGCGAGGACGAATTATTAAAACAACAGATGGTGGTGAAACTTGGACACCACATTCTATGACATATATTGATTTTAGGCAAATACAATTCGTTGATAATAACCTAGGCTACGCTCAGTCTGGAGAGAATTTTTATAAAACTACAGATGGTGGAGATACATGGTCTTTGGTTGGTTCTTTAAGTTTAGGGACTTCTGTTTTTAGCAGTGATTTTACTTTTGTAAATGAAAACTTAGGTTACGCAACAACAGGAGGAAGCTATGGAGGGCATGTCTTCAAAACTATAGATGGTGGTGTTACATGGACTGCTTTAAATAATGGTTATGATATTATTGATGAGGGAATAACAGCTATTTATTTTTTGGATGAAGATAACGGCTTTATTTCTGGAGGTTTTAATCAAAAGAAAGTTATGAAAACTATTGATGGTGGTAATAACTGGACTCAAGTTTCAAATCAAGTATTAGGTCATATTCAGTTTACGAATGATTTAGTTGGTTATGGAAATCGAATCGGTAATTATTATGGTGCCATGTATAAAACTATTGATGGTGGTGCCACATGGAATATAAGTCTTGAATTAGAAGGTGAAGATATTAACGCATTTCATTTTGTAGATGAAAACAATGGGTATTTTGTCGGTGACCAAGGCTTGATTTATAAGACTAATGATGGCGGAACTAATTGGGAAGAATTAGAAATTCCTTATGAATGGTATACTCAAGTTAAATTTTATTCTAAAAATGTTGGTTATATAGCTGATGAAGATGGTAGGCTATATAAAACAGAAAATGGAGGAGTAAGTTGGGAATATCTTACACAACAATATAGAATCAATTCAATAGAACTTATTGATGACAAAATCTATACAGCCGGTACTAATGGTAAAATTTATAGAAGCGATGTAGAATATGAAACCATAATTCTACATGCTGACCCTGCTGAGAATATATCTAATTCTATTGCTAGTTTAAGTGGTAATGTCACATCAAATGGTGAACCTATTTCAAACATTCAATTTGAATACAGTCTAGATTATTCTTTCAGTAACAGCATTGCAACAACACCAAATACAATTAATTCAGATGAGTCTTTAAATGTTTCTGTTGACTTAACTAGCTTAGAATCAAATACTACATACTATTTTAGATTATCAGGAATACAGGGTTCAAATATAAGTTATAGTGAGACTCTGAGTTTTACAACACTTCCTGATTATGAAATAACAACAAATTTTACATATAACTACACAGCAACTACAGCAGAGATATCAGGTAATATTGTATCCAATCAAGATGATATTATAAATGTCGAATTTGAATACGGACTAAGTTCCGATAATCTAAATAATAGTATAATTGGTACACCAGTAACGGTTAATGGCAATACGACTGAGAATATTACGGCAAATTTAGGTAATCTACAACCTGAAACACAATATTTTTACAGAATTAAGGCAACATATCAAGGGGAAGATATTTATGGTAACACACAATCATTTACGACACGCCCTGAATACGATATAAATCTTTACAGTCCAAATATCAATGGCACTGATGTTACATTATCAGCATATTTAACATCTTATCATCAAGATATAACTGATATTGTGTTTGAATATGGAAGTATTGATTACGAAAACAATAGTGTAGCTAACCCATCAATAGTTAATGCTAACAGTTCGTCATTTGTTAGTACTACCATAACCGGCTTAGATACTAGTTTAAATTACTATTATAGATTAAAAGCCATTCATAATGGAGAAACTATTTATAGCGGTGAGGGTGTTTTTAATCTTTCAGGAAATATTATTATTGTTAGTGGAACTATAGAAGAAGTGCAAAACAATTCCTTGGAAATTAAAGGCTTAATTAATCCTTATGGTGCTTTTTTAACAGATATACATTTTGAATACGGACTTACAGACAGTTTTGGTTCATCAGTGACTGGAACACCAAATTATGCTTCCGGTTATAATACTAATTTAATAAATGGTTCAATCAATAATCCACTAGCTAATACAACTTATTATTACCGATTAGTTGCCACTAATAATGGTAATGTAATCTATTCCGACACTTATCAATTTACAACAGGCACACTTAGTTTAACAAAATTTGATTTAGAAAACACTATATCAATATTCCCAAATCCGACAACTGATTTTGTAAATATTAAATCCAATGTTTCTGAGGAAATTAAATCTATTGAATTATATAATGCTTTAGGTCAAAGTATTTATTATGAAAATATTGATGATAATAAAACTGACATAAAAATTGATTTATCAAGTTTCAGAAAAGGAATATACTTTGTTAAAATTAGGTTTGAAAACACCAAAATAGTATCATCGAAATTAATTTTGAAATAAAAGCACGATTGCCCAACAATGGCTATAAGTAATTGCTTCTACTCACCTACTTCTGAAAATCCTAGCGGATTTTCAGCTTGGTGCATACTTGCGGAATTTATTGCTAAATTCACGCAACTACTCATAACCCAACCGTTGTAGTGCATTTAAAAAAAACGAGATGAAAATTTTAATATTAGTCGGAATTGTTGGATTTATAGCATTTTCTGTTTTGTATGTAAAAAGAAATAGAGCAACAGTTCAATACCAAACTGAACCCAAAAATATACTGACCGAAAAAGACACCCCTATGAACTTTGGATATAAAATAGTTTGGATTGCGGTTAAAACAGGCAATAAATCTGAATTATCTAAAATACTTGGACTTGAGAATTCCAAATCTGCAAATTGGAAAAGTGGAATTGAAAAAGCATATGATAGTAGTATTTACATAACCCCACAAATTGGAAAATGGACTTTGGCAGTTGGAATGGGATTACCACTTGGAGATAATATTGAAAGCATTCAAAAACTCGAAGTACTACTAAATAAATTAAGTTCTGAATTTGGAGAAGCTCAATTTTTCGGAACACATAGGGTCGTAGAATATCACAATTGGATGAAATCAGTAAATGGAAAAATGGAAAGAATTTATTCTTACCTAGGTGAAAGTGGAGAAAATATTAAAGTTTATGGACTGCCAACAGAACCCGAAAAAAACTTGAGATTATTTAACTCACTTTCTGAAGAAGCTAAATCAGATGAATATTGGGAGAGGGAGGATTTAGATTATGCGGATGAAGAACTGGTAATGAAAATTGCTGAAAATTGGAGTGTAAATCCAACTAAATTGACTCAACGAAGAGATATTAAAAACGAATTAGGAATAGTTGGAGAAATGAAATAACTACCGCCAACACGGTGTATAAGCAATAGCGGGTTATTGGCGTATTTTGAAGTCTAAGCATTTTACCGCCAAACCTTATTTCTAATTTTTGTGTAAATTTGAAAAATTAAAACAAGGTTTGGCTAAAGGCTGTGGCAGGATTAAAGTTTATCGCTTTTATTCCGCTACTGCTCATACACTAACCGTTGCCATTAATTAAAAACGAACAAATTGCAAAAAATCATAATTTTAGTTTTACTACTATATTCAAGTCTTGTTTACAGCCAAAAAACGATTGAGTTGTTCACGTTTGATTGTAAATCCGGAAACATTTCTATGACTGACTTGAAAAGAACTGAATTTAAGATTTTGACATATCATGAGTTAGTAACTGACACAACAAAATACTGGAATTCTCAATTAAAATTTAAAACAAACGAAGCGAAAGTTAAAATCGAATTTGAAAACATTTATAAGCAGAAATTGGATACAGTTTTTCAAATAACACAAAACAATCAACAAATATATCTTTGTGTAGATCAGTTCAAAGATTACAATTCTACTACACTAATAGAAGAAGCCATAAAGAACAGAAAAAAATGGAATTTAACAATGACTGTTGTTCATTGTTTTGGAATTGACAACTCTAAACTTGAAATAATACCCAAAAAGAGTAAACTAAAAGTTAAATACACCTATTGGGAATATACCGAAAACTCAAATAGAAAAAAGAAACACGTAATTAAAAAGAATATTTCTGAACAAGGAATTCAATTTATTAAAACTTTTGAAAAACAAATGAAACTGATGAATAAGCCAAATGGAGGTTGTACAACTAGAGAATATTACAATCTGAAAGTTGGAAATAAAGAATTTGAAATTGAAGAAAGTTCTTGTTCTGGTTTTGATGAAACTGAATTATTAAAAGAACTTGGAATAAGGTAACTAATGGCAACAACGTGTATAGTTCATTGTTACTAAACGCTACTTTGGAAAATCCTGCGGATTTTCCTCCGTGTAAGCACAATTTTTAGTATGTTTATAGCGTAAAACATGCAACAAACCATACACCAACCGTTGTGCACAATTAAAAATAAAACAGAATGAGTTTTGATTTAAATTTTTACAAAAAAAGGAAGAATAACGTAGGAACTTCTGAAATGGTTGAATTCTTAAATACTTTTCCCATGTTGAAAAGTGAGACAGAAAACCAAATCGTTTACGAAAACAAATCTACAGGAGTTTTTTGCTTATTTGAAATTTATGAGTCTGATGAAAATAAAGATGAGGAAGAAAATGACTTTGGAGATTTAGAAGACACTAATTTGTGTTTTAATATAAATTATATCAGACCAAACTTTTTTGGAATTGAAAGTTTTGAAATAGTTGAAAAATTAGTTGAAAAATTTGACCTTTTCGTTCTTGACCCACAAGCAGAGGGAAAACCTATAAAGTACAAAAAGGGAGAATTATTAAAAAGTTGGTTAAAATCAAATGAAAAAATAAGTAAATCATATTTTAAAGAATGGGAACTGAATTATTTAGAATTAGAAAAATCGAATTATTCTTGGAAATTCTGCTACAACAAAAACGAACTTCAAAAAAGACTAACTGACGAATATTTTGTCCCAAACATTTTCTACGTGAATAAAAATGGAACTGACAACGTAGAAACTTTATGTGTTTGGTCTGAACATATTCCTTTTGTTTTACCAAAAGTAGATTTTGTTTTAATTCAAAAAAGAATCAAAAAGTTATTTAGAACAAAAAAAGAAAGTGGTTTAGTAAAGTATGAAACAATAATTGAGCAATTAGGAGAATATTTTGAAAATGAAAATGACTATAAAATTCTTCACCCAAAAAATAAGGAAAAAATAAAATCAATTTTTAATTCGATTGAAATTTTTTCAACATTAGAAAAATATGGAAAAGGAATTTCTGTAGATAAAATAGTGAATTATAAAAATGAATAAATAACTGTTGCACAACATTGCATATATGCTATTGTTAAACAAGGTTTTAACTCCAAATTTTCGGCTTTTTTATAAAGTTCAGTTATTAACCGAAAATTTAGGTCATTTTATACGCAACAGCACATATACTCCACCGTTGTGTACCATACGAAGAGAAACACTTGAAAATTGAATAAACTACTTAAATATCGAGAAAAACTTAATCTAACTCAAGAAGAATTAGCTGAAAAGGCAGGTGTTTCTACTAGATATAAATTATCAAATAGCTAAATACATCAATCTTTCTTCGATTTTAGGAGTATTCGAGAGTGTAAACTTAACTCTGTCTAAAAGATTAATATATTTAATAAAAAAAGACAGAAGATGAGCAAAAAAGAATTAACAGAATTTGAGAAAAAAGTAC
>PDWI01007331.1_pt1 | contig 13452 bp, 12 predicted proteins | sample 1430891 | NCBI WGS metagenome assembly PDWI01 (sample SAMN01162508, study PRJNA174530) | Oral metagenome, whole genome shotgun sequencing project. | biome: Marine environment; feature: Marine mammal; material: Swab sample of the gingival sulcus; isolation source: swab sample of gingival sulcus...
GTGCAAACTCAAGGGTATCTTGAGGAGTAAACTCTTCTATCCCATCGTCAATACTGACAACTTCTCATGATATCTTTATGGCTGGATATGTCCCCACGGTAATATACATATCACTCCCCTTGTTATCAATCATCACTTGAAGGAGTTGATCACGCATAATGTGTTCTGGTTTTATAGTATGTTGCATAATTCTTGTATAAAAAAAGTACTCCCTATTATTAGAGCACTTTTTTTATATTTTTTCAATGATTTATGCAAAAAGAGTTTTCTTTTTCCTCGATAAGTAATAAAAAGTATTTATAACTAAGGTTGCGAGTATCAGCATCCAAGTTTGTGCTCCAGTATCTGGAGTTTCTTGCATATTTTTTGCAACATTAACGGTATTGAGAGTATGAGAATCTTCTTCTGGAGCTGATGTGAGATCTACTGGTGTTTTCTCTGGAGCTACTTGTGTCTCTGAAAGCATAAGAGCTTCATCGATTTCTTCTCTAGGAGCAATTTCTTGCGTCATAAAGTCATAAATTCCTGTATCAAATTCAAGAAAATTTCCGTCCACATCTTGCATTTCAATAAACATCAGAATATAGTTTGTGTTTGAAGTTAATGGTGGTTCTAGAGAGACAATCAATTCAGGAACAAAATAATCTGGTTTTTCGATTTTTAGAACCTTACTTTCAGCAAGAAGTTTGTATTCATAGCTATGTGAAGCAATATTTTGATGGTAACGGATTTTGAGTGTTTTATTATCAAGTACTTCCAAAGAAACAATATTTTGTGCATCACCTGTTATAGTATTGGTAGCCACAAATCCTTCTACATCTTTTGGTGTCGTAAACTCGATACTTCCATCGGTTCCTGAGATAGTCAAAAGACTGTATGAAGTCTCTGCTTGTAGAGCCTCTTCCAGCATCAGTTCTACTACAGCTTCTTCTCCCTCAGCCAAAACAGCTCCTCTGAGAGAAACATCATTGAGAATAGTGAGTTCCCCTTTCACCTCTCCTACATCAAGATTTGGATTTTCAGAAAGTGTTACGCTCAATGTATTTGCATCCAGTACTTTCACTTCCTGAACTTTCATATCTTCTCCATAACTTATATGAAATATCCCAAGAAGTACGAGAAGTGCAATGATTTTTTGTATGTGTTTCATAATACGTATATTAATGTGTAATAAAGAATACATTAATATTAAAACACATATTAGAAACTAAGTCAAAAATTTTACATAAAAATATGTAATAAATTTTGTCAAATTATGATTTTTACCGTAATACAGCCAAAAATATAAGTTTATATGAAAATCTGCGAATGTACTAAATAGCCTATATAGAGAAAATACAGAGATAAAAAGAGAAATCACTCTCATCGTGTAATCACCCCTCGTTTCCCAATAAAGAAAAGGCAAAAAATTAAAAGAGATATCGCAAACAACTCTACCAAAATATCAATTACCAAAGGAGTAGTTAGCTGAAGGTTCGCTACTACTCAGGTACTTCACAGTACCAATAAGATGTTAAATATATTGCTCCCCACAACATTTCAAATAGCAATATCTGATTGTTTTTTGAGTGATGCAATCACAGAAGTTACCAGTTCAGGAGCACTCGTACCAAAAGCAACTATCGTAAGTCCTATAACTGATTCTGGCACATGAAAACTCATCGCAATATTTCTAGCAGAACCTACCAATATATCGGCTCCAAATGCCAGTCCACACACTCCTGCGATAATATACAAAAGTGACATCGGTACAGACACGAGAGCAAGTCCTGAACTATCGTCTACCTGCGTTGTTTCTGTTTTACCTGCAAGTCAAAATGTATAGGAAAAAAACAAAATAAAGAACAGTAAGAATACAAGACTCTCTCCTCGTGAAATCATGTTGATATCCATAGAAGAGAAAAAAGTATCATACGCAAGGAAAAACAAAGCAAGAGAGGCAATGAGTGAAAATGGAACTTCTTTATATATCGTAGAGCTTTGGGCTCTGAGTGGATAGACGATCGCTGCTGCTCCAAGAACCAACCAAGTATTTGCGATATTTGAACCAATAACATTTCACAAAGCAAGCTCTGTTTGCCCTTTAAAGGCAGAAAAGATATTGACAAATAACTCAGGAGCACTCGTACCAAATGCAACAATAGTCAGACCAATTACCAGTGGAGAAATACCAAACCTCTGCGCTAGAGATCCTGCTCCTGAAACCATAACATCAGCTCCTTTGATGAGAACAACAAATCAAAGAATCAAATATATATAATCGCTTCAAATAAAAGTTGGAAGAAAGTTCATAATTGTACTATTGACCCCGGAGTCAAGGTATGTATATACAAACACGATTCCGGAGTCGTTTTGTACTATTTTTATTTTTGAGTAGAACTTTGTGCATCTAAATATGACTGCAATATTTGTTGAGCAGCCACATCGTCTCTATGCTCGTGAAACTCACTCTGAACGGTAAAACTCGAAAAACGCTCATCATGTCATACAATTTTTTTATCAGGAAAGAGCTGTTTCAGCTTTTCTATAAATTTTTCGGTTTTATCAAGTTGTCGTGTATCCTTCCCATATAGGTCGTAAGGAAGTCCAACCAACACGGTATGTATCTCGCGTTGATGTTTGAAAATTTGTTTTAAATACCTGATAATCTTAACTCTCTCAATAATTTCTTTTGGAAATGCAATGCTTTCTCTACTGAGCGCAACTCATACTCGTTTATTTCATAAATCAAGGCAAATATATGACATAGCTTTATTTTCGGGTTAATCGTACGGTAGATTTTACGGCATAATTGGCTCATAAATCAATATAGATTTGATGGTCTCCCAGCGTTTTAAAACTTGAATGAACCCCTCAAAAATCGATATGTTTTTTACTCAGAGGAATATGATATTTTTTTGAAATGTATGCTGCGACATCTCTTGGATGAATACTTCCATACAGTTTTTCTCCTGATCCTGGAAGTTCAAAAGAAAAAACTTCTCCCTCAAGGCATTTTGTGATATTTTCCTTCTCTCACAAAAGCATACGCCTATCTGACTCTTTTTTTTGTGCACTTTGATGTATTTTCTTCTCAATATCTTTTGTGTAGGCTTGGGCAAGTTTTTTAGGAAACAAAAAATTACTTGCATACCCAGATGATACATCTTTTACCTCTCATTTTTTTGCTACATGAAGGACATGCTGTAGAAAAATTACTCGCATAAACAACTCAAATTAGAAATATTATGATGCTGCATTATTTTCATCTGCAAGGGCTTCTTGTTCCTGTTGTTCTGGTGTTTGTTCCAGTTCTTCTACCGAAATACTACAACCAGTCAACTGTGAAGCAAGATTTACATTAATCCCTCATCGTCCTACTGCTTTAGCTCTTTCTCCGTATGGGATATAGGCAATATATGAATTTTCTTCTTCTCCATCCTCTACTTTTACCACACTTGCAGGAGTCAAACTTCGAGCGATGACATCTCTCACATCTCCACTATTTGGGATGATATCTATTTTTTCTCCTCCAAGTTCTTCCATCACGGCTTTGACTCGCATACCTTTTTGACCAATAAGCGTTCCTGCTGGATCAATCTCTTCATACTCACTACTTACGAGAAGTTTTGTTTTCACACCTGGATGTCTCACGACAGCATCAATACTCACTACTCCCTCTCCTATTTCAGGAACATATTCAGCAAATACCGCAGGAACAAGCTCTGCTCTCTTTCGTGAAAGTATAACTTTTGGAAGAGAGTTTTCTTCATGTGATACTTCTGCAATATAGAGATACAGTCTATTATCTGGTACATAGTTATCACGACTCACCTGCTCTGATCGTGGCAAAGAAACTTGATTTCCATTATAGTCAAAAATCACCTTCCCTCATTCAACAAGATCGACTCGCATATTTACCACTTCTCACTGCTTATGAGCAAAGAGCTCATAGATTTTTTCTTTTTCACTATCAGCAACTTTTTGGATGATGACTTGTCTTGCAGCTTGTGATGCAATACGACCAAATATATCTCCATCATGCTCCATAACCTCTTGCGTCATATCAAGTTCGATCACATCACCTTCGTTAAATCCCTCAGCATCTTCTCATAGTTCCTCAAAAGATATTTCTGTATTTGGATCTTCTACTGTTTTTACGACTGTTTTTTCTACAAGGAATTCAAGATTTCCTGTTTCAAGATCAAAATGTACATTTACATTTTCATCTTTATTTCCAAAGTCTTTTTTATATGCCGTTTTCAGTGCTGCTTCTATAATCTCCACCAGTTTTTGTTTTGGAAGTTTTTTTTCTGCTGCAATCATATTTATAGCAGCTTGTATTTTTTGTACATCAAACATAGTCTTTACTGTTAGTCCCTTTCAGGAAAAGTATTATAATATTTTTAAAAGAAAACGAGAATCTGTCACCAAATCCTCGTTTTTCTCCTAAAACTTGGAAGTATTATATATATATCACAAAAAATACAAAATTTATTTTTAAATATATAGAGCAAATAGTTTGCCTCACAACAAAACATATGTTAGCATAAGTATATATGTATAATTCTCTTTCATGACACATACAGATTCAAAATCACATAACGACAGTAAAGAAAAACTGAAAGAAAAAATTCTTTCTCAAGAAGACAAAAAGTCGTATCGATCTACTCGCTTTGAAAAGATAGAAACACAGGTAAAAGAAGCACTGGCTCGCCAAGCAACTGATGATGCACTCAGAGATTTATCACTCTGAGCCCTTGTCGTGTGAAGTAGTGATATCCACTATGAATGCTATCAGACACATGTCATCGTTCGATTTCGTATTGATGGAATCCTCGTAGATATTTTTAAAGTGACGCATGCAGAATACAAGAAAATAAAAGAAAGACTGAAATATGCAGCAAATCTTAAGCTCAACATTAGTCATATTCCCCAAGATGGAAAATACTCACTGCAAATTGATGAAAATAAAAAAGTCGATGTCAGAGTCTCTACCCTCCCCATTTCCTATGGAGAAAATATCGTATGTAGAATCCTTGACTCTACTAAAACTATTATGAATTTTGAAGATCTTGGTTTTTTTTGGACCTCAAAACGTATGCTGGAAAAATCTACTGAAAAAAAATCAGGTATGATTCTCGTAACATGACCTACAGGTTCAGGAAAGACGACTACACTCTACACGATATTAAATAGGCTCAATACAAGAGAAAAAAAGATTATAACGCTTGAAGATCCTATAGAATATAATCTTTCATGAATTGTTCAATCAGAAATTGATGAAAAACACGGAATCACCTTTGAATCTGGACTCAAAGCCTGTCTCCGGCAAGATCCTGATATCATCATGGTATGAGAAATCCGTGATAGTGCAACTCTCAATACCGCAACCTCTGCATCTCTTACATGACATCTCGTACTTTCAACACTCCATACAAAATCAGCAGCTGATACTCTTGATCGTCTTATTAATATGGGACTCAAGCCTTATATACTCGCGTCAGCACTTGATACTATTATAGCACAACGACTCGTTCGAAAGATCTGTCCTAATTGTAAAGTGGAAAAAGAAAAAACGCAAAATGATATAGCTCTCATAGAAGGGATGATGCAAGAAATAGGGATGAAATGACTTTCTGGTGAAAACCTAAAACTCTATACTGGTACATGATGTAGCACATGTAACCATTCATGATATAAGTGACGTATTTGAGTCTATGAGATTATTACTCTCAGTGAACCCATCAAAGATCTCATACGAAGTGGAGGGAGTGTGGAAGATATTATTACAGAAGCAAGAAATGGAGATCTTATCAATATGAAAGAGGACGGCATCTTGAAAGCTATGAAGTGATATACCACAATAGAAGAGATTTTACGAGTATTGTAAAAAAAAGCAGCCTATATACAAAGGCTGCTTTTTTTGAAGAGAAAACTATTTTCTTGTTTTATAATATATCCCCGCTGAAAGGAGAAAAGCGAAAAATACTAACAGCCAGTGTTCTGCTCCTGTTTTTGGAAGCTTATCAGTATCTGAGGCTGCATGTATGGTATTGTTATTAAGACTGGCCTGAGACACTGTCTTTCCTCCATTTCCCAAAGCAATATCTTTGGGTGATACAGAAGGAATGGTGTCATCTTTTTGCATACTTTCTGTCTGAGGAGAAGGAACATCATCTAGTGTTATTTTTTCTGAGTTTTCTGCTGCATTGAGATCCGGAAGCTCTTCTTTTTGAAATATTGAAGTAGTGAAATTTGTAAATGCATCAATACCAGAAGAAATATTTCCTCCATCTGTATCTTGAATATCAAGTACCGTTAATTTATACTGTGTATTTTCTTGAAGATCTGACTCTAAAACAGCAACAATTTTTCTACTATCAGAGTCTCTTACTTCTGATACAGAAATAGAAATCTCCGTATTGGTTTCTTTTTCTTGTAAGAGAAATTCTCTTGGAGTAGATGCTGCTATTTCTTTAGAAAAATACATTTCAATCGATGTAGCATCGATAACTTCTACTCCCTCGATACGAAGTGAACTTACTGTATCTTTACTTCCTTCTGCAAGAGTCATATACTCAAGCTCATTTGAAAAACTTGATTCTGTAGAAAGTGTGTCAACGGAAGTAACTGCAAGATAGTATTTTGTTGCTGGCTTGAGTTCTTTGAGTACATATTCACTCTCCTCGATAAGATTTACCCCTTCTACTTCATAACTTCATCCACTCGCTGTTTTTTCCCCATAATATAAATAGTATCAAACACTCCCCTCAACATCAGACCAATCAAGAGAAATACTGGTATCACTGGCTGATTTGGCTCGTAAATCTTTTGGGGCCTCAAGTGCATATACAGATGAGAATACTCATGCGAGGAGAACACCTACAAGCCATACAGATATTTTTTTCATATGTACTATTTTAAAATTTATAGAATTTTTCTTGCATTGCAATACTAAAACACACTACCACTATCGACATCATATGTTTTTTTTTATTTTTGACAACAATTTATGCAAGCAAAATATGGAAAAATATTGCTATACATTATGTATACCATATTAACGGAAAAATTTTGTCCATATAAATCGACTCAAAACATTCCAAGCATTTCACATCTTTTGCCCTTTTGTAAGAGAATACTGGGTATAGAGAATCTCTACTGGAATCTCTTTATAACGAAGTTTTTTAGCTGATATAATATCAATCATCTCTGAGGCATGCCCCATTCCATCTATCGTGATGGAAATATCTTGGAGTGCAGACTTTTTCATATAACGATAGCCATTATGCGTATCTGAGAGTTTAATATGACTGAGAAAAAAGGTAAAAAGTATCCCTACTTTGAGAAGCAGTTTTTTTCTCCAAGAGACATTCGTAGAACTTTCTGTTAAAAATCGTGATCCAAGTAAAACATCAATATCAGGATTTTCTTGTGCATATTTCTGAAATTTTTTTACGTCATCTATATTATGCTGCCCGTCACTATCAAAAGTAACAACATATCCTTGATCTCATCCGTAGCGACGTACATACTCAAATCCTGTTTCCAGTGCAGCTCCCTGTCCTCTATTTTTATAGTGATGCAGCGCAATAACACTTTCTCAAAAACGGTCCAAAACCTTTCTCGTGTTATCATTTGATCCGTCATTTATCACGATAATATTTCTGTAGCCTGCACCAAGTACCCTTTGTATCGTTTCTGCAAGTACTTCCCCCTCATTGTAGGCTGGAATCACAAATATCTCTTGTCATTTCTGAAACGCAGCTTTTCCCTTATTTTGGATGGCTATTTCCCGTACGAGCGTTGTAATATCACTTTTATTTATCTCAAGTTTTCGCAAAAGTAAGAGTACAAAATAAATCAGAAAAATAATAGAAGTATATACCAGCAGATCTGCTCCTCGCTGCAAACCAAAAATATTCCCAAGTCCTTGAAGCGCTGATGGAAAAAAGGTAAATACCACGAGTCCTCCTCCTATCAGCAAAAACACCACAAAATGCAGGGCGTTAAACTTTTCTCTTTTCGCAATATCTATCCCCAGTAAGAGAATAATAATCCCTGAAATCACAAAGAATATATCCAGAAGATTCATGACTTTACTTTAAAAGATATTTTTTTACAATCATAAAGAAAAATACTACAAAGTAAAAAAACTTATATATGAAAAGCTTTTATCCTGATATTTGAGACTGCAGATACCGTATTTCTGCCAAAGCCATACTGAGAAATTCAGAGGGAAGATTTGCTCTGTGCCTCAAAGAGATGATGGTACATGGAGAATTGCAAACGAAATGGGATATCCCAGGAGGAGGAATTGATCATGGAGAAGATGCAATGCAAACAATTCAAAGAGAAATTATGGAAGAAACCTGACTAGAAGTGACAAGTATCAACCCTCATCCAACTTATTTTTTCGTATGAGAAAGTGCTTGCGGAAATGTTCCTATTGGATTGGTATTCTACGAAGTAATAACAAAAAATTTTGATTACACCCCTACTGATGAATGTCGAGAACTCAGATTCTTCACACTAGAAGAAGCACTCCAAGCTGACATATACCCCGCAGTAAAAACAAGTCTTGAAGAAGCAAAAGAGCTGTTTGGAGAGTTTTAAAAATTTAACTTTCTCCTAATTCTTTCCATACGCGTACAACGTCATTAAACTTCTCCTTCATTTTATCGGAATCTGTATCTGTACTAAATCATTTTACTAATATCCCCCTCACAGTTCCAATTTTTGAGCTTGAACTATTACCTACACTTCATCATGAAAGGTATCAAATTTCTGTACTAAATATTTTTCATACTTCACAGTCTGATATAAATCAAATTTTTGAACTTGAGCTATTTTTTAATGTTCATCCAATAATTCATCAAATTTCCGTACTAAATGAAGAATCTATTTCACAATCAACAAAAATAGTGTTTTTATGATCACTACTTGACATAGAAACATCTTTTTGTCATTTAACTATATTAAATCAAGCTTCAGTTAACCTTTTTAACTTCTCTTGTAAACTACTACCATATTCTTTATTATATCCCTCTGTTCAACAATATGGACATTTTCCACCCTTAAGAAGTCCTCAACAATTTGGACAATTTGTTTTATGGGTTTCTTCACCTCCTTCACTCAGTACCTTTATAGCAGCACTATGCACATCACTAGTAGCACGTTTACTAGGAGAAGGAGCTGCAGTAATTCCAGATATACGAATGGAACCGCGAGTAACCCCTGATATCTTAAAAGATATTTCTTCAATATTTCATTCTTTAGTAATTAAAACTGTGTCACTTCATTCTGTCCAAGTAAAATTTCAATTACTATCTGTATGTTGATCAATCTCATTAACTGTTAACTTTTTTCAGTTAATTGTAATATCTCTTTCACCATTTGTGAGAGTAAATTGTATTCTTATGCTCCCTACCTCACTTACAATACTTTTATTAGCACCTCAGAAATCTCATAATATTTCTCGCATATTGTTATTTAAATTAAGAATTAAAATACATATATCATATATACTATATATAATTTGTCAAACTTTTCGCAAACATTTCTTCGATATCCTCACGAATCTGACTCACCAGTTGTAGGTCGGTAATATCGGCAATTTTGAGATCTGGGAGTCCGGATTGTTTCACTCCGTAGACTTCTCCGGGTCATCTGATTTCGAGGTCTATTTCCGAGAGTTCAAATCCATTATTCGTTCGCTCCATGGCCTTGAGCCTGTCTGTTGACTGTCCTGTGGTGGGAAAGAGGTAACAGTATGACTGATATTGTCAGCGTCCGACTCGTCCTCGAAACTGGTGCAACTGCGAAAGTCCAAAACGCTCTGCTCCCTCAATACACATAATCGTTGCATTCGGCACATCTACTCCAACCTCTACTACGGAGGTACTTGAAAGCACCTGAATCTTATTCTCTGAAAAATCCTTCATAATACTTTCTTTTTCTTTGGCTTTCATCTTCCCATGCAAGAGCCCAACCTGAAAAGGATGAAAAATATCTACCAAAGACTCATAGGTGTTCACGGCATTTGCCATGTCCATTTTTTCAGATTCTTCCACAAGAGGAGAGATCCAAAATACTTGTCGCCCTTTTTCGAGCTCACTTCTGATAAATAATTCAATTTGTCTTCGCTCTGCATCATTTTTCGCAACTTTGGTATGAATCTCTTTTCGTCCCTTTGGATACTCTGAAATAATCGATAAATCCTGGTCTCCGTATAGCGTGAGAGCAAGCGTACGAGGAATCGGAGTGGCTGTCATGTTGAGATTATGCGGGATGAGTCCCGATTTATTTCCGAGTCCAGATTCGAGAACCTCTCGCTGCTTAACCCCAAATCTGTGCTGCTCATCGACAATCACAAATCCAAGATTTGCAAAGAAAACATCTTCCTGCACCAGCGCGTGCGTACCAATCACTACATCCACATTCCCTGCTTTTAAATCTGCTTTGATTGCTTTTTTTTGTGCTGCGCTCGTGCTTCCAACGAGCAAGTGAGACGTGAGTCCAAACTCTATCAGCATCTTTTCCATACTCGCAAAGTGCTGACGAGCAAGAATTTCCGTTGGTGCCATAAGAGCGACTTGGATTTTGGAATTTCAGCTTTGTGTATTTTTTGTTTTTTTAACTTCTCACACAAAACCGCACTCTTGAATTCTCTCTCCTCACAGGAGAGAGAGGCTACAAAACTTTTTCTCAAATAGCATATAAATATCTTCTATATTTTTTGATAGTTCTTCGTTTTTTATTCGTATTATTTGAATATGATGAGCTGTTATAAGTTCATCTCGAATAGCATCATACTCTTGCTGATTTTCATGAATTTTTCCATCTAATTCTATGATAACTTTTTTTTCATCACAATAAAAATCTGCTATATATCTTCCTATCACATGCTGTCTCCGAAATTTTAAATTATGAAATCTTCTATTCCGCAACATTTCCCACACATATTGTTCTGAGCTAGTTTGATTTTTCCTGAGATTTTTAGAAAGCTCTTTTACATACTGAGGCACTATAGTATATCATTGTCTCATACTGTAGCCCTCCTCTCCTTGAGGAGAGGAGATTCAGAGGTGAGGTTTTGTGTGAACACAAGAAATTCAGAGGTGAGGGTGCTGAGCTGATTCAGAAGAGATTCACAGACAAGCTCTCTCATTCCCCCTTATCGCATGTATCATCGCTACAAGACATACAATGGTTTTTCCTGTCCCGACATCTCCCTCAAGAAGTCGCTGCATGGCATGAGGTTTTTCCATGTCTTTAAGAATTTGAAAGAGAGCGACCTTTTGTCATCCAGTAAGAGCAAAAGGAATATGCGTGAAAATTTCTTTTACATACTCAGCATCCAGTGGAATAGGCAGTGACTTCCCTTCAGAGGTATCAAATTTTTTGTACTTTGCGGCAATGGCTTGATAGTTGATTTGATAAAGCTCTTCGTATGCAAGTCTTGCCTTTGCTATATCAATATCATGAGAATTCTTCGGAAAATGAATTTTATACAATGCCTCTTTCCGAGAAATAAAACTATATTTTTTCAAGATTTCAGCAGGAAGATTTTCTTTGATTTCTGAAATATATGTTTTCAGATTTCACATTTTAGACTCCATCCAAGTCCCTGGAATATATTGTGCGTCTGAATATATGGGGACAATCGATCCTGATATTTTTGAAAGATCAGTTTCAAGATTTGGAGAAGAAAAGCTGACTTTTCCATAATTGTATTTTACCTTTCCTGAAAGTAATATTTTCTTTCCCGTATACATTTTGAGCTGACTTGCAAGATACTTTCTATTAAACCATACAGCCTCTGCCAAAAATCCATTTTTATCTTCGATAATTGCCTTCGTGAGGAGTTTATTTCCACTCGTTCGAGTCGTATCAACAGAAACGAGCGTCACAAGCATCGTATTTTTTTCTTTAAGATTAATAAGAGAAAAAGTATCGAGTACTTGCGTCCTATCTTCATAATCCCTCGGAAAAAACTTGAGCATATCTTCCACCGTTTCTATCCCAGCCTTTCCAAGAGCCTGGATATATTTATCCGTCGTGCGGAGCAAGGATTTTGTTAGTTTGGTTTTGAGCATAAGATAATCTTCCTCTGAATCTAGCCCAGGCTACTCTCTCTTCAATCGAAGATTGAATTCACCTTGTCCTTCTTTCTACGAAAGACGGAGAGCTACATAAATTATATTCTTTAGTATATACAAAATATATATTTTTCAAACTTGCTTTTTATACCTTTTTTTATAGAATCTGCGAGAATTGTTATCTTATCTCTCCTCTGAATCTCCTCTCTTTACAAAAAGAGAGGAGGGCTACAGAATATATTCTCATCTATTGCAGCCCCTTTCTCTTCTGAAAGAGAAAGGATTCAGGATAGAGATACCCTTATGAACGAATTACTTAAAAAATACCAGCTGGAACTCTCGGATGAAGAACTTCAGAAATTTGAAACATTTTTGGAGATTTTCATGGAGACCAACGCTCAAATCAATCTTTCTGCGATTCGAGACGCTGAGGGAATTATTGAAAAACATTTTGTAGACTCTCTAATGTTGGCAATATTTATGGATATAGAAGGAAAAGTTGCTGATATGGGGACGGGATGAGGTTTTCCAGGAATCCCTTTGGCTATCACGCATCCAGATGCACATTTTACTCTTATAGATTCTGTTGGGAAAAAACTCAAATGCGTAGAAAAATTTACCCAAGAACTTGAACTACATAATGTAGATACCCTCAATGGACGAGCTGAAGATATTGGAAAAAATATGGAATATCGAGAACAATTTGATATGGTAGTATCTCGGGCTACTGCTTACTTTCCTACTCTGCTTGAATATGTGATTCCACTTCTCAAAGTCTGAGGCATCTTTGCAGCCTATAAACTTGATGACAAAGAGGAACTTAAATCTGCAAAAAAAGCCCTTGCAAGACTCGGAGCAAAAATTGCAAAAGTCAAAAACTACACTCTTGCAAATCAAAAACGAACTATCGTATTTATAGAAAAAATAACCAAGACCCACCCCAAATATCCACGAAAAGTCGGAATCCCACTGAAAGAACCGATACAATAATCCTCACTTGCACCCAAGGGTATCGCTTCACAGAAATTCTCTCCTTTACATAAAGGAGAGAGGCTACAAAATCAGCAGGAAGATTATCTATAATCACTTAACCCACTCCCTTATGATATATATACTCCCAACCGACACCTGCTACGGCATCTGATGTGCACTTGATGATAAAAAGAGCTATGAAAAAATATACAAAATCAAAAAAAGAAGCTTTGATAAGCCTCTGGCTATTATGGTGGAAAGTTTTGACTGGCTAAGAAATAATACAGAACTCACTGCAGAACAAGTAGATTTCTTAGAAAATTATGAAAAACCCTTTACTGTTTTGACTCAGTCTATTCCTATCCGACTCTTTCTTGACTATCATGATGATCATGAG
>PDWI01011006.1_pt1 | contig 13451 bp, 10 predicted proteins | sample 1430891 | NCBI WGS metagenome assembly PDWI01 (sample SAMN01162508, study PRJNA174530) | Oral metagenome, whole genome shotgun sequencing project. | biome: Marine environment; feature: Marine mammal; material: Swab sample of the gingival sulcus; isolation source: swab sample of gingival sulcus...
TTCAAAAACTTCTTCGTCTGTAAAATAAGGAACATTCAAATTGTCGGCAATGTTAAACGGGCTGGCGTTATCGCTCACTACGCCTACAATGTTTGAAACTCCGACCAAAATTACGCTTTTTAAACAATGTTCATTTCTGGTATGATAAAGATTTCTGATTGTATGTAAAAATTGTCCAAAAATTTCAGGGTTGAGACTTTCAATTTCATCAATGATTATTATAAGTTTTTTGTCAATGCAAAGTGAAATTTGTTTTTCAAATTCTTTGATTGTTTCAATTTGCCAGTTAATATTTTGCTGTTTTCTTAGTTCTCTGCAAAAAGTATCGAAAGTATCGGCAGCCGAAAAATCATTAAAACCCTCGACCGAAAAATAAATAGGGTGGTAACCTTCCTTGTTCAGTTTTTCTGCCAATTGCCTGAAATATGTGCTTTTGCCGGATTGTCGTGGTGCCCAAATGGTAAAATATCTTGATTTCTCAACTAAGTTTAATCCCTTCTCAATCAAAGGAGTTCTTTCAATAGTATAATGTTGATGAGCAATATTAGGACCTGATGTATTAAATTCTCTCATATATATTTTTTTTACAAATTTACCATGAAATTTTTACAGAAATAAAAAAAACTAATTCACTATTAATCAAATATTTATATTTGAAATTTACTTAGCCAATAGTCCGTTATTTTCAATAAAAAAAATAACGGATAATGAGTGATTTATATTGATGCCTCGCACAAATCCCGCAACCCTATGACCATCAGCACATTAAGATTTTATTTTTTCATTCTTAATTTAACAAAATGTTGTTTTGTGTACCACTCTTTTTTTATTGCCCACATCAATGAGCAATCTTTTCAGATGTGTGCTGTTTATGTCAAGATTTCAGTACATTCACAAATGTATAATATATCTGCAAACCGACAAATGTTTCACCGCTTTATTTTTTTAAGTTAGAAATTAGGAGAGGGAAGTGGGAAGTTTGAGTTTCCTAACTCCCAACTTAACGAACTGTTGTTTTGTTAAACAGAACAGAAAAGCAAGAGTTTCTGTTGGTTTAATTTATTAAAAAAGGTATTTTTGCCACAAAATTCAACAAGACAAAGCAAGAACAGAAGCTGAAATAAACAGACATTAAGCAAATTAATTGTTTTTATCGACAATTACTGACTTAAGCACATTTATTTTTCATGAATAAAAAATTACAAAGATTAAAATATCTTCTTTCCGATTTTTTATCAGGAATGTCGGCATGGAGTCTTTTTTATATTTTCAGAAAAATTTCAATCGAAAGCCAAAAATACGGATACAAAATTCCAATAGAATTGGATTCTAAATTTTATCTCGGTTTGGCTATTATTCCATTGTTTTGGATTTTATTGTATTATTTGACAGGATATTACAAAAATATTTACAGAAAATCGAGGCTTAAAGAGCTTGGAAATACGATTTACTGCTCGTTTATTGGAGTTATTATAATATTTTTTGTGCTTATTCTTGACGATACCGTTTCGTCGTATAAGAATTACTATTTGTCTGCCTCTTTTCTTTTGTCTGTCCATTTTTTTCTTACTTATATTCCGCGTTTTATCATTACAAACACAACCATCGGGAAAATCAGAAAAGGAAAAATCGGATTTAACACCTTGATTATCGGGAGCAACAAGAAAGCCATGAAATTATACGACGAATATGTATGCAAGCCCAAATCAAACGGCTTTAAATTTGTCGGTTTTGCCAACGTGCATAAATACGTGAGCAACAAACTCAGGAAAAGGATCAAGCATCTCGGCTCGTTCAACGATTTAGAGGAAATAATCTCTTTGAATAAAATTGAAATTGTCATCATTGCCATAGAATCGTCGGAACACGAAGAGGTTTGGCGCATTATCAACAAACTACAAGGGCAAAAAGTGCAGATAAAGGTCATTCCGAACATGTACGATATTTTGTCCGGCTCGGTAAATATTTCAACCATTTTTGGCGAGCCTTTGATTGAAATTTCGCACGATTTAATGCCGGAATGGGAAGCCAATGTCAAGAGAATGATTGATATATTTGCCTCGACTTTGGCATTGATTGTTTTTTCGCCGCTTTATTTATTTTTGGCAATAGGCGTAAAACTCTCTTCGCCCGGACCTATATTTTATAGCCACGAGAGAATCGGGAAATACGGAAAGCCTTTTACCATTTACAAATACCGCTCAATGTATGTCGATGCAGAAAAAAACGGACCGGCATTGTCCTCGTCAAACGATACGCGCATAACGCCTTTCGGGAAGTTCATGCGGAAATCGCGTCTCGACGAATTTCCGCAGTTTTTCAATGTCTTGCGTGGCGATATGTCGTTGGTAGGTCCGCGTCCCGAACGGCAATTTTACATTGATAAAATAATGGAGCGCGCGCCACACTATTCGCATCTACAAAAAGTGCGTCCGGGAATAACTTCTTGGGGACAAGTGCGATACGGTTATGCCGAAAATGTGGACGAAATGATAGAACGACTTAAATACGATTTAATTTATATTGAAAACATGTCGTTGTATGCCGATCTGAAAATTATGATATACACCATAAAAACCGTTTTAAATGCTTCGGGAAAATAAATTTTCGGGGTGCGCAATCCCTCAAAAAAAATCGTTTTTTAAAAATTTCGGTACATTTCCGATAGCGAAAAAACATGTTTCAGCATGGCAATTTCCGTATTGTTCAGCTTTTTTTCCCGTCGTTTCATGACCTGTTCTGCTGTTTTCAGAAAACGCTCAAAACGCTGTTGTTTGAATCCGAAAGCCCCGCCTTCGGCAAACGAGGGAATGAAATTTCGGGGAAATCCGGCACCAAAAATATTACAGCCGACTCCCACAACCGTCCCTGTGTTAAACATTGTGTTGATCCCGCATTTTGAATGGTCGCCCATAATCAATCCGCAAAATTGCTGTTTCGTGTCTGCAAAACGCTTTTCGGCATAGTTCCACAGGCGCACTTTATTGTAGGTGTTTTTCAGGTTCGATGTGTTTGTGCCTGCGCCCAGATTGCACCATTCGCCCAATATCGAATTGCCAAGAAAGCCTTCATGCCCTTTGTTTGAATATCCGAAAATTACGGCATCGGCAACTTCGCCGCCTATTTTTGAAAACCTGCCAATGCTCGTTGAACCGTAAATTTTTGCATTTACCTTAACAACTGCATGCTCGCACAAAGCAACCGAACCGCGCAAAACTGCTCCTTCCATAATCTGTGCGTTTTTGCCAATGTAAATATAACCGTCTGTCGGATTTAGTATTGCACATTCTACGCTTGCGCCGGATTCGCAAAAAACACGCTCCGGATTTATCACTTGGTTCGTGTTGCTCAGTTTTGCCGATTGCCTGTTTTGGGTCAAAAGTTCAAAATCTGCCTTAATACTTGCTTTGTTCAATACAAAAATATCCCACAAATTTTTTATTTGCAATACGCCGGTCGGGCAATCGACTTTTTTTAAATCTTCAAACTTTTCTGTCGGTTCTGCCTTGGCTGCAATCCATGTGTCTTGAAAAAATAAGCACTCGCTTTTGTTCAAATTTTGTATGTGAAAGATCAATTGCCGGCTCGGAAGAATCGAACTGTTGATGTAAATGTTTTCCGCTTCGGTCTTTAGCGGGAATTTGGCTTGCAAATAATCTTGGCACAAATAGCTTACTTCGTGTCCTAAAAGTTTTTCCCATTTTTCTTTTATGCTTAAAATACCCAATCGTATTTCAGAAATTGGTCTGGTGTAAGTCAGCGGAAGAAGGTTCTGAACCAATTTGTTATCGTCAAATAGTATGTAATTCATGTTTTTTGTAATTGAAGGTACAATAATAAACGACAAGGTATGTATTATATGCGAAGATGCAAAAAAATAATTGTTACAGGAGTTTGAAAAATTTTGCTTTGCCAATAGAGCGAACCAAACTATTCGCCCGAAACTTGCCAATGGGCATTTCTTTTTACGATAAGCTCAAAGTCGTCGAAGTAAGCCGAATCTTTTTCCGGATTCCACAGATAAAATTTCAGCGTACTGTTCAGCACTTTTTTCGGAACAACAAAAGATAGCGCGAGCCTGTTCCACTCGGCATTTGTCGAATCTGTTTGTTGGGTCGATAGATACAGTTCTTCCGATTTTATGGCTTGGGCAACAAGGTGTATTTTGTTGTTTTTGCCGTATTTCCATATTGAAACAAAAATTGAGTCGTTTTTTTGGATATTGCAGTGTCTCAGGGTCAAAGCGTAGGCTGTTTCCGAGAGCATTTTGTAGGAATGTTTCCCTGTTTTGTGTTTTTCGTTGCTGATTCCTTTTCCCGATTCAAGTTTCATGAGATCAACATTGGTTTGAAAAAACAGTTCGTCGGGCGTTCGGGTTTCAAAACTGCATATGATCTTGCTGTTTTTCAGCTTGTTTTCCTGCTTGTCGTTTCGTTTCAATACGAGTAGTTCTTCGTTTTCAAAATCGGTTTTCCATTTGCTGTCCGAGCGGTATTCCTTGATTCTTTGCGTGTAAAATTCATTCAAGGGGTATTTGTCTTTTTTCAACAATACGATTATTTGCGCGTCCTCAACTTTGGGAAACAGTGAAATATGTTTTCGCCATGCCAAATGAGGCACAATATGGTTCGAGGCGCATACTTTTGTTGTGTCGGCAATTTGCCTGATGTGTTTATAGATTGTTTCCGTATTGTATTTAGATTCATACATTTCCGAACTCAGGATATTGCATTTGTAGTTTATTGGATCTTTGATCAGACGGTTTGAGTTCGGAAGTTTATAAAGAGTCGTTCCCAAAGTCAATACGAGCAATCCGATTCCTATGTTTTTTTGCAAATCGGCACGCTTTATTTCGCCGATAATGGCAAAGGCAACAAAAGGAAGCAGGGAAGCAAACTCAATGGAATACATGCCCATGATGCTCCAACGTATCGGCTCGTCGTTAAACATTTTTTTTGCCAAAAGAGGCACGAACAACAGCAAATATTGCGGACGATACAACAAGAGAAAGCCTCCGGAAAGAAAATAAACAAGGTAAAATTCTCTTTTTATATTATCGTAAGCTGCATTTCCCGAATGGTTTTTAAATAACAACAGGATTGCTTCTATCGGATTTTTCAAGATAAACATCAAGGCGGAAAAAGGCGAATTGCCTAAAGCTGCGTATTGAAACAAACTGTACTGTTTGTGTTCGGTTTCGATTGCAGGAATGGCAATGTGAAACACAAACAAAAAGTACGATACGGAAATGAGGATTCCGTAAGCAGAAATCAATCGTATTGTTCTGTCTTTAAAGCGAAAAATCAACAGAAATAAAAAAATAAAAAGCAAGCACAAAGCCATGTCTTCGCGCGATGTGAGCACGATAAAAAAGACAATGCCAAACCAAAGCCATTTTCTTTGTTGAAGAAAGAGCAATAGAACCGGCAGCAACGACGAGGCAAAAAAAGTAATGTTGCAATCGGATGTAATGGCGGTCAAGCGTCCGAAAATTACGAAATAATGAATAAAAGCAAGGCTCGAAAGAAACGGGCGATTTGTTTGCAGCAAAATTAACTTGTAAACCGCCCAACCTCCGAAAAGTATTACTGTCGATTGAAGAAACAGCAAAGTGTACGTTCCTGTAAAATTTCCTAAAAGCCAATAAAACGGCAGCAATATCATGAGGGTCGTAGAGAAATGATCTTGAAGGAAATTCATCTGCTCGTGAAGGTAAATCTTGCTGTTGTTGAGACTAAAGTGGGCATAATCGTAAAATGCAAAATTATAAGCTCCGTAATCCCATGCAAAGGTTTTAAAAAAATAATGATTCAGAAACGAAACCATGAACATGATTGCGGCAAAAAATACAAACGCAAGCAGGAAAAAATAGTGTCTCTTGATTTTCTTTTTTATACTACTCTTGTCCGGCATTTTACAATTGTTCTCTTTGTGTGATTTTCTTGCGTATTCAGCTTGCTTAAATTTTTGAGTTAAAAAAACGATTTTATCTTTCGATTATCAATTTTTCAAGCAGTTTGGGGCTGTTTTTCAAATTAATGATTACGAAATATATGCCCTTGTCTAAATTAGAAACATCAATATTGGTGCTGTTGCAAGATAAGATACAACTTCCTAATAGATTCAAAATCGAAATATTTTCAATCTTGTGCTTACTTCCCAATCTGATTCTTAAAGTGTTAGAAGCCGGATTGGGGTAAATTTTAACATCAACTTTGGTAAGTTCTCTTGTTCTAAGAAGCTCTCTCAGCAGCTTCGGTCGGTTAAAAATATTATCTAAGTAAATAATTCTATTTTCCACCCAATTTGTAAGGTATTGAATATTCCCATCATAGTCAAAATCGTATTCGTTCCATGCCAATAATTCTCTTTCATACACGCCGTTTTTGTTTAAGTAATTATAATAATCACGAAACAAAGCAAGAATACTATTGGTAGAAATTACGGTTTCTCTTAGGTGATTCCATCTTACTTTAAGTTTGTCGGTAAAAAGCGTATCGAGGATCAGTCGTCTGTAAAATTTGTTTGAGATTAAGTCGTTGCTTATGTTATCTTGCTCGCCTGTCCAGTTGATGCCGAGTGTTGCGTCTAAATCCCAAGGAACGTAGAAATAAGGTTTGTCTTTTTTGTATTTTGCCACAAATAAATTTTTGCCTGTATTGTCTTTGGCACGCAAAAGATTCATGAAAATAAAATAATTGACCGCATTATCAATTTTAAATTTATCTGTATAATTTTCATAAAAATCTGCATTCTTGGCATTGATGACAAAATCAACAAAATTGTATAAGTTTTCCCAACTTGTGGTATCTTTCGGATAAATATATCTGTAACCTCCCCAAAAATCCTTGTTGTTGTCGTATGGAGGCAAATCTGAAAATGTTGTAGCACCGCCCCACTCTTTTCCTTTGTATAATTCTCCTTTTATTTCGCCATTTTTAAATTTTTTCAGTCTCAATTGTTTTTTATCAATCCTTTCGCTCAAAGCATACACGCCTCGATATTCGTTGCTTACGAATAGCTCTACAAATTTTTGTCTAACGCCGTTTATGGCTTTGGTTTCGTCTTTTAAATAATACAAGGTGTCTATTTTGTTCCATAACTCAAAGCATATTTTGGTACGCATTCTGAGCGGTTCGTTGTACATGGCTTGCAAATTCCAATCGTCGTCGCTACGCATGTTCAGCAAACTTATATTTTTGGTGTCATCGCCATTTTTATTTTTCCAAAATTCTATGCGCAAGGATTTTTTCGGATATGCTTGCGTAGAGCCGCCTCGATATTCAATACCTATGTTATTTTGTATGAAATTGCCGTTACTTTCGCACAAAGCAAACTCGGCATAAACTCTTGGTTCATCAACGATTGCTTCTGATGTATCTATACTTACGATTGGCAATTGTGTGAAATACAATTTATAGGTCTGCTTGTTTTGGTCTGTTACGGCATATGAATTACCTGTTTCAAGCTCGGTAACAGGCGATGAAAAATCGTAAAATAAGCCTGCTGATAATATCCGGTTTTTCAAATTTGGATATTCTGTATTCAGGATAGCAACATCTTTGTTTATTAAAATCAATTTTTTAGCATCATCTTTATGAAGAAAGATAGTGTCGATTTGCACAACTTCATTTTGTGAAAACAAAGAAAAACCGCATAAACACAAAATCGTCAATTGTATTATTTTGTTCATCTGTTTTTATTTTAAGTTTTTGTTTCTTAGATTTTCAGGAGTTGTTGCCATGGCGACTTTTTTTTGTCCCGACATTCGGGGCGGCAGATTGATCTCCCTCTGCGGACTGCGGTCTTCGTTTTGAATTTTTGCAAATGATATTTATTCAACGTAAAATTTGTTCATTTATCTATTTCTGAAAGTTTTAATAAATATATTTTACCGGTGATTGCCATAATCTATAATTATCGTCACACTCGTAAGTCTTAGAAGGATTCGTAAAATATATTGCATATTTTCTATTATCCCAATAAGGTGGCAGTATAGGGTAGTTCGTTCCGCAATGGTGTTTTCTGATTGCTTCGTCTGCCATTCCGTCTGTGTCTCTTAGGTATGTGTTTAAGTGAACAATTTTAACAATGTCGGCAATGAAAAAAAACCTTCGTTCTTTTATATGTGTGTCTGTTCCACACATTGTTATCCTGTGTTCTTTTCCTACGTTGTCATTTCCTGATACTAAAATTTTATCGCATTTTTTAGCTATGTTGTAATTTAGTATCCACCCCAAAGTTACACCAAGCCTTTTTACCAAATAGTTTCTTTTGGTATCTTGCACACAAATTCCTTTAAAATTAATATTTTTATTTTTTAAGCATTCTTCGATTGTCATAATTATTTATTTTGTTAGTTAGCCTTAACGAAAGCGTAGCAGTGCGCAGGCTGCAAGTTAGATAATAAGTTCCTAAAATACGAATATTTATTATTCTACCAAAAGTTTATGTATTGATTTTTTTCGGAGGGTGAAAGTCCCTTACACGCTATGTCCTAAGTTTTATTTTATGTGGACAATTATATATATGTGCTGTGAGAGCTTCTCCCTGCCTTAACCGACAGGGCGGGCTACTTGATTCGGCAGAGTTCTTTCTTGTTTTTTTACTTCTTGATTAAAGAAATCTTCTAATTTTTCTTTCCCATATTTTGGTGCTTGCATGTCCATTACCATTATTGTCAAAAAAAATTCAATAGGTCCATAAGTTTTCTGATTGGTAAAAGTACGAAAAAGCCAAATAACAAATCTTCGTATCCAATCGGGGAAATGAACTATTTTAGTAGGTTTTCCATATGCCTTTAATGCCAATTCTGCAATTTCGTTATGAGATAAGATATCAGGTCCGCCTACGTTTATTTCTTGTTTGTTTCGATTTATTGAATCAACAACAACATTTGCTAAATCTTTTCCGTGAATTGGATTCATTTTAAGTTCTCCTTTGCCAAAAAGATATATCCTTCCGCCTTTTGCCATTTTAAGAAAATCGCCCATATCGGAAAAGAAACCATTGGGTCTTATAATGCAATAATCCAATCCGGAGCTTTTTAAGTAATCAACTAATTTTTCCTTTGCTTCTCCGCCTTTTATATGCCTTAATTTATCTCCGTTAAGAAGCGAGATATAAATAAACTTTGTAACACCATTTTTTTGGGCTTCATCTATTAAGTTTACATTTGCCTGATAATCAACCTCCATATAGGTCAGTCCATCTTTTTGACGTGTAATGCCAACTGTGCTTATAACAACATCAAGGTCTTTGCAGATTCCTTTAAGCGATTTAGGTTCTGTTACTTGTGCTTCTATTATTTCTAAATTGGGAGATTTTATATTTACTTTCGCTTTATTACGCACTATTATCCTTGTCTCAAAATTTCTTTCAATTAATTCCTGAGTTATAAAGCGTCCTAAATATCCTGTTGCTCCTGCCAATAATACTTTATTCATAATATTTATTTAAATTTAGATATTCTGTATTCAAGTAAGCAACATCTTTATGAAAAAAGATAGTATTGATTTGCACAACTTCATTTTGTGAAAATAAAGAAAAACTGTATGAACATAAAAGCGTCAATCGTATTATTTTGTTCATTTGTGCGTACTTTAAATTTGGGGCTATTCGTTTTTTGTTTTTTGTGTCAGAACGAAACATTGGTCGCCCTCCACTGAGCTTTTGTTTTGAATTTCAACAAAGATACTCGTAAAAATTCAAATCATTTCGGAACAAAATTAATTCATTTTATGAAAAAAATCAATCAGAAGCCAAAAGAAAACGGAGCGCAATAAAAAAAGAGAAGTTTTTTGCTTGCTCGACTTATTTTTTTAATTTTATCAGATGAAGTTATTAACAAAGAAGTTCAAGTTGGAAGTCAGAAAACAAAAATCTCCTTCTCCCAACTTCTCTAACTTAAAATATAAACAAATGAAACCCAAAAAAACGCTAAAAATAGGACGTTCAAACTTTGAACTAATGATAAAAGGCAATCATTATTTTGTTGATAAAACAGCTTTAATATGCCTCGACCAAAACGTTTCGGCAAAAGTTTGAATTTATCAATGATTGACTATTTCTTTAATATTCAAAAACCGCAAAGCAAGGAACTGTTTACCGAATTTGAAATTGCAAAAGACAAGGCATTTTGCGAAAAGCATCAAAGCAAGTACCCTGTTATCAGTATCAGTCTGAAAGGTATAAAAGAAGACAATTGGAATGAATGTTATGGGAGCTTTAAGAACATAATACATAGGCTTTATACAAATAATATATCTTAAATTCTATTAGTAAATGCGACAGATTAAACATTTCTCTCTTTCCTAAATGTAGCGTAACGGAATGAAGGAAAGAGAGAAAATCGTGAAAGCATTTTCTATCTTCAATTAAATGTTCTACCTTTGTTTTCGTCTAAAAAAATAATAGGATGAAACATTTACCCTGGCGTGAAGATACGCATTAAATGAATATTTACAATGTGGAAAAACAAAAAGTGAAATAGCAACCTTATTAAATGTGCACAGAAGCACTGTTTATAGAAAGATCAAACGTAGTAGCCGAAAACGAGGAAGTTATTTGCCAATGAACTTGCCCAAGAGAGGAATGAGCGTTTTTGCAGGCATCGTAAATTTGATCACAGACAACGAAAACTTATTGATAAATTGCTTACAGCAGAACAATGGTCTCCTGAACAGATAAAAGGCTACTGTGATAAAGAGGAAATAGACATGGTTTCTCATGAAAAGATTTATCAATATATCAGGATAGACAAAGTTCAAGGAGGCACATTATACAAACATTTAAGGTACAAGTTAAAACATCGTAAACGTCCTATTTTGGGAAACAACAAGTAATAAAAAACACGGTTTCAATAGAAAAAAGACCCGCAGTAATAAACAATAAAGGGGGTTTGAGCGAATATTCAGAATAAATTAATCAGACAATATATACCAAAAACAGTCGAATTTTAATAACTTTGACGATAACTTTATAACAAAAGTACAACATAAAATTAACAGAAGAGCCGGGAAGAACTTACAATTAAAAAAAACAAAGGATATGTTTTTCAGTGCTGTCGCATTTGAGACTTGAATCTAAGTAAAGAATTGATAGATAACAATATTCCTGAGGATAATATAGTAAAAGCAGCAATAGTATTTGCCGGCAAAGAACCCTTTGTCAATTGATAATCGTAACATTTTTTTTGAAAAAACAAAGGCTAACAGCCAAACACCTGAAACCTAACACTTAATATCCAAAAAATAAAATTATAAGCAAATGAAAGCAAGAACCTTTGTAGAAAAAATCCGCAAGTATAAAGAAGACATTTGAGAAAATGGGCGGCGAAAAAATTGCCAATCCCAATCAATTATTGGTTGTTTTAGACCATAACGCACCACCGACATCGGCAAAATTGGCATCGCAATATCAGGAAATCCGAAAAATTGTAAACGAGCAAAAAATAGAGAAGTTTTACGATGCAGGCAAGGGCATTTGTCATCAAATAATGAGTTATCATGCCAAGCCCGGAATGATAATAGTCGGCAGCGACAGTCATACTTGTACGGCAGGAGCGTTCAACACAATGGCAGCAGGAATAGACCGAACCGAAGCAGCAGGATTGTGGAAAAGAGGCGAAACATGGTTTAGAGTGCCTGAATCAATAAAAATAAACCTTACGGGGAAGTTTCAAAAAGGCGTGTATGCCAAAGATTTATCCCTGTGGATAATAGGAATGATTGGTTCGGCAGGCGCAAATTATATGTCGATTGAGTATCACGGCGAGGGAGTTAAAAATTTGGGCATTTCAGAGCGAATGACAATTGCAAATCTTGCATCGGAAATGGGAGCTAAAAATGCTGTTTTTCCGCCCGATGAGGTTTTGTCTGAATTTTACGGAATGGAAATAAACGGCATTTGGGCTGATGAAAATGCCGAATATGCAAGAATTATAGATATTGATATGTCTGAAATTTTCCCGTTGGTTGCAGCACCGCATCATGTTGATAATGTTAAGGCATTATCAGAAGTTAAGGGTATAAAAATAAATCAAGGCTTTATAGGAACATGCACAAATGGTAGAATAGAAGATATAAGAGAGGCTTGTAAAGTGTTGGAAGGTAAACATATAGCACATGATTTTCAATTATTGGTAACACCTGCATCACAAAAAATTTATTTGCAGGCAATCGAGGAAGGTTTAATAAGTAAGTTAATTGCATCGGGAGCAAATATATTATCGTCATCTTGCGGACCATGTTTGGGAACAGGGCAGGGGATACCCGCCGACGGCTATAATGTAATATCCACTTCAAACCGCAATTTTTTGGGCAGAATGGGTAATAAAACCGCAAGTGTTTATTTGGCATCGCCCGCCAATGTTGCCTACACCGCTTTGAAAGGCGAAATTGCAGACTCGAGAAATAGTGATGCACAAGATAAATTTCCTTATCAAACCGAACAAAGTCATACGCTTACTATCGACGATGACGATAACAGACGATTGGGCAATGTGTGGAATTATAAAGATGTTGATAATTTGAATACTGATTTGATGTTTGCAGGTAACTTAACTTATAATGTTTTAAGTTCTGATGCTCCGTCTATTATGCCTCATTTATTTATTGATTTTGATGCTAATTTTCATAAAAACGTTAAATCGGGAGATATTATAATAGCAGGAGATAATTTTGGTTGCGGGAGTTCGCGCGAGCATCCATCAGTTGGACTGGCTTATGCGGGTGTGCAAGCCGTTATTGTTAAGTCGGTAAACAGAATTTTTTATCGTTCGGCAGTTAATCAAGGTTTATTATTGCTTGTTTTGCCCGAAGTTGTAGATGCTTATCAGCCCAATGACACAGTTAGCTTGGATTTAGGCAAAGGAATTATATGCAAATTATAGATAAAAAAGGTTTGGTCAATTGGATTAAGGCGGAAAGTTAAAACGGCTTTCATTATTAACGGTAAGAGATGTACCATTAGTGCATCTCTGCCTTTCATAAATTAATTATGGAACTTACTAAGGCTTTATTTTGGGATACAGATATAAATCAACTTGATTATGAGAAACATGCAAGGCATATCATAGGGCGTGTTTTGATGCGTGGAATTATTGAAACTTCTCATGCAATATGAGAGTTTAAAAGAAACGTTTTTAGTTATTGCAAAAAACTTAATGTATTAACAAGTATTTTTTTGTAATGTTCCTTACCGGATACCACGATGCAACAAAACCAATAAACACAACAGTAAAAAAAGTAAATAAGTAATCCAAAAACTCCAAATCTATCGGATATACCGCCAAAATAACATTATTACTGTCGCCGACAAAGCCGAATTTTATTTGCAATAAACAAATAATAGTACCTATAATCAAGCCTAAGACAGCTCCGAAAATAGAAATCAACCAACCCTCTAAAAGAAAAATTTTTTTAATTAAATTATTGTCAGCACCAATGTTT
>PDWI01007332.1_pt1 | contig 13449 bp, 15 predicted proteins | sample 1430891 | NCBI WGS metagenome assembly PDWI01 (sample SAMN01162508, study PRJNA174530) | Oral metagenome, whole genome shotgun sequencing project. | biome: Marine environment; feature: Marine mammal; material: Swab sample of the gingival sulcus; isolation source: swab sample of gingival sulcus...
ACCTATGCCGGAGATATTGAAAGGCTCTCTATTGACGGGGTGATGCCGGGGTTGCGGGCAGTGGAAAGGGAGCATGGCTCCATCATCCGCGGACTGCTGAAAAAATACAAACAAAAGAAAACACAAAAAACGGGTGAAAAAAGAGCTGCCGGCCTGCCGGCAATGACCAGTTTTCCCAACGGTATGCGCCAGTTGGTAGATACGCTGGCGGCAGAACTTAGTGAAGGAAAAAATCTTTTCTATAACTCCCCGGTAACCGCAATCAAAAAAGTGGGCGAAAAACAGTGGCAGGTTCATACCGAAAAGGGCGAATATTTGGCAGCAAACCTGGTGCTGGCGGTGCCGGTAAATACCACCCTTGCCCTGCTTGCCGCAGCCGATGGGCTTGAGGCGGTGCCGCCAATGCAGGAGGTGCCCCAGGCCTCCATTGCCAATATTGCCTTACGCTTTGCCGGAAGCGTCAAGATCCCGCCGGGTTTTGGTTTTCTGGTGCCGGAGCAGGAGAAGAAATTTATTCTTGGCGCCCTGTTCTCCTCCAATATGTTTGCCGGCAGGGCAGCGGAGCAGAGCCATCTGCTGGAGGTGATGGTGGGCGGTAGACGCCATCCCGAACGGCTGGAAAAAAGTGATGCCGAGCTTATTGCCGCTGCAACCGCCGATATTCAGCAAATTTTACAGATAAAAGAGATGCCACTCGCTGCGGTGCGGCTGCCCTCGGCGGGTGCCTTTCCACAACCGGAAAAAGGCTATACCACACTGTTGCGCTGGAAAGAGGAGATGGAGAAGAGCACTCCCGGCCTTATTATCTGCGGCTTTGGCTGGGGGGGAATCGGCATCAATGATATGGTAAAGGGGAGCTTTAAAGCGGCGGAGAATCTGCTTTGCGGCTGGCAGGAGGCAGGAGAAGCAGCGGTAAAGGGGATCTATTTTTAAAAGGGGGGAATTGCGGCTCTTTTCAGCCCCCTCGCCCTTGATCCTATAAATGGAGGTCTTTTCATGATAAATTCTGACTCTCCGTTTGATGAATTATTGCTTCTACAGGGTCTGGAGGAAGTATTGAATAATGCTTTTCTTCGTATGCCTCAACAAGCGTTACTAAAATATCAAGGGCATCCCCTGCAGGAGAATTCGCTTCTGCCATCATCAACTTTTCAATCTGTTCAAGTGCTTCTAAATAGTCTTGTTCATTTTTTATGGGGTTTATTTTCATACTCAAAATGTAATATTTTGCAAAAAGAGAACAACGTATCAGGCGAACTACGCTTCAAGCATATTTTTGCTGACTATTTCTGATCGACGCAAGGGAATTATTTTTGCCAGAGATTTTTCTGCTTTCTCTTTCGCTCTATCCAAATTGTATTGAGTCTGGAGGTTTAGAAAAAAACTTTCAGAAATTCCGAAAAATATTGATAGCTTTAAAGCATTTACAGCAGAAATTCCCCTTTTCCCCTTCAATATTTCTCCAATGGCAGTTTGCGAAATTCCCGTTCCTTTTGCAACTGCATACGGTGTTAAGCCAAAAGGTTCAATAAATTCTTCTTTCAGGATAATTCCTGGATGTTCCAGCGGTATTTTCGTTGTCATTTATCTCCTTATTTTTATTAAATTTGAAGAGTGATAGTACGATCCCGAAACTTACCGAATTTACCCGTAGCAGGCAAGACGACTTCCCACCCATGAAACAATACGGGCAGATACACCGTATAATCCGAAAAAAACCGTTTAAACTACCTTAATCAACCGGAAGCACCAGCCGAAAGCCAAGGTTAATATCCGCATAAGAGGGATCATATTTCTCACGCCTTGCTCCCCGGATATCTCCAGGGCCATCACTCCAGCCCCCGCCTCGAACCACCCAGAACCCACCCTTTTTTGCCCCTTGCGGATTTTTTCTGGGGTTTTTCATTGAGGAGTCTTCTGCATACCAATCTACGCACCATTCCCTTACATTGCCCAGCATATCGTATAGGCCATATCTATTGGGGGCAAAGCTGCCCACCGGAGCAGTCATCACATAGCCATCATCACAGTTAAAAACGGGCCATTCATGCCATTTCCGCTGGGCTGCATGGTCGGCAATATTGGCATAGCGGCAGACCGCAGCGTTATTCTCTTCCTGAAAAAAGGTGCCTTGGGCTGCATATTCCCACTCTGCTTCTGTCGGCAAGCGATACTGTTTCCCGCTTTTTTGGGAGAGCCAGGCAATATACTCCTGAGCATCCTGCCAACAGATATGGATTACAGGCTGATTCTCTCCATTAAGCTCCTCGCCGCTATAGAGATCGAGCGAATTATGGGAGGGGCGGAAGATACGGAATTGGGCATTGGTGACCTCATATTTGCCCATATAGAAATCATCCACCCAGACTCTATGGGGCATCTCATCTACAGCACCCTCCGTTGCTGCCGCTGCCGTAGGCGTATTGGCTATATTGGGTTTATTAGGTATATTCGGCCGCCCCATAATAAACCAGCCGCCCGGAATATAGACAAATTCCATTCCAGTAATGGGGTCAATATATTCAGCAGCAGGCTCTGCACCATGCTCAAGGGCATTGGCCCCATGACTAAAGAGAAGAGAAAAAGAGAAAAGAATGGAGAAAACGCAGCGCATATTTTATCCATTAAGAAGAGCGATCATCAACCTATAAAATCAAATAGTTATATATTTCTAACCATCATCCATTGCCGGAATTTTAAAAAAAGGATATGGTAATAATATATTTTTCAAAAAAAATTTTTTCAAAAATTTTTTTTGAAAGCGGCTGTTGCCGCTTTCCTAGCAGTAAAGGCTCAATGAACTGGGAGGACCAGCCGGAAGCCGAGGTTGTCGTAGTGGACATCAGGCTCGCGCCTGAAGCGATTCGCCGACCGCACGAACGACGGATCGCAGTCCCAGCACCCGCCCCGGATAACCCGGTACGAGCCTCGCTGCGCTCCCTGCGGATTGCGCTGCGGACTATCGGCATAATAATTTTTTCCATACCGATCCGAACACCATTCCCGTACATTACCACTCATATTATAGAGCCCAAGGGCATTGGGAGAAAAACTCCCTACCGGAACGGTCTTTTCTCGATACCGCCCGACCCGGCTATATGATTCTTTATAGCCAGAGCTTCCATCAAAGTTTATCTCATCTGGATCAGCAATATTTTTACCATTGCCAAAGCGTACCTTTTTGCCGCCTTCACGGGCAGCATATTCCCATTCTGCCTCGGTGGGCAAGCGATAGCTTTTCCCGGAACGGCGGTTTAATTCAGGCAGGAAATCTTTTGTTATCTCATACCAGCGTACCCCTTCTACCGGATAATTATCCCCATTCGTAAATCTACTTGGATTACTCCCCATAATCGTCTGCCACTGCCCTTGGGTGACCTCATACTTGCCCATATAGAAATCATCCACACATACCTTATGCACCGGCTTTTCATCATCATATACATAACCAAAGGTATTGCCCATCTGATAACAACCGCCTTTAATAAAGACAAACTTCATACCGGTGATCGGATCAGTATAGGTTTTTCCCGGTCTGCTGCTATGCTGAGCGGCAAGCTCTGCTGCGCTTACCTCTACCCGCTTTGTCTGTTGTGCGTTTAAGGGCGAAGAGAGAAGAAAAAAGAGAAATAACAAGGAAATGGGGAGATGTTTTTTCATAGCGGACAGTATTGGCATTATGGTTTTTCCGGTTGAGGTAAAAAGATTTCATGATTAAGATCTCTTTATAAGAGTGAAAAAGAATAGCAATATCCCAGCAAAAAAGCAAGATACAGGCCAATAAAAAGCTAGCTGCAAAAACTTGTATAAGCCCAGAAAAAGTCGTATAATTATTTGATATTCCATCCAGTTATCTTTTTTCAATAGGGAATTTATATCTTTCAAGAGAACAGCCTATGACACAATTTAGCGAAAAATATATCAATATCTTTACCGATTACGGTTTTAAAAAACTTTTTGGAGAGGAACCCAACAAGGATTTACTGCTTGATTTTTTGAATGAGCTTCTTAAAGAAGAGCAGGGGAAAATCGTTGATCTTACCTATCTGAGAACGGAGCAGCTTGGGGCATCGGAAGTAGACCGGAAAGCCATCTTTGACCTCTACTGTGAAAATGAAAAAGGGGAGAAGTTTATTGTTGAGATGCAAAAATCAAAACAGAACTTTTTTAAGGATAGAACTGTTTACTACTCCACCTTTCCGATCAGAGAGCAGGCAAAACGGGCAGACTGGGATTATGAGCTCAAGGCCGTCTATACCATCGCCATTCTTGATTTTATCTTTGATGATGATAAGAATGAGCCAGAAAAGTTTCGCTATGATGTCAAGCTGACGGATATTGAGACTCAAAAGGTATTTTACGATAAGTTAAGCTTTATCTATCTTGAAATGCCCAAATTTACCAAGACCGTTGAAGAGCTGGAAACCCGCTTTGATAAATGGCTGTTTATTATCAAAAATCTCCATAGGCTTGATAAGATTCCCGATATCCTGCGCGAAAGGATTTTTGAAAAGCTTTTTGCCGCAGCGGAGATTGCACGATTTACCCCGGAGCAGGTTCTCTCCTACGAAGATAGTCTTAAATATTATCGGGACTTAAAAAATTCACTGGATACCGCGCATGATGAGGGGCTGGAGAGAGGGAGAAAAGAAGGGATAAAGGAAGGAATAGAAAAAATTGCCCGTAACCTGTTACAGGCAGGTGTTCCAATAGAACTTATCGCCAAAACCAGCGGCCTGTCGGAACAGGAAATCGACAACCTCCGGTAAACCGGAAGTGCAGGAACAGCAATAAAATCAATTTTTATAAAAAACAGGCTTGTACTTCAAGACGGAGTAGTGTATAAACTAGGGCTCTCGGGCACCAGTAGCTCAGCTGGATAGAGTACTTGACTACGAATCAAGGGGTCGCAGGTTCGAATCCTGCCTGGTGTACCATCAGTCATTACGGGGCGTAAGAGTAATTTTTTATTCTTACGCCCTTTTTTTATCTTGAAAAAGAGGCACCCCCCTTATTTGAAGATACCCCCAAAAAACTATCAAATGGCCTGCTCCAAACGTTGCCATAAAAGCTCTTTCTCCGCCGCCAACACCGTATCATCCCAGCCATGCTCTTCTGCCATTAGCTGCATAACCCTGTCTGCAACATCTTTGCAGGCAGCAAAATCAAGCAGCCCCATCGGCAGACGGCGAATAAGCATATCTGCGGCATGTACCGCCATATCATATCTTACCGCATAGACCACCTCTGCCTCTATATAGGGATAGTCCGCATGCAGTCTGGCTCCATAGCCCTCGTCTGTCGCCAAACGGGCAACCGCCTCTGCCTGATCGCCGTAAAAACGATTTAAATGGACGGCAATATCCTCTTCAAGGGAAAAAGATGCCATAAGCCCCTGAAATCCATCGGCGGAATATGCTGCCCCACCCAAAATAGGCAATGTTCTGGTTTTGCACTCGCCAGCATGGATCATCGAAAAATCCCTGACCACCATATCGACAAGATCTTCTGCCATACGCCGATAACTTGTCCATTTTCCGCCGGAGATAGTTACCATTCCTGATGGATTTTTTACGATAACATGGGTTCTCGCCAGCTCCTGGGTATTGGCCTTTTCTGGGTCCATCACCAGCGGCCGCAACCCCGACCAGGCCGCTTTTACATCTGCTCTGGTCACGCCCATCGTGAAATAGTGGTTGATATGGCGCAAAACATATTCAATATCTTCCTCGCTCACCTCCGGATGCTCCCTTACCCTCTCCGGCTCATCAGTTGTACCGATAATTGCATGCCCTTCCCAAGGAATAACAAAAAGCACCCGTCCATCTTCCGTTTCAGGAATCATCAATCCTGTCTGCGGCGGGGCAAAACGCTGATCAAGGGCAATATGGATACCGGAGCTCACCTTTAAGATCTCTGCTGCATCCGGCTCATCCATCGTCCGCAGGCCATCGGCAAATGGGCCGGTGGCATTGACTACACATCTTGCCTGAATCTCAAACTCCCCACCTGTTATACAATCTTTTACCCTTGCTCCGGTAACACGCCCCTGCTCTTTTAATAAAGAGATAACTTCCGTATGGTTTGCCACAACGGCCCCCTCTGCGGCCGCCGTCTTCAACAGATAGACGGCCATCCGGGCATCATTAAACTGGCCGTCATAATACATCACTCCTGCCTTCAGATTTTTCTCATTGACCATGGGAAAGCGGGACAACACCTCTTTTTTGGAGAGAAAAGAGGAGGCCCCAAGACTCCACTTGCCGGAGAGCCAATCATAGAGTTTCAGGCCGATAAAAACCTGCGGCACATCAATCCAGGAGTAAAGCGGGGTAACAAAAGAGAGAGGAATGGCCAGATGCGGCGCATTTTTCAGAAAAATTCCCCGTTCATGCAGCCCCTCTTTTACCAGATTCCACTGCTCCTTATCCAGCCGCTTAACCGCCTTCTCCAGATAGCGCACCCCGCCATGCACCATCTTGGTACTTTTAGAACTGGTTCCCTCTGCAAAATCCCGCATCTCAACCAATGCAGTCTTTAAACCGCGGCTGGCGGCATCAAGAGCGATCCCTGCCCCTGTTGCCCCTCCTCCAACCACCAGGATATCAAATACACCGTTTCTCCGCAGAGCCTGTAAGGCATCTTTTCTGTTCATAGTTTCTATATTCCTTTACCTATATGTCCATTAAAAAGTTGGAAACCCGTTATTCAACCCAGTCCAGCGTTCTGGTTACCGCCTTTTTCCACTGGGCATAGCCCTTGGTCCGCAGGGTATCGTCTGACGAATGCTGCCAGGTTTTATCAATGCCCCAGTTCTGTCTAAGATCCTCTTTACTCTGCCAATATCCTACCGCCAGCCCGGCAGCATAGGCCGCACCAAGGGCAGTACTTTCAATAACCACCGGCCGGGTTACCGGTACGCCCAGGATATCTGCCTGCAGCTGCATCAACAGTTTATTGGCCACCATCCCGCCGTCAACCCGCAGCTCTTTGAGATTAACACCGGAGTCTGCTTCCATCGCCTCCAGCACCTCTTTGGTCTGAAACGCCACCGCCTCCAATGAGGCCCGGGCAAAATGGCCGCGCTTGATATAGCGGGTCATGCCCACGATGGCACCACGGGCATCACTACGCCAATAGGGGGCAAAAAGCCCGGAAAAAGCGGGAACAAAATACATGCCGCCATTATCCTCCACCATACGGGCAAGATTTTCCACATCGGCGGCGGTATTGATCAGCCGCATATTATCCCGCAGCCACTGAATCACTGCACCAGCAATGGCAATAGAGCCTTCCAAGGCATATACCGTACGCTCATCACCAAATTTATAACATGCGGTTGTCAATAATCCATGCCGGGAATGAACAATCTCCTCGCCGGTATTCATCAGCATAAAACATCCCGTGCCATAGGTATTTTTCGCCTCTCCCGGGGTAAAACAGACCTGGCCAACGGTGGCCGCCTGCTGATCGCCCAGATCGCCAGTTACCGGAATCTCTCCATGAAAGGGACCGTTGGCATTGGTCATACCATATATCCGGGGATCTGAAGAGGGGCGAATCTCCGGCATCATTGCCCGGGGAATGCCCATAACGTGCAGCATCTCCTCATCCCAATCACAGGTAGCAAGATTCATCAACATGGTGCGGGAAGCGTTAGTCACATCGGTTATATGGGAGCCGGTAAGATTCCAGATCACCCAGGTATCCATATTGCCGAACAAAGCCTCTCCCTTCTCTGCATCTTCCCGCAGCCCGGCAACATTATCGAGCAGCCATTTGATTTTCGGCCCGGAAAAATAGGTTGCCAGCGGCAGTCCTGTCTTTTTCCGATAACGGTCCATCCCCTCAGAGCCGGCCAGCTGCTCACAGATTTTATCCGTTCTTGCATCCTGCCAGACAATGGCATTGTAGTATGGACGTCCACTTTTTTTATTCCAGACAACGGTTGTCTCCCGCTGGTTGGTAACCCCAATTGCAGCGATATCCTTTGCCACCAGCCCGGCAATCTGCATACTTTCATGAATACAGCGTTTGGTACGATCAAGAATCTCCAGCGCATCATGCTCTACCCAGCCGGGTTGCGGGTAGATCTGCTCATGCTCTGCCTGTTGGGAGGCGATAATCTCTCCGCCCTTATTGAAGATAATGCAGCGGGAGCTTGTCGTTCCCTGATCGATTGCCGCAATATATTGTGTCATAATGTTCTCCTGTTATTCTGATTTTCCTCCAGCGGCGGGGCAACAACCACCTCCGTTTTATATGTAGCGCATAACTTATGCAGCCGTTCAGGAAACGGACGATCGGTCACCACCGTATCAATCTGAGCAAAGGAGGCAAGCCGTACCGGTGCCCGGCGTTCCAGCTTGGAACTGTCCACGGCCAGAATGACATGACGGGCATTTTTTATAATCGTCTGTGCCACAGCCACCTCTTTAAAGTCATAATCAAAAACCCCGCCCTCTTCATCAATGGCAGAGGTGCCGATCACTGCATAGTCAACCTTAAACTGCTGAATAAACTCCACCGCAGCAACGCCGACAATCCCCCCGTCAGAGCCCCGCACCTCACCGCCGGCAACGATAAGCCGCACCCCCTGATAGTGACGCATAATATTTACCACGTTGATATTATTACTGATAACCAACAAACCACTATGCGCTGACAGGGCGGCGGCAACCTGCTCGGTGGTTGTCCCCAGATTCATAAGAAGCGATGCCTTATTGGGAATACGGGCAGCAACGGCAGCCCCAATGGCCCGTTTCGCCTCCGCGGCCAAAAAAGAGCGCGCCTCATAGGCAAAATTCTCACTGCCGAAAGCGAGAGTAGCTCCTCCATGATTACGGTGGAGCAGCCGGCGATTACTCAATACGGTTAAATCCTTACGAATAGTTTGCGGGGAAACCGCAAAAAAAGACGCAAGGCTCTCAACTTCAACCCGGCCTTCTGCCATTGTCTGTTCAAGAATTGCGCGTTGCCGCGGGGTAAGCACGTCCATACAGGTTCCATCCTTCTCTCTTTTACAGCAGCCCGATAGGGGAATGATAAAAACAGCCTATCACCAGTTCAATTATATTACAATATGTTTTCGTTAGTTTCGTCTTTACTTTCGAAAACTATTTTTTCGGGTGCATAATAAAAATACGGCAAAAGGAGATATCTGCTAAAAGAGACTGGGCAAATCCATATTTCGTTGTTACATTTCTATCTCTTTATACGGGTTGTAGAGAGGCAGACACCTCAGCAGCCCATTGCCCCTGCATATCTCTGCAGGATAGAGACAATTTAAGGGATCATAACGCCATTCGGCGCCCCTTTATGACCAGAAAAAGTGAATATGAATATCTATGATGCCCTCCTCGCCCGAAAATCAGTGCGGGCATATCTTGATAAAGAGGTGGAAAAAGAGAAGATAAACGCAATTCTTGCCGCTGCCAGCCATGCACCATCCGGTACCAATACTCAACCCTGGAAGGTTGCAGTGGTTGCCGGAGAGGCAAGAAAAGAACTTACCGCAGCACTGGTAGATGCCTTTTACGCTCAAGGAGAGGGGAATATGGATTACCAGTATTACCCTCTTGTATGGAAAGGTGAGTATAAAAAGCGCAGAGTTGCAACAGGAGCCCAGCTCTATAAGCAACTGGGAATAGAACGGCAGGATAAAAAGAGAAGATACGAGCAATGGATCGCCAACTACCGCGCCTTTGATGCTCCGGTAATCCTCTTTTTCTTTCTTGACGCATCTATGCAGGCCGGTTCCTACCTGGATTATGGAATGTTCTGGCAATCTGTAATGCTGGCCGCACTGGAAGAGGGGCTGGCGAGCTGCCCCCAGGCTGCACTGGCACAATATCCCGACGTCGTTAAAAAGGCTCTGGGGTACGATGATGCGGAAGTGGTTCTCCTTGGAGGAATGGCCCTTGGCTATGAAGATACAGAGGCAAAGGTCAACCAGTACCGCACTCCCAGAGAAAAGGTAGAGAACTTTACCCGTTTTTTCGGCATATAGCCGCCCCCTTCGCCTGATAAAAGAGAAAAGAGATGTTCACTATTGCAGATATTTACAATATCGCCGTGCAAATTGAACGCAATGGCGAAGCAGAGTATCGGAAAGCCGCGCAACAGACAACAAATGCGATGCTGAAAAAACTCTATCTGGATATGGCCGACCAGGAGGCAGAACACGCCCTCTGGTTTGCCGAACTGACGGCCAAGGCACCGGAGCAGCATATCGACAGCGAAGACCTCGGCGAATTTGGTGCCAAAATGCTGCAGGATATCGTTAAAGATGCCAAATTCCCCGCAGACGGCAAAGAGCTTGATACCATTGCCACTCCACAGGAAGCCGTACAATTTTTTATTGCGCTGGAAGAAGATACCATTGACTTCTATCAATTTATCTCCAGTCTGCTTGAAGACGAAGAGACCCAAAAGGAACTCCAGCAAATTATTGAGGAAGAGAAGCAGCATAGCAAAAAACTCAAGGAGGGAGGGATATAATGGCAGCAAAAATCCGTATAATTACCGCAATCGCCTTTCTGCTTTTTTCGGCGGCAATCTGCCCTGCAAAACCCCATAGCCAGGGGCAGACGATCTATGTGCCCGCCTATTCCCATATCTATTTTGGTAATAAGGAACGCCCATTGCTGCTTTCTGTCACCCTTTCCATCCGCAATATTGACCAAAAAAACACCATGACCGTTACCGCTGTGGAGTATTACCAGTCAGATGGAGTATTGGTGCGCCATTTTCTTCAAGAACCGGTGAAATTGCCGCCGCTTGGTTCCGTGCGTTATGTGGTAAATGAAAGCGATAATACCGGCGGCTCCGGTGCTAACTTTATTGTGAAATGGCAAGCCGATAAAAAAATCAACCCACCAATAACGGAAACGGTGATGATCGGCACCCAGTCGCAGTTGGGGATTTCCTTTTCATCCAGGGGGGAGGTAATAGAGTAAGGGGCATCTCCTGCGAATATTAGCTGTAAGAGGGATTGTCTACTCTGGAAAGAACTACTGCTGAACGGGGAGAATAAGCCGAAACCCCAGGCCGATGCCGCAGATGAGAGCCGCGTCCCAGCCCCGGTCCGATGCCCGCAAACCCACAGGGTCACTGTCCCAGCACCCACCACGCACCACGCGTAACCAGCCCTTTCCACCGCTCTCCCAGGCACTACCATCAGTTGGGGCTCCTTTATAATCATCATGCCATACATCTTGGCACCATTCCCAAACATTACCGCTCATATTATATAACCCTAAAGAGTTAGGGGAAAAGCTATCTACAGGAACAGTACACTCTCTGTATTCTCCTACCTGAGAATAACTCTCTTTATATTTTTCACTGCCATCAAAATTTGCTTCATCTGTGCTAATGGTATTTTTACCGGTACCAAAACGAATATGCTTTCCACATTCACGGGCTGCATATTCCCATTGCGCTTCGCTCGGCAGGCTATAATTTTTGCCGCTTTTTTCATTTAACTGACGGATAAAATCCTGCACATCTTTCCAACTAACAAATTCTACAGGGTAGCGTTCTCCTTTTTGAAAATGGCTGGGGTTTTTCCCCATTATCTTCTGCCATTCTCTTTGCGTTACTGCATATTTACCAAGGTAAAAGCCCTTAAGGGTTACTCGGTGAACGAGGAGTTCATCTGAATATTCATCATCCCCAAGCACATCACCCATTTCAAAGCTGCCGCCCGGTATCCAGACAAACTCCATGCCAGTTATTTCATCGCAAAAGGTATTGCCATAAGGGGCAAGGGCATTGGGCGAGGAGACTGCCAGCGCCGATTGAGGGCTGACCGCCGGAGCCTTACTGCGGATTTTGCTGATAATCGCGCGCATATTTTTCGCTTGTGCCAGAGCGTTTGTTACACTGCCTGCAGGGACGATGCTGAATTTATCTCCTTTTTCTATCATAATGGTCTCTTTTCCTATATACTGGGTTGCTCGTTATTTATGCTTCTGGTTGAGAGAAATTTTCAAAGCCAGGGTTTGGGAGAGTGATTTTGCCGCTCACTATAAGTGAGTGGCGAATAATTGTCTAGTTATAGGAAATATTATGGAAGATTTCCCTATATGACTGCTATTAACCATACAATAAAACAAACCTTGCAATGCACCATTTTATGCTCTATTTTTGGGACTATATAAAAACCAATATTAAAGGAGCCCAAAATGGAATCTGTCCTCGCAAAATGTTCAGCAAGCATTTCAGAGTTAAAAAAGAACCCTTCATCACTTATAGAACAATCAGAAGGGGAGCCAATAGCTATCCTCAATCACAATAAACCAACAGCTTACCTTATTCCGGCAAATACCTACGAAATTATGCTTGAGCATATTGAAGACTATCACTGGGGAGCAGTGGTAAAAGAGCGGCAGCATGAAAAGGAGTCTACTATTGAGGTAACTCTTGATGAATTATAGACTAAAATTTTTGCCAACTGCATTAAACGAGTGGAAAAAACTCGACAATTCGATACAAGTGCAATTTAAGAAAAAACTTGCTGAGCGTCTTCAGAAGCCACACCTTGTTTCGGCAAAACTCTCAGGTTTTGAAAATCATTATAAGATCAAACTCCGTGCCAGAGGCTACCGCCTCATATATGAAGTTGTTGACAAAGAACTTATTGTATTCGTAATCGCAGTCGGAAAACGAGAAAGGAATCTTGTCTATAAAAAAGTTCAAAAACGATAATTCGGTTAACAAATCGTTCACCGGACTCGTTGCACTTGCCGGTGAGCCCTGCGTTATTATCTTTCACAAGGAATACCAGCCGCAAAAAACAAGGCCGCTTCATATAAAATATTGACTTCGCCTAACGCTCGTGTTACAGTTCGTAATACAAGAAAAAGAGGGGGGTAGCCATGATTACATTACGACTTGATCCAACATTAGAACAACAAGTGAATCTTACTGCACAAAATCTTGGAATCACGCGTTCTGAATTTGTCAGAAAAAGTATTGTCTATTATATCCAAACCCAAAAAAGTAAGAGTCCTTGGGAAATTGGACAAAGTTTATTTGGTAAATATTCAAGCGGACAAACTAATTTATCATCCGACAGAAAAGAAGTTCTAAAAGATAGAGTAAGAGCTAAAAGAGGATATGAATAAAATTTTAATTGATAGCGGCCCTTTAATAGCTTTATTTGATGCTTCTGATAAATATCATAAAATAAGTATAGAATTTATTAAAAATAACACTTTTTCTCTTATAACTACTATTGCATCCATCACAGAAGTTTTACATATTCTTGATTTTAACCGTAATGCACAAATTGATTTTTTGGAATGGATTTCTCAAGGAGGAGTTCAGATTTTTGATATTCAACAGAAAGATTTACCAAGAATAAAGGAATTAACTGTGAAATATCAAGATTTGCCAATGGATTTCGCAGATTCTTGTCTTGTTTTACTTGCTGAAAAAACCGGAATA
>PDWI01007333.1_pt1 | contig 13448 bp, 13 predicted proteins | sample 1430891 | NCBI WGS metagenome assembly PDWI01 (sample SAMN01162508, study PRJNA174530) | Oral metagenome, whole genome shotgun sequencing project. | biome: Marine environment; feature: Marine mammal; material: Swab sample of the gingival sulcus; isolation source: swab sample of gingival sulcus...
TACGGTAGCGAGTGGCACGGAGGCTTTATTGATCAGCCTGATGGCTCTGGGGGTTGGCGCAGGTGATGAAGTCATTACCACACCCTTCACCTTTGTGGCCACGGCTGAGATGATTGTATTGCTGGGTGCAAAGCCGGTGTTTGTGGATATTGAACCGGATACTTGTAATATCAATGCCAGTTTGATTGAAGCAGCGATTAGCGATAAAACTAGGGCGATTATGCCGGTGAGTTTATACGGGCAACCGGCGGATATGGATGAGATCAATGCGATTGCGGCGAAGTATCACTTGCCAGTGATTGAGGATGCCGCGCAGAGTTTTGGGGCGACGTATAAGGGTAAGAAAAGTTGCAATCTATCCACGATAGGCTGTACCAGCTTTTTCCCCAGCAAGCCACTGGGATGCTATGGTGATGGCGGTGCCATTTTTACCAGTGATGATGCCATTGCGCAAGCCTGCAAGGAAATTCGTGTGCATGGGCAAAGTGCGCGATATGTCCATACGCGGATTGGTGTCGGTGGGCGTATGGATACGCTGCAATGTGCGGTGGTGTTGGCAAAGCTGGAACGTTTTGATTGGGAAGTGGAACAACGGATGGCAATCGGACAGCGATATAATCAATGGATGGATGAAGCTGGAATTCAGCGGGTACAACAGCGGGATGACCGGACGAGTGTATTTGCACAGTATACGGTGTTGGTGGAGAACCGAACTGAGGTGAAAGCACGGTTTAAGGAGGCAGGGATTCCGACGGCGGTGCATTATCCTGTGCCGTTGAATGAGCAGCCTGCTTATGAGGATTTGGGTTGTGGGGGTGGTACGCCGGTGGCGCAGGAAATAGCGCAGCGGGTAGTCAGTTTGCCGATGGGTAGTGATTTAAAACACAATGAACAACTACTTATTACACAAGCACTGCAAAACCAATGAAACGCCTTTTTAAAAGTGAGTTTATTCGCTTTAGTTCAATCCTCATAAGTGGAACTGTTATCGCCCAACTAATACCAATTATTCTTTCACCTATATTAACTAGGCAGTATTCGCCAACTGAATTTGGATTATTTGCCAATTTTATGGCAATCATTGGGGTTCTAACACCAATAGCTACAGGTAAATATGAATCTGCTATAATGCTGACACGACACACTACTGAAGCCACTGATGTATTATCATCAATATCAATACTAAGCTTATTAATTTCAGCATTTATTTTCATTGTACTTGTAATAATATCTTTATTATTTCCTAATATCGAAATAATCGGCCAGCAAAAAATCTGGATTTTACTCATACCTTTAGTATTATTCATAACTGCACTGCAGCAAATAACAATTCAGTTTTTAATAAAAAACAACAAATATACTAGAATAGCAAAAAGCAAAATCATACAAGGTTTTTTAAGTACGCTGATCCCTATAGCTCTATATCTAATAGGTAATACATATTTGTGGTTGATTGCAGGAGTAGCTATTGGTGGATTTTTAAGTACCATGTATCTTTTAAAGAGAGTGCCGCTTACTTTAATTAATATAAATAAATTCAAGACTATTTTATCACATTATAAAAATCTCCCAAAGCATTTATTACCAACTGAACTACTAAACAATGGTTCTAGACAAAGTATTTTTTTTCTAATTACTATTTTATTTGACCCAGTAAATGCAGGAATATATTTTATGACCCAACGAATAATAATAACTCCTGCAAGCCTAATTGGAAACTCTGTAGGTCAAGTTTTTTATAAGAAATTCTCAAGTACTTTTTTAAATAAAAGCAGTAATCCACAAAATCTATTATTAAAAACGTGGCTAGGCTTGGCGATTATTGGATTATTACCTTTTGCTATTTTGTATTTTTATGGTTCACAAATATTTACCTACTTTTTTGGGATCGAATGGAGTAAGTCTGGTGAATTAGCCTCTATTCTAACTATTTACTTTTACGCTAGTTTTATAAGCTCTCCAACTAGTAGCGCTATAATTACGCTTAACTTGACACATTTGAGTTTATACTTTGGGATTTACTCTTTCATAATAAGACCATTAAGCTTATTGATTGGCTATTTTTTTAATGATATTTTCTTATCATTTAAAATTTTATGTTTGTTAGAAATAAGCCAGATTTTAATTTATAATCACATTATATGGAAAAATTCATGTCTTTCTCCATAGAAAAAAAACCAAAGTTAAACTTTAAAAAACATAATAAAGAAATAAGAATGATTTACTATTCAGAAAATGACTGGATATATAAAAAATCTGCCGAAAAAAATGATTTTTATGAAGCTGATCTACTAGATTATATAAAATATATAACCAAAATTTTAAAAAATAAGAAAGATATTTTTGTAGATGTCGGCGCAAACATCGGCAATCATTCAGTATATTTTGGATGTTTCTTGGCTGACTTAGTCATTAGCATTGAACCGAATCCAGAAGTTATTCCAATACTAGAATCAAACATATTAAACAATAAAGTCAAGGCAAAAATAATTAAGCATGGGATAGGAGATACAAACAGCAGCAATTTTAAATTATTTCTTGATGCAATTAATCAGGATAATATTGGAGGGACTAAGCTTATTGAATCGAGTTCAGATATATCACCTCACAGAAATATTCTAACTAAAAAGCTTGACGATTTATTGTCTGAATTAGTATCTGAAAAAAATACTGAGAAATCAATTAGCCTAATTAAGATAGATGTAGAAGGAATGGAGGATTCCGTACTTAATAGTGCTAGTAAAGTTTTGAAGAAGTATAAACCTGAAATATTTGTAGAAATACAAAGTATAGAAAAAATGAATTTAATAAAAGAAATTCTTTTACCCTTAGAATATAAACCTGTAGTTTCATGGGCAGAAACGCCAGTTTGGCACTTTACACATGAGAAAAACCTAACAATTAAAAATATTGTTTACTTAAAAGTATATATAATAACTAGAAAAACAATTAAAATAACAGTTAAAATTTTAAAAAAAATATTTTAAATATTATATAATCGTGCACATTTTAATTATCACTCCCGGTCAATTCATGACTCAAAAGCTGCCGAACGCGAATTTATTTCAGCTACACCAAGCTATAGCCTTACATAGCGCAGGGCACAAGGTAGGCATTTTATCTAGTGCATTTGTTCCTGGAAGATATACCTTTAGTACTTACCCTTACCAAAAAATAGATAGTAGCAATGGCTTTCCTATCTTACGTAAATATCAGCGCCAAATAATACCTACTCGATATAAGACAGTTAACACAGCAGTTAACTCTTATAAAAAAATAGGTTATAACTTGTATTTAGACTATACAAAACACTACGGCAAACCCGATATTATCCATGCACATAACTTTAAATTTGGTGGATTTATTGCCCAAGCAATCAAAGAAAAGGATGATGTGCCTTTTATCTTAACCGAACATAGCACATGGCATAGCCGTAATCTTTTTTCAACTAAAGACTATTTCCATTTCCAAAAATGTGCGCAGCAAGCTAGTAGTATTAGTGCAGTCAGTAATCCATTTGCCACTTTATTAACGAGCAAACTTAATTATAAAGTAGAGGTATTGCCTAATATCATTGATACTCATTTTAAAAAAATAACTATAAAAAACAAAGCTAATAAGCTATTCACCTTAATAAATATAGCTTCACTTAATAGAAAAAAAGATCATCAATTACTGCTACATTCCTTTTCTAAAGCTTTTAAAGGTCAGCCAGCAGTCTTGAAAATTGCAGGAACAGGAGAATTATTAAATAAACTTAAGCAATTAAGTATACGGCTAGGTATTGCTTCACAAGTAAAGTTTTTAGGTAGACTAGACCGTGCTGCTGTCAAAAAAAATATGCTAGAAGCTGATTGCTTCGTGCTATCTAGTCAATATGAGACATTTGGCGTTGTACTGATTGAAGCATTAGCGTGCGGCTTACCCATTATTGCAACTCGATGTGGTGGACCAGAAGATATAGTTAATGACCGCAATGGTCTGTTAGTAAATGTAAGTTCAATCGATCAGATGAGCAAAGCCATGCTACAAGTATATAATAATATAAGTATGTATAACCCATATGATATTATAGCTGATGTGAACAATCGGTTTGGTAGTGCAACATTCGTAAAAATGGCAACAACATTTTATCGAAGAGCTATCAATGAAAATTGAAAAGCTTGAAACATTCTCTTTGGTGACTTTATTATTAGGGCTTAGCAATGGATCTGCTTTTTACTTAATACATCCACTGATAAAACCTACTTTTATCTTACCAATAGTAGCGGTTTTTACACTTTTATTTTCTAAATCATACTTTATAAATAAATTAAACTCACTAATATTAATTTTTATTTTTCTTGCATTATTTTTTAATTTTTTATACCCAACAGAAAATAATATTATTGACATTTACTATATAGCACTATTATATCCTGTATATATAACGGCCAATATCGCGGCTCGAAAATATAGAAAATCTGACGAAACAATAGCACTCGTTATAACGACGGTGATAGCTTTAGTTTGTGGAATTTATATATATGAGATTAACACTGGAGTTATGCTGATTGAGAAAAAATCTATTGAAGAAGGACTATACAGCTCAACTTTTAACAATCCTAACGATTTAGCAGCTTTTATTGCTAGTTTTTCCATTTTGTTATTACTATTACTTGATAATAAATACAAATCAACCATAGTAACATTGATAGCTTATATTATAATTTTTATTTTTACGTTTTTACTTGGCTCACGTGCGTCCTTGTTAATCATAGTTATAGTACCGATATTGTACCTTTTTTTTACTAAAAAAAAGATGGTTACACCAATAATTATTGTGGCTGCTATCGTATTGATATCCACAATAGAATTAGAATCTAAATTGCAGGCTTTGTCATATTCCGAAACTGACGTTGTCGCGCGTACTGCATCAAAAATTTCACTGGCCATGTATAGTTATGATGATGATAAGTCTATTAATTACAGACTAGATAGCTATTTTTATTTTTTAAAAAATTTACATCAAACTATTTTAGGTGTAGGTACAAAAAATTATGAACATTTTTATGGAAATGATTTTCTAGGAACGGTTGTAAATAAAAATCCTCATAGTTTTTTTATAGAAATAACGATAGCATTTGGGTGGTTAGGCTTAAGCATACTAATAGCCATTATGGTTTTAATTTTAAAAAACTATTTAATAGAGTTACAAAATAAAGAACGCTTTGCTGCTTTGTTTACTCTAGTAATTTTTGTTGCTGTTAGCTTCGTACCATCAACTATTATAAGACTACCTATTTTGTTTTTTCCTATTTTTTTCTTTTACTGTTTATCCATAGAAAAATGAAAATTGCATTAGCTAGTTCTATGTCTGGTATCGGTGGCACAGAAAATGCTGCGAAGCATCTTGCCTCATTACTGCTAGGTAAGGGGCATACCGTAAAAATTTTTTCAAGTGATGGTCCTTTAGTAGCAGATATAATTAAAAACGGAGCTGAGTGGCGTTTAGTTGATTTTTATCCTAAAAAAAAAATACATTATTTAAACCTAATTTTCGATTTAATTAAATTACTCAGGGAAGCTCCTATCGATGTCATACATTGCCAAATGGCTCGACCTGTCATTCCGGTTTGGATTGCCTGTAAGTTTCAACACTATCCAATTCGCATAGTGTGGCACTCTCGCGGTTTACAAGCAAAAACCTATCCTTATGTATCAAGGCTATTTAGTTGGATGAAAGTGCATGCGCTTGCAAACTGTAAACATGAACAAGAAAAACTTATACGATATGGTTATAACTTCAAACGAGTCAGCTACTCGTATAACCCTATATCATCTCACCTTCTTATATCTTCTAAAAAACTAATGATAGAAAAGAAAAACTCTAATTTTGTTATTGGCAGCATATCAAGATTAGAAAAATCTCGTTCAGTTGATAAAGCAATTCTCATATTCGAGCAAGTTTACCAAAAGAATAAATCAACTAGGTTAATTATTGCCGGTGATGGATCTGAAAGAGGTTATCTTGAAAGTCTTGTTAAAACACTAAATCTATCAGGTGTAGTAGAATTTTTAGGCAATATCAAACAAAAAGAGTCTTTCTACCAAGATATAGATATGCTTATTAATACCTTAAGTTTAAAAGGTGATAATGGCGCGGGAATTGGAAATAATATTATTGAAGCAGCGATTTTCAAAAAACCTGTAGTTTCATTTGACTCTTGTGGTATAAAAGAGGTGGTTATAAATAGTAAAACGGGATTTCTTGTCAAAATAGGCAATAATAAAGACTTTTTGGAAAAAATATTATATATTATAGGTAATCCTGATAAAGCTCGACATTTAGGAGAAAATTTATATAACCATATCATAGAAATATGCTCAGATGATAGAATTTATAGTCAAACGATAAAGGCTTATGTATAAAAAAAATATATTAATATTAGCACCTTATACATCCCTTCCAAACGAGACTGGTTTTAATAGATTTTTATACTTAGCTTATTTATTAGCTGATTTTTATAACGTAACTTTGTTAACAAGCAGCTTTAGGCACTCTACAAAAAAGCAGCGAGATATTGTTTTTTTTGAAAAATTAGAGTCCCCTTTTACTATTAAGCTGATTAATGAACCGGGCTACAAAAAAAACGTAGGTATTGGTAGATTATTTAGCCATTATAAGCTGCTAAAAAATATAGAGGATTGGTTAAAAGAACAGAAAACAGGTCATTTTAATCTTGTTTATTCAGCATTTCCGTTGATATCCACTAATTTGTTACTTGAGAAGTATAAAGCAAAACTAAATTATAAAATAATTATTGATGTTCAGGATATATGGCCTGACTCTATCAGTGCAGTATTTCCTCTAACTAGAAAAATAAATTTTTTATTAAGTCCTATACGTAGAAGAGCTGAAAAAGTTTATCAATTGGCTGATGGAATTGTCGCTGTATCCCAAACTTATCTAGATATAGCAAAAAAAGTTAATCCTAACGTACCTGCTTTGTCAGTTTATATAGGTGCAGATAAATCTCTAGTTGATAGCATAAAGCCCGAAACAAAAGAGTTGCATAAAACAAAATTACTTTACATAGGCACACTAAGTTATAGTTATGATATAAAAACCGTTATTTATGCAGTGAATAAATTATACCAAACAAACCCTTACACTGAGCTTCACATATTTGGAGATGGACCAGATTTAAATAGATTAAAAAAAATTGCCAAGTCGAATATATATTTTCATGGACTCAAGCCGTATTCAGAAATGATTTCTTTTGCTAAATCTTGTGATATTTTAGTAAATCCTATCGTCGCTAGTGCACAACCAAGTATTACAAACAAGTTATCCGATTATTTTTTACTCAAGCTGCCTATTATTAATAGCCAGAAACTTTACGAAGTCAAGCAACTTATAGAACTGACAAATGGTGTAAATTACGAGGCAGGTTCTGTGAAAAGCTTTATTGAATCTCTACAACATTTGCTACAGAAAGGAATAAATAAAACCACAAATTGCCAGTATTTAATAGATGATTTGTTTGACAGAAAAACAACATATAATAAAATTCTACATTTAATAGAAGAAATATTATAATCAGAAAATTTTTCGGAAAAGTTACTATATTTGTTGTTTTATCAGTCCGGTTAATGGTAACTGTAATCTTGCGGGTGTAACCGACATTTAATACTCTCGTGCCTCTGTTGCCATCGGGTGTCACTGACAAAATCAGTGAAATGGTACTAAACGGTGCGGGTGTTCGGGAGACTAGCCACATGTCAGGCATCAGCACCGTCATCGCCCATTTGAATTTCAGCTTTATTACCAAAAAATATACGTAAAGTATCAAGCGGCAAAATCTGAGTATTCGAACATTAATCAAACGGCTGACTCGAAAAACTATATTGGAATCGAACCAAACCCCAATTGTATTTTCTATACTAACCGTCTCATAAAATCTAATAATTGGAATAATGTTACAATTATTCCAGTTGGAGTTAGTGATAAAAGTCAAATACTCCCATTGCTATTTAATAAAGCTGACATTACTGCTCACGAATCAAATGCAACTTTTATTAAAAACTATAGAAGACTTAATAAAGATTGATATTGAGGGAGGAGAACTTTCAGCTTTACTTGGCATGAAAAAAACAATAACCAGTCATAAACCTTTTATTATCATTGAAGTATTACCTGCTAATCGAGAAAATATAACAATGCGGCAGGAAATGAACAGAAAGATAAATGAAACTATCGCTTCACTAAATTATAAAATATATAATATCAAAGAAGGAAATTATTCTTTTGAGCTAGTTCTGCTGTCAGAAATACCAGCAGAAAAATATGATTTAAAAAATTACAACTACCTTTTAATACCCAATTAAAAACTATTAATCGTTAAATTCTGCCAGATCATAAATTTTTTTTAGTTACGCTCTAGGGAGAGTTAAAAAAAATCATTGATTAATGAACTCGCCAATCACTTTGTCATATGACTTCGGAAAGCAAAATGAAACGTGCCACAGATTTTTTCGTAGCATTATGCCTGCTAGCCCTATTCAGCCCAATTCTGTTAGTCATAGGGGCTCTTGTCAGCTGTAAACTCGGCTTCCCTATACTCTTCATCCAAACCCGCCCTGGCTTACACGGCAAACCATTCCGCATAATCAAATTCCGTACTATGACCGATGCCCGCAATGCTAATGGAGATTTATTACCAAACTCAATACGCCTGACATCTTTTGGCAAGTTTCTTCGTGCGACCAGCCTAGACGAGCTTCCTGAGCTATGGAACGTTCTCAAAGGCGATATGAGCCTTGTCGGCCCGCGCCCTTTGTTGATGGAATATTTACCGCTCTATAGCAGTGAACAAGCCCGCCGCCATGAAATCCGCCCCGGCATCACTGGTTGGGCACAAATCAACGGGCGCAATGCGATCAGTTGGGAAGAAAAATTCAAGCTTGATTCTTGGTATATAGATAACCAATCCTTCTGGCTTGACCTGAAAATTCTGTTCCTCACGTTCAAAAAAGTCATAATAAGAGAGGGCATCAGTGCTGGAGATGGAACTACTATGCCTAAATTTACAGGCAACTCATGATTTACATCTACGGTGCTGGCGGTCACGGCAAAGTTGTCTTTCACACCCTAGTTCAAAGCGGTAAGCGAATTCAGGGCTTCATTGACGATAATGGTCGTGGGTGGTTGTGTGGCATCCCCATCATTTTCCCCTCTGAACTTCAGGATTTATATTCCTGCACCATCCATTTCGCCATCGGTAACAATGCTACCCGCAGCCGTTTGCAAAGTGAATGGCGTAGCGTCGGTATCGTGCCAGAAACAGCCATTCACCCCCATGCAACGGTTTATCCTAGTGCAAACATTGGCTTGGGCAGCATTATTCACGCAGGCTCAATCGTTGGCCCTGATAGCTGTCTTGGCGATGGTTGTATTGTCAATCATAATGCAGTCGTCGACCACGATTGTATCATCAGTGACTTTTGCCATATTGCACCTTCCGCAACCATTGGTGGCGGAGTCACTATTGGTAGAGAATGCTTGATCGGGGCAAACGCAACGATTTTGCCTTATCTTAGCATCGGTAATCATGTCACAGTGGGTGCAGGTGCTGTTGTTACCCATAATTTGCCCAATAACATTACAGTGATCGGGTGTCCCGCCAAGCCTAAATAAAGTAAAAATAGTGCTCAATACCCAATTCCCCCCTTGGCCTTCCTTCACCCAAGAAGAAGCCGATGCCATTTCCCGCACCCTTCTCTCCAATAAAGTCAACTACTGGACGGGCAATGAATGCCGTGAATTTGAAAAAGAATTCGCCACATGGTGTGGTACTGAATATGCCGTAGCATTGGCTAATGGCACGGTAGCACTGGATGTGGCACTCAAAGCCTTAAACATCGGGCAAGACGATGAAGTGATTGTCACCTCACGCACTTTCCTCGCTTCAGTTTCCTGCATCGTCACCGCAGGGGCTATTCCAATATTTGCCGATATTGACCGCAACAGTCAAAACATTACGGCTGACACCATTGCTCCAATGATCAGCAATCGTACCCGCACCATCATTTGTGTACATTTGGCGGGCTGGCCTTGCGAGATGGATGCCATTATGGCACTAGCCGCAAAACATGATCTCTATGTCATAGAAGATTGTGCCCAAGCTCATGGAGCCACCTATAAAGGTCAAAGGGTGGGGAGCATCGGTCACATCGGTGCCTGGTCATTCTGCCAAGATAAAATTATGACGACGGGCGGCGAAGGTGGCATGGTAACAACGAACGATCATGCACTCTGGTCAACAATGTGGAGCTATAAAGATCACGGCAAAAGTTGGGAAGCGGTTTATGAGCGAGAACACCCCCCCGGTTTTCGCTGGCTACATGAAAGCTTTGGTACTAACTGGCGTATGCTGGAAATACAGGCGGCTATTGGTCGCATACAATTAAAGCGCATGCCTGAATGGTCAGAAAAACGCCGTTCCCATGCCAATAGGATATGGCAAACCGCTAAGTCCCTTAAAGGTTTACGAGTCCCCAATATTCCTACCCATATCAATCACGCCGCTTACAAAGGCTATGTGTTTATTGAACCAGAACAACTGCAAGCTGATTGGAATCGCAATCGTATTATGGCTGAAATCAATCAGCGGGGTGTACCCTGCTTCTCCGGTTCTTGCTCTGAAGTGTATTTAGAAAAAGCTTTTGATAACACCGGCTGGCGACCCAACGAACGTCTATCTGTGGCAAAAGAGCTGGGCGAAACCAGCTTGATGTTCCTTATCCACCCTAGCCTCACCGATCAACATATCCAACAAACCTGTACAGTATTGGAAGAAGTGATGCAACAAGCCATTGCCTAGTAGGAAACCCAGAACACATCACACTTATAGCTCTTATATCAGTCATGCAAGCCGTTTAGGCAGCATCCATGACCAACGCAGCCTACTGGTGGATGAAGATAAATCAACGCCAGCCCAAAAACCGGACTTTATCGATCAACTCATGGACAACCCCAAGCCGATGAATTCTGCACACTTCCTGTCACGGGAAGAAGTCAATGCACGGTAACACTTTCATCGATTCCAATATTCTGCTTTATGTCCTCAGCAGCGGCTACAGGAGAGAAAGCCAATAAGCGGCCAGAGTCCAATATTACCATTACTGGTGACAATTGACCCTTTAATCCTAAGCCCTTCCCCTTATCCTTACGACTTGCAGAGACTTTAGGCAAGTCACTAAAAAAACAAAGCAACGATTCCCATCCTCATGTCCTTAAAAAATCTAAATCAATACATCTTCCAGCTTCCACGCGGGCAGAAACGTCTTATCATGCTGTTGGCAGATAGTCTACTATTGCCTTTGGCTTTATGGATCAGTTTTGCACTACGCCTGAGCACATGGACACCTGACTTAAAAGAAGGTGAGTGGCTATTGTTATTAGTCCCTTTAATTACCATTCCGGCTTTTATCCGCTTAGGTCTTTACCGTGCCATTATTCGCTTTTTGGGGCAGCAAGCTATTTATGCAATCTTTAAAGGCGTGCTGTTTTCGGCCTTAGCCTTAGTGATTCTTGCTTATATTTTCAAGCTGGAGGGTATTCCGCGTTCGGTTTATATTATTTATTTTATCAATGCATTCTTATTGGTAGCAGGCAGTCGTCATTTTATGCGGCGTTTGTATCATAGCAGTCTGCCGCAATCTCAAAAAACACCTGTTGCTATTTATGGTGCTGGCGCTTCTGGCGCACAATTAGCTCAAGCCTTATTTAGTAGTCCTGAATATCATCCCGTCCTGTTTCTGGATGATGATCCTACCCTGCAAAAATCTTTTATACACAGCTTGAAAGTCTATGCGCCTACACAATTAGATGCTCTGTTAAAGCCCTATGGCATCCAGCAAGTGCTACTCGCCATGCCTTCAGCATCCCCCCATCAGCGACGTGCTATTTTACAAAAACTAGAGCCGCTGGCGGTACATGTAAGAAGCATTCCTGGCATGGCTGAGCTCGTTTCAGGCAAGCGTTCTATTGCAGAAATTCGTGAAATTGAGATTGATGAGTTATTAGGTCGCGCGCCCGTTGCCCCGAATGAGCAGTTACTTAGCCACTGCATTCGGCATAAAACCGTCATGGTGACCGGCGCGGGGGGATCAATCGGCTCGGAGCTTTGTCGTCAAATTCTTAAATGGCAACCCAGTAAGCTGGTGCTCTTTGAATCTTCAGAGTTTGCCTTGTATCAGATTGAGCGTGAATTGCTGGAGGACGCTACATACGCCATAAACGTTGCCATTGTAACGGTACTGGGTTCAGTACAAAATCAACAGCGTGTCGAGGAGACTTTAACACTGCATCAGGTAAATACGCTCTACCATGCTGCGGCCTACAAACATGTGCCCCTAGTGGAACACAACCCAATCGAAGGGCTTCGCAATAACACACTAGGCACTTATCGCGCGGCTGAGGCGGCCTTAAACGCAGGTGTTGAGCATTTTGTCCTCATTTCCACCGATAAAGCGGTACGCCCCACCAATGTAATGGGCGCTAGTAAACGTTTGGCTGAATTGGTCTTACAAGGTTTTGCCCAACGCTCCAATCAGACTTGTTTTAGTATGGTGCGCTTTGGCAATGTCTTAGGTTCTTCTGGCTCAGTCGTTCCTTTGTTTCGACGCCAAATCAAAGCAGGTGGTCCAATCACGGTTACCCATCCTGACATTATTCGCTACTTCATGACCATCCCAGAAGCGGCTCAACTGGTGATACAAGCCGGTGCAATGGCGAAGGGTGGTGAAGTGTTTTTGCTGGATATGGGCGAACCTGTCAAGATTGTCGATCTGGCTAGACGCATGATACACCTCAGTGGTTTAAGCCTACAAGACAAACAGCACCTTGAGGGCGATATTGCGATTAAGTTTACCGGTTTACGCCCTGGCGAAAAGCTTTATGAAGAATTACTCATTGAGGATCAAGCTAATCCCACCGAACATCCACGCATTTTCAAAGCTAATGAAGCCTACTTACCTTGGACAGAACTAGTAGCCATGATTAAACAACTTCAAAATGCTTGCCATATTCAAAATATGCAAACCCTTTACAGCCTTTTGGAATGCCATGTGCAAGGTTATCAGCGTCCAGAAATAAAACCTGTTGCATTAGTGCCTTCGCCTGAAACGCTCCCCGTCCCCGATGAACTGGAACCGCTTATCCCGCTTGCGGTGGTCTGATGCCTAGAACTATTCCCCGAACCGGAGCAAGATTCATCCCGCTGACAAAGAATATTGACTCCAACAACCTGTAACAACTGCTCACTTGCTCCCAAGCGTTCTGCTATACTCTGTACACAAGGCCGCTAACCTAAAAAAACAGCAAGGACACAGTCATGCAAGCCGTTGCTTCACTCCGTTACGGGGTCATTTTTAAAAAAGCCTTTTCTCAGCCGGATGTGTTT
>PDWI01009641.1_pt1 | contig 13446 bp, 14 predicted proteins | sample 1430891 | NCBI WGS metagenome assembly PDWI01 (sample SAMN01162508, study PRJNA174530) | Oral metagenome, whole genome shotgun sequencing project. | biome: Marine environment; feature: Marine mammal; material: Swab sample of the gingival sulcus; isolation source: swab sample of gingival sulcus...
GCCTTGAGGAACTCAGGCACACCAAGAGCCGCGACAATAATATCTGCTTGCAAACAAATCTCCTTGATATTTGGCGTGCGACTATGACAAATAGTAACGGTACAATCCCCTGGGTTTGCTTTCTGAACAAGTAGATTTGCCATAGGCTTTCCTACGATATTGCTACGCCCTAAGACGACACAATGCTTACCTTTAGTCTCAATGTTATTACGTTTCAGAAGCTCTACAATCCCCTTAGGCGTTGCTGAGACGAAGCAAGGCAAACCAATGCTCATACGCCCCACGTTGATAGGGTGAAAGCCATCAACATCTTTCTTTGGATCAACAGCTTCAATGATCTTTTGCTCATCAATATGCTTAGGCAAAGGTAACTGAACGATAAAGCCCGTTACATCATCATCATTATTAAGCTTATCAATACAAGCAAGTAGCTCCTGCTCTGTAACATCTTCTTCATAACGAATCAGCGAAGAGCGGAAACCAAGTTCCCCACAAGTCTTAATCTTAGAAGCAACATAAGTCTCACTTCCACCATCGTGTCCTACGAGGATTGCCACAAGATGAGGGGCAGGCTTGCCCTCTTGAAGCATAGACTTCACTTCTTCAGCAATTTCATTCTTAATAGCTTGAGCGGTTGCTTTACCGTCTAAAAGTACATAATTCTTTTTGTCCATCGTCTTAGTTTCTTTGATAAAAAATAAAAAAGGTACAGTCTAAGCACAAAAGAATTAGTCTTTGTGTTTAGGCTGTACCCCAAAAATAGTTTATTTTATCCTTAAATACCTAATTAGAAACCAAATTTTCCTCCTAATTTTGGCATCTTAGGCATTTTTGGAAGACCTTTACCTCCCTTAAAGCCTTGCATTTTCTTCATCATCTTACGCATCTCCGTGAATTGATTGATTAGCTTATTCACTTCTTGGACAGAAGTTCCACTACCATCTGCAATACGTTTGCGTCTTCTGCCGTCAATAATGCTTGGTTTTTGGCGTTCCTCTGGAGTCATTGAATAGATAATAGCCTCCACACTCTTGAAAGCATCATCATCAATATCTATATCCTTAATAGCTTTACCAACACCTGGTATCATCGCTGCCAACTCCTTGATGTTACCCATTTTCTTGATTTGGGCAATTTGGTTCAAGAAGTCATTAAAGTCAAACTGGTCTTTAGCGATACGAGCCTCAAGCTTGCGAGCCTCTTTCTCATCATAGAGTTGCTGAGCACGCTCCACAAGCGAAACAACGTCTCCCATACCAAGGATACGATCTGCCATTCGGTCTGGGTGGAAGACATCAAGGGCTTCCATTTTCTCCCCTGTACCAATAAATTTAATTGGCTTATCAACGACCGTACGAATAGAAAGAGCAGCCCCACCACGAGTATCACCATCAAGCTTTGTTAGGACTACGCCATCAAAGTTCAAACGTTCATTAAACTCACGAGCTGTATTGACCGCATCTTGCCCCGTCATCGAATCCACGACAAAAAGGATTTCATCAGGATTGATAGCAGACTTAATAGCTGTAATCTCCTGCATCATCTCCTCATCAACAGCGAGACGACCAGCAGTATCGACAATAATCAAATCACAACCTTGAGCTTTCGCTTCGGCAATACCACGCTGAGCAATATCTACAGGGTTCTTACTATCAAGATCGGCAAAGACAGGCACATCAATTTGTCCAGCAAGTACTTTAAGCTGTTCAATGGCTGCTGGACGATAAACGTCGCCTGCCACAAGCATTGGTTTGCGTCCTTGCTTTGTCTTGAGCAGGTTAGCAAGCTTACCTGTCATCGTTGTTTTACCCGAACCTTGAAGACCTGCCATTAGAATAATAGAAGGACTATTCTTTATATTAAGTTCGGCTGACTTACCTCCCATAAGTAGGGCAAGTTCATCGTGCACAATCTTAATCATCAATTCCCCAGGGCGAACCGCTGTCAAAACGTTTTGCCCAAGAGCCTTTTCCTTAACCGTCTCTGTGAAGCTCTTTGCTACATTATAGTTTACGTCAGCCTCAATCAAAGCACGACGTACATCTTTGAGCGTTTCAGCAACGTTCAGTTCACTTATCTTGCCTTCCCCTTTAAGGATTTTAAAGGAGCGTTCTAATCTTTCACTTAAATTATCAAACATATTTTGTTTTATTTGCTATTGTATTTCTATTATTCTAAGCCCTTTAGCTTAATCAAACCTTATGGAACCAACTTATTTGTTGCTGTGTCGGGAAAGACCACCCAAGGCTTAAAGCTCTTAGCCTCTTCAAAGTCCATTCGAGCATAAGACATTATGATGACAATGTCGCCCTTCTGAACCAAACGAGCTGCTGCACCATTAAGGCAAATCACACCTGAGTTGCGTTCTCCAGCAATCACATAAGTTTCCAGCCTTGCTCCATTGTTATTATTTACAATCTGAACCTTTTCTCCAGCGATGAGGTTAGCGGCCTCCATTAAGGCTTCATCAATCGTGATACTGCCGACATAATTAAGGTCAGCCTCCGTTACCGTAACACGATGTATTTTAGACTTTACAACTTCTATTTGCATTTATTTATATGGTATATGCTAAAAATCTTTTCCAAATCTCTACAAAGATAAGTTAATTATTAAGTAATTTCAAATATTCTATCGGCTAACCGCATCAAAATCCTCAACTCTTCATTAGCCAAAATACCACAAATCAGAACAGCCACAGGCTGTTTTATGTAACAAACTATCTATTAGGAAGATACAAGACTTCATTCTAAGGCGAAAAAATGACTGGGAAAACTCATCTGAGTTTTCCCGATAATTTCTAAAAGTTTTCCCAAAAACTTTTCTGACTCTTCCCAATCACTTTTCCAACTGACTTAGATACCACAAATCGGAACTCTGGAAGATAGTATTCTGAAGCCAAAAACTACGTTTGAAGAATTAAAAGTTAAGGATTTTGATACGCTTGTTCTCTTTAAGCTAATAGAAATTGTTTTGTTAGGAGAGATTCTTTATTTTTGCAATTATATGAATAGTATTAAACCCCAAATGGGAAACAGAGTCTTAGCTCTTAATAAAAAATAAACTAAATGCTTGCCCTATTTAAGAAGATTAAACCTTTTGCAACGATTCCCTTTATCGGCATAATAATCTTGATGCTACTACCTAATCTATTAATAGCATTCTATTATTATAAAGAAATGGAGTCTATTACTATATCATTTAGTTTTTTGTTGCTGACATCTATTTTACTGCTACTACAGATAGCTCTTTTTAAGGGAAAAAGCTTTGTTTATTGGGGAGCATTTAGCTTCTTATTACTTCCAATAGAACTTATGGCTTTATTATTAGCCAAAGAACCTGTTAGCTATGGTCTAATCCTATCTGGACTAAACACAAATATCAATGAAGCTTTAGAGCTGGTATCCGTAATCCTCTATCTCATCTTAGGCTCGTCAATACTCTTAGGCATTTATATCTATTTAGGGAAACGTTATCTAAAACAGCCCCTAAGCCTAAATGGACAGCAACGTTTCGGTATCTGTGTCATTTTCATTCTATTCATTGGGAGCATTTTTATGCAAATGTTTAGATTTACAGATGATAGAGAGCCTCTCTACGAACGACTCAACTTTGCCCATACAAGCACAATGTCCAAAATATATAAAGTCTTCCCTTTCGACATTATATATTATTTGACCAAATCATCTATAGACCTTTATCACACCAATAGTCTCAATAATCAAATCGCCTTGGGGAACTTCCACATCTCATATAGTCCGACTAATGATTTAACCAAGAGCGATGATTTACCGATAATTGTTTATTGTATTGGAGAAACAGGTAATCGCAAACATTGGTCTCTCTTTGGTTATCATAGAGAGACTACACCTTATTTACAACAACGAGAGAATTTGCTACTTTTTGATAATGCCTTAGCCTCTGCTACCACGACTAACATCTCTATACCAATGATGATAAGCCGTAGCAGACCTCACGATTTTAATCTATGGGAAAAGGAGGGAACGCTCATTCATTGCTTTAATCAAGCCAAATTTAGAACAGCTTGGTTGGGAAATCAAGCCAGCAATTTCCCTGTGGTATCGGTTATCTCAAAACAAGTGAGCTATTACTACAACTCTAAGGCAGAACTAAATACAAAGAGCTACGACAGCGTATTGTTTCCAGAGTTTCAAAAAGAAATATCAGAAGCCTGCACCTCTAATAAAGCTTCTTTCATAGTCTTGCATACTCTTGGCAGTCATTTTCGTTATGACCATCGCTACCCTGAAGAGTTTGAGTTCTTCAAGCCTTCAATCAAAGATCTATCTATCTTAGAGTCTTTAGATGAAAGTAATAGAAAAACATTGATAAATTCCTATGATAATACAATCCGCTATACAGATTATTTCCTTAATGAACTGTTAAGTATTTTGGATAAACTTAATCGCCCTGCAGTATTGCTCTACAGCCCTGACCACGGAGAAGATCTGGGCGAATACAATCAAGATAATTTATTACACGGATCAGAGAATCCAACGATTGATGAGCTTGAGATACCTGTCCTTATTGCTTATAACACAGCTTTCAAGCGATTAAATCAAGATAAGCTAAAGGCTCTAAAGAACATTCTGCATAAACCATTGCATACAGCAGAGCTTCCCTCATTAATCGTTGAATTATCAGGCATTAAGTCTCCAGAGTTTAAGCCATCTATCTTAGATAGCACTTATCGTTTTGCGACAGAACGTTATTTTCTTAGCACTAACAAAAACTTAAAAACGCTTAGTTCAATCCAGCCATCACACTAAATAGAAGAACTTTTATTTAGACTTTACCCAAGGGAGTTTTATATTATTTTCAACGCCTTCAAAAAAAGTATTAGGAGATTTCATTTTTCCCCACTCAATAGGGGTTATTTTACTATTGACAAAATCTTCTTTACTATCATATAGCATTAGTTTTTTCTCTTTAAGGTCGATAATGAACCAATGCTCTTCAACCCTACCCCCTTCTAAATCTGAAGCTTGATGACCATAAATAAACTTATCAGTACAATAAATTGAATCAACAACATCTAAACCTCCGACCACATTTGGTAAAAGACTGGTATTAAGTATCCAGTCATCAAAGCCTTTCATTCTCGCTAATTCAAATGGTTTAACAAGAGGTAATCTCGTGTAATCCCAACCATAAAAACGTTCATAGAAGGGATCTTTCCCTTCAGTTGCAATATGCGTATCTCTTATAAATAAGACAACGGCAAGGACAAAACAAATTGTAAGCAAGAGCAAAAAACCTAAAGCAAGTTTTATCAGGAATTTTACGATACGAAATAAACAAGAAAACATTGTTCTAAAAATTTAGGGCTACCTTATCAAGGAGCAAAATAAAGCAGTATTTAACTATAGACTTGTTGTGATAATCAACCGACTTCCTTTCTTTAGTGTTAAGCATTCCTTACGATACTTTGTGTATAAAGGTAAGTCTTCAACAAGGCTCAAGGCAAAAGTCTCAGTACCATCTTGGACTTTATATTCGTGTTTTAGGTTTTTGATATGTCCATCTTCACCACCATCAATAGCATTCAAACTAAAACGTTTACCCTTGAAAATAAGCTCAATACAATCCGCATAGGTACGAACTTTATAGATCATTGTGAAATTAGAACTTTTCACCTCATAGTATTTCGTACTACAATCATAGACCACCTCCTTTTCTTTAATAACTCTAAACACAGCAGGAGTACTCTTCCTAACCGAATAGTCATAAAGCCTATCACAATAGTTTAGATGAATATCCCAAGTAGCTGTAGAAGGATAAGTTTTTGATTCACAAGACTTATAAAAAACAGATTGAACAAACTCTGGCGAAGCATAGTTCTCAAAAACATCTTCCTGAGACTGTGCCAAGGACGGCATCAATGCACACACATAAATAAAGAATCCAAAAGAAAATTTTACTAATGATTTCATACCAGTATATTTTTAATTAAACATAGTTGTTACAAAGGCTAAATTATAAATACTTTTTGAAAAAAAAAATCATTTCCCAACTATTTAAGAAAAAATACAAAAATAGCTTCTTCTCCTATTCCTCGGAATGAGCTTGAATACTTTGGCTTAACAGCTCGTATATCTGACATAAATCAGGCTTATCCGAGAGGGCTTCTAAATGAGTCTGCATCGTATTCTTATCTCCCCTAATGGCAGGTCCTGTCTGAGCTTCTTTCGCTGGCAATTCATGTAATTTGGCAAGGGTTTCATCTATCAAAGGCAAAAGCACCTTAGTATCTAAATTAGCCCCTTGGAGCAACCTCTCCGAGAGATCAATCAAATGATTCGTAAAGTTGCACGCAAAGACAGCAGAGCAATGCAACTTAGCTCGTGTACGGCTATCTACCCATTCTATTTTTGGCGAAAGAGCCTGAGCTAAGAGTTCAACTTCTCCCCTATCTTGAGCCTTATTCACTTCGAGATAAAGCGGTAAATTACTCCAGTCAAGCTCTCGCTCTTTGCTAAACGTCTGCAATGGATAAAGCACTGCTGATCGCTCATTGTACTCAACCATAGGAGATAAAGCAACCGAACCTGCCGTATGTAGCCATAAACCTTTCGTTTTAGGCATTTGAGACCAGACAGTCTCCAAAGCAGAATCACTCAAAGAGAAAATATAAATATCCGCATTAGGTCTAAGCTTCCGAACATCATCAATCGCCTGTACGCCTTGATAAGCCAAAGCCTCTTCAATCAAAGCTTCTGCTGATGATTGATGACGAGAGAAAACTTGTACAATCCGATATTCTGGAGAGCTTGAGAGCCTTTTAGCTAAATGAAAGGCAACACGTCCTGCTCCTACAAGAACAATATCTTTAACCATCTAATTATCCATATTTTCCACATCAAGCTCATCTTTTGGATAAGCTCCGATATGTATTTTTTCCCATTTAAGAGCTTCTATTGGACGTTCCTTTGGTTTCTCCAGAGGGTAACCAATAGCGATAATACATAGCACTTCAAGCTGATAAGGAATATCTAAGACCTTACGGACATACTCTGCCGAATCCTGACCATTTGCCGTAAAACACTCCTTAGCCATCACCCAACACGAGCCCAAGCCCATTGCTTCGGCTTGCAACTGCAAAAAGCTTGCCGAAAGCGTAGCATCTTCAAGCCAATACTTACACTCCATAGGCGAACCAAGGATAACTACTGCCAAAGGGACGTCTCTTAGGAAAGTGCCACCACTCTCCCTTAGATGACTGAGAGCATTCAGCCTTGCTTTGTCTTCTACGACGACAAACTGCGTGGTATGGCCATTCCTTGACGACGGAGCTCTAAGCGTTGCTTCCATAAGAATGCTTACCTGTTCCGAACTTAATGCCTTTTCTTTGTCATAAACACGCACACTTCTACGAGTGCGTATAGCCTCTAATAGCTTAGGTTCTTTCATAATCTTCCTCTCTTTTCTTAATGAATAAATTTAAGCGTTTTACATACTCCACCGACTCTAAGCACTGCCACATAGACTTGATTCTTTAGCAATGAAGATACATCTACGACGTTTTGCCCCAAAGTAAGCTTTTTTACTTGCAAGCATAAATTACCTGATAGGTCATAGACCTCCAACCCTTGTGATGATTTGGCTAAATCTTGAGCATAACAAATCAGCTTGCCCTTACTATAATAAAACCATAAATCTGTCGGGATCTGCTCAACACGACCTAAAGTAATAGGGCTTGACGATTTGAAAAGTAAATCAAGCCAAATAGCATCCTTAGTAATCTTATCCCAAGAACCATTGTGCTGATGATAGGTACTACTCATAGCCTTAGATCGGTCATTACTCATCAAGATAGGTAGGCTCACTTTCTGATTAGCCTGCTTGGGCTTGAGGCTAAGCAAATAAGCTCCTGCCTTAATCATTGTTGAAGGCTTGGGCAAAAAGACCTCAATCGTATCGGCAAGGATTGTCCGCTCATTACTTGAGAACTTCTCAGTCGTTTTATTGTAATATTGATAAACAGGAGCTTGCACCTCAACAGACCAAACAGCTTTTCCTATCCCCTGCTTTGTAATAGGCAAAAGCTCTAATATATGTTCAGGAAACTTCTTCTGCAGACTTTCGCTCCCCTTAAAGACAATATACGAACCAATCAATTCAACATCTTCTGCCCCCTTAACTTCAAGATAACGAGCAATAGCATTGTCATCTCCCATATAAGCATTTAGCACCTGCTCTTTGCCATAAAACTCGCTAAGGCGATAGATTTTGTCCTTTTTATTTGGATCGTAACCCTCACAGCTCATAGCTCCTGACTTATCAGGGTCTAACCAAGGCTGAAGAGACTGCCCCTTACCGCCTCTATCCCAAGCTTGAGACAAGGCAAAGAAACTATCAGTATAAGCACTACCACAGTCCGACTGCCCACCCGTCAAAGCCCCAATAACGTAGCCTTTTTCGTCAAACAAAGGAGAACCCGACGATCCAGTAGCCGTAGTCCCTATCGTCCACTCTTTGATACGCCAATGCGTATTGATGAACTCTAAACCTGAAACCTTATAAGTAGGAACTAAGTCTAAGGTCTTATCTTTAGATAGATTAAATCTCTTAGTTGAAGCGACAGGGTGATGAATGTTGAAGAACTCGCCCTTTGGATTAGGCGAAATGTTCCAAGCAGAGAAATAAGGATTGTAAGAAGCTGGGATAGCTCGCTTACCTTCGTTATCTTCAGGCAAACCTGTAAGCTTGAGCAAAGTCATATCACAGTCTGTATTATAAGCAATTAGATCTGCCCCACTAAGCGTTTTTTCCTCACTCCCTCGGATATTACCATTAGGGATTGGACTCTCAAAACCAAAGAAAAAGACCGCAGAGGCTACCGACTTTCGCACACGAGCAATATCATTAGGATAAGAAAAAACTCCATTGACACAATGCGAAGCTGTCAAGATATAAGGCGTGCCGTCATTACGTTTATTATTGATTAAAGTCGCCGTAGAACTTACACTTCCGTCCGTAATAAGCAGGACAACCGAACGGGCTTGAAGGTCTTCCTTTTCGTGCTTGATGACATTATCCGCACAAGCAATCCTCGGCAAGGTATTAAATCGAAAATTAAAATAAGGTTCACCCTCATCACAATCATAGATTTTTCTTGTATCAAAGCTTCTTAGACTACGAAAGCCGTGAGAAAGCCTCGTTATCCTAAAAGGCAAATCCCTTGACTTATCCCCTTGAGGAGCTTGGTAGATAAAGTGTAGCTTATCTCCTAATTTAGGAGCAATCTGCAGTATGCCACTTGCCGAATTATTAATCTGACTCAAGGCTCTATCTCGCAAACCTTCTTGACCATAAACAAATAGCTTAGCTCCCTTGGGCAAATGATAATCTTCAAATAGCACAGAGGTTGATATAGCTTTGGGGCTTTGAATAGAGAACGTCCAAACATAAGAGCCGTCCTGAGCTTGAGACCAAGCACCAAGCTCTTTCATATTCAGCTTAAGAGGGCGATTGACTGCAAAGCGAAAGACACGAAAATCAGAAGCCTTGTCTTTGGCTTTTGCACTCCGAAGTTCATCTGTCTTCAACGGCTCAAGCACTAATACTTTACCTTCCTTTGTTGCTGAGCGAAAGTTTGACAAAGGCTTTAGCTCGCTAATCGTGGGAGCTTCAGCACTGATTGTATATTGAGCCTTTGCCTCAGCAATGCCGAGCAAGGTCAAACAAGCACCTACTATATATAGAATGTATAATCGTTTCATTTCTTCTATTTTATGGAGTTTAATCTTTCCTACTTGATTATCTTAAAGCATTTAATTTCTATACAACAAAGATACAATTCTAATAATAAAATACACTTATTTACCACTTCTGTCCTAAATAAATTTTGAATTTGAGTTATTTATTATAGCAACAATAGAAAAGGGAGCAAATGCCCCCTTTTAGTAGCTTTGAACACCAAAATGTGAAAGCATCTTGACCCTGTCTGGGAAGGCTATAAGCCAGTGTGTTTATTATTTGGTCCCAGCGGATCGCTTTCAGAGTCTTCGCTCGCTGAACCTGACGAAGCTTTCTTTTTCGGCTTGGGTTCTACTCGCTCAAAGCTAACACCTCGCAATTCAAAGTACTTGCGAGAGGGCGAAAGACGAACGACAGGTTTAACAATGTGCTTATGGACATTAAACACCTCAACACCCTTCTCTACTTGCAAGCTTTTGAAAGAAGGCGTAAGCGTACCAATATCACCAAACTCTACGATGTTGCCATTCTCTACTTCCTTCTTAGCAATCTCGGCAGCTAAGCGAAGCACTGCCTCAACCTCTGCTCCTGTAAAGGTAGTCGCCCTTGCCACTTCCTCACAGAAATTGCGATGACTGATACGCTTGCGACCTGTTGGCATTGCTTGAATAACTGTCTTTCCCTTAAATTTTCCTAAGACAGCTTGACGTTCTCTTAGAACGAATTGTAATGGCATATTTCCCATAATAAAATCTATTTTGTTGTTAATAAATAATTGACTATCAAAAAAGGGATTGAACGAAGCTCCGAAACCGATATCCGTTTCTCTCAAAAGGGATATCCCTTTTTGCAAAAACCGATATCCCTTTTTCTGCTAAGTCTTATCCCTTTCTTTTTACACTCTTTTATTGGTAAAACACCTAAGAGCAAAGTTCCCCTCTTGAGGGGTAGCAGTGAGCGGTCGTTGAGACGGTTCCTGAGCTTGTCGAATTCTAAGTTAAAAGCAAATAATCAGAGCATAAATTTCGCTAATTAGAGAAAGTTTTTTGTTTAGCTTATCCTAATTGCAATTTGACGTATGGAGTCTGTCTTCTCACCACAGCAAAACACCTTTGAATTAACTTAAATCTTACGGCATTCAAAACAACATTTGAATGTTTGCCTTCCAATTTTTTCCTTTTATAATAAGCTCTCAGTTCGGGATCGTGTACAATGGCAGCCAAAGCCGCTCGGGTCAGCAACTGTTTTTGTTCTTTGTTCGCATAAGGAGAAATCTTCGTTCGCCCTCGCACTGAAATTCCCACTATATTCAAACGGGGCAACTCCCGAATAACAAGCATACTGCCGAGCCGAAGCAAACTTCGTAAAATTTTCTGTATTGCAAATCATTGTAACAATGTTGATTAAGCTAATACCAATGACATTTTTTAGCAAAGTGTAGTTCCGAAAAATCTCCTCGTTTAGGCTTAATAAACGATTAATTTCTTGCTCGATTTCTTTAATTTTCTGCTTGCAAATCTCTATAAAATCCTGTAAATTCTCCTGCAAATCTCTATAAAATCCTGTAAATTCTCCTCAAGCAACTGGATCGCTTCGAAGTCGCCTTCAATACGTAAAGTTTTGATTTCCTGCAAGAAACGCGTTTTCGTCTTAACGTAAGAGCTACGAACATTCAAACAGTCTCTTAATCAAGGCTGTTCATAAAGTCTCAACTTAGCCTGATGAATAAGGGCGTATTCAGCAATGCGACGAGCATCTTGTTTGTCGCTTTTGCCACGCTGCAAACCACGAGACATCTTAATATCCAATGGGCAGGCTAAAGCCAAATTAAGTTGCTTTTCCACTGAAAACCCTGCTATGCCTGAGACAAAAACGCCCATATTTTCGGCACAGAATAAAGCCTCTTTAGGGTCTATACCATAATGCTTTACAGTCTTTAGGAGCAGATTAAAACCCTCTGTCTCATTGGCAAAAGTCTTGTTTTCAAGCTCTTGTCCTTCTTTTGTCATAATGGAAGCATCGAATGTTTCTTTTCCGAAGTCCATACCAATTAAATAAAAATATTTCATACCTTTGTATTTAAGGGTAAATAAAAAAAAAGAGTTGTAGCTAATACATTTAATAGGTCTTTCCTAACATTCTAACTGGCTATTAACTCTGTGAAAAGGGAGGTTACAGACTAATTCGACAGATTTTTCTTAAATCCATCTACTAATACAAAACTAAATGAAACGCCAAAAATTAAGTAAAATCTAAGCCAATGCGGTTCATTTCGACAGGCTCAACGACCGCAAGAGCTTTGGCAGTATTAAAACACATAGTTCCCATTTATAGCCAGCCTGTAAGTAAAAAAAAACAACAAATAACAACATTTTTATTGAAAAACATTTGATTTTTATTAAAGGTTTGTATATATTTGTCAATGAGATATTATTAACCATTTAATATATATAGTAATTATGAATAAAATTAAATTTTTAATGTTAATCCTTCTAGGATTACTAAGTGTATCTTCTTGTCAAAAGGAGAATTTAGAACTTTCTAGAATAAACAATACTCCAGTTAAGAGTAATGTGGAAAAAGAAAGTATTTCAGCATTCTTTAATAAAGCTAGCGTTCAGAGAATGAATAATGTTTTCTTTGAAAACAAGGATCTCCTAGATGACTTCTATATGAAGGATAATGCGAGGTCTTTAAATCCAAATAGGGTCCCATACATTGGGAGTACTAATAAAGACTTGAAGCCATTAATTGATAAATTTTATGGTGTTGGGTTGGAGTTTTTAGAGACACTTCCATTCACTAGAAAACAATTGATTAAAATGACTGGTAAAGATGATTTGAGTAAACTGTCTATAGAAGAAATTACAGCATACTCTTTATTTGCTTTCGTTATGATTAAGCAGGTTGAGCAGAATCTCAGATGTAGTCATGGAGAGTTTAGAGGGAGTAAAAGTTTATCTGATTGCTTCAGGGAAGTCATCGGGACAACCGTGTCTTTGACAATGACTGCAGGTGCAGCTGCAGGAGGTACTGTTGCATTAACGGAAATGGTTGCAAGTGCTGCTACAATCGTTGGAGGACCTGGTATTGCAGCAGCAACAATTGCAGCACTTACAGCTTCTATCGCTTGGTGTATGTGGTAAAAACTAAATAGATATGGAAGGAATTATTTTTGTAAGAAGACTTTTTGGCAATTGGCTTGCAATAGGCATTTGTGTGCTCTATGAACTTTTTGTTTTGTATGACTTGATTACGATAGGAAAAGTTTCTTATCCGAATGGAGCTATTCATATGATTGGTATGATTGTAATGACATCACTCTTCAAGTTTACTAAGGATGACAATGAGCTTGCCAATAAATATGGTTACTACTTATTTGCTGTATTGCTTATAACCTCTTGGTTTGCTTATAGATAAGCAAGTTTGTTTTGTCCTAATATATCCTTAGATATTTATTAGGACAAGAATAGTTTAATTTATTTAAGGAGTAGGGTGTGTCTAAACGGCACACCCTACTCAGCATTTTGAAGCTGTTTTGACCAGCTCAGCGACTGAATACTGCAACTCTTAAGTCGGTGCGACCGACAGCGGAAGCACAACTCCTTTTATCCCTCCCCCCTCATAAAAAGGTCATACTACCCCGTCAGTTCAGTCGCTCCGCTCCCTCACTGCCACCCCTTCAAGTCTTTGAAGGTACTGTCTTAAAAAGCAAATAATTTAGGG
>PDWI01008351.1_pt1 | contig 13443 bp, 4 predicted proteins | sample 1430891 | NCBI WGS metagenome assembly PDWI01 (sample SAMN01162508, study PRJNA174530) | Oral metagenome, whole genome shotgun sequencing project. | biome: Marine environment; feature: Marine mammal; material: Swab sample of the gingival sulcus; isolation source: swab sample of gingival sulcus...
TAGGCTACTGCCGGACCATTATTGGTAACACTTATTGTATAGGTTACATTATCTCCAACGCTTGGGGTATTATCTCCTGCAACTTTTCCCAATACAATATCTGCTTCATTTGAAACGCTTAATGTTGCAGCATTTGATGTTACATTTGAACAAACATAAGAAGCACTTGTAATAATTACTCTGTATTGGTATCCATTAATAGAAAATGGTACGGCGTTTAAAGTTAATGTACTTGTTGCTGCTCCGGAATAAATACCAACATCGGCAATATCAGCCCAACCGTTTCCGTCATTTTCTTGCCATTGGTAAACTAAATCACTTCCGGTAGCCGTAACCGTAAATGTAGCATTAGTACCTGTTCCTACGCTTGCATTCACAGGCTGTGTGGTAATTGCTGCTGCCGTTCCGGATTCTTGGAAATCATATCCGTTTGCCGAGTTTCCGTCAACTGGCGTAGTATAAGCCGCTGCAGTAACTGAACCATCCGCATTTGTTGCGGCAGGATTTCCGGTGCCGTATTGTCCGCCGTCCGAACCGTCTGCACTTGCATCCGCATAAGCTTCGTTGGCATCACTACAACCGTCATCATCAGAATCTAAATCTAAATAATCCGGTAAACCGTCGCCGTCTGTGTCATTAAAGTTGTCATTTGTTCCATCTCCGTCAGTATCAAACAAGTTTGAAGTTGAATTTGCATTTACACAAAGAGGCAAGGTAACACAAGGCGATGTTCCGTTAGGTCCGTCTGTGTCATCATTATCAAAAATATCAACCAGACCATCTCCGTCAATATCTGTTAAATTATCAGCGATACCATCATTGTCGGTATCTGTTCCTCCGGCTTCAACAATATCATATATTCCGTCATTATCAGAATCTAAATCTCTATGGTTAGGTATTCCGTCACCATCAGTATCAAAATTTGAGCAAACTCCTGCTACTATTCCGCCACAATTTGGGAAGTCGGGATCAATATAATTAGGTATTCCATCTCCGTCAAGGTCTCCATCCCGTCTCCGTCGTGGTCTCCATTATATACTTCAACTACATCAGGTATTCCGTCATTATCATTATCTAAATTAAGTACAACTCCTGTTGAAAGAGGAACTAATAATTGGAATGATTCACACATACAATTTGTTGCAGAAGGAGCAAATTCAATAATAACTCCATTTGCAAGATCACACATGCTACTTGCAGTAAAGTTTAAGACTTCGGTAATTGAAGTTCCGGCAGGAATTGCTTGTGCTAAACTTCCGGTATATATAGATGCTCCGCTTATTTGCCCTGCAGCATCAGCACAATATACGTTATATTCATAACCCACGGCATCATTTCCGGCAGAAGCATTATTTGTAATATTTACAGTAACGCTATAATCATAATTTCCTTTCCTTGTGTTCCTGTTGCAATTTTTGTGTCTCCACAAGTTGAACCACCACAAGAAACAGCATTTGTAACTACATAATTTACAAGGTCTATTCTTCCAAATTCACTACAAGATTCAAAGCTTGCAGGTTCTACTTCAATAGTATATGTAAAGTCTCCATTACTAACTCCGGACTGAAGTCCAAGATAAATTTCGGTTGTTCCTGTAGCTGTTACAACTGCTCTATCGAAAGTAACTGCATTTGCTCCGGTATTATTAAAAGAACCGCCCACATAAGCAATTTCAGGCGACAATGTTATAACCGTACTGTCTGCTGTTCCTGTTGTTCCGGACACAGAGGTTTGGATACTAACAGTGTTTGTAGTTCCACATCCGTCTATACCATAGTCATCTCCTGCACCATTAAGTTCAGGCACAACCGTTCCACTTGTTGTATATGGCGGAAGTGCGTTGGAAATTTCTATATTATTTGAAACAACTCTGGAGCCGTTACCTGTAATGGGATCACCACATGGGTCTTCTCCAAATACCGTAAAATAAATCGGCGTATTTGAAATAAAATCACAAGCCGGTTGCAGTTCTAAATCTATGATAGCATTTCGTTCGTTGGTATTTGCTGCATTTTCTGTTCCCATAATACCATTATGAGCAGCAATTGCAGTGTGTTCTCCAATATTAATTCTTACATTATTTCCTGTTGTTGTGGTTGAGACCGCTTGAATATCTCCTGAATTTCTGGGATATTCAACATTTACGGTTCCAATAATTAAACCTGCCGGACCCGACGGTGTTGTGAATTCAACATAAGGATTAACCACATCAGCCGTTTGTGCACTGTTTATTAATAATTCAACATTAAAAGGCTTACATGTTTCTACCGGATTTGGAGTGGGTTGGTTAGAAATTTGAATTTGTACCTGTCCTTTTTTGGGAACAACTTGAATCTCCACTTCATCTTTATAACATGCCTCAACCACACCGGTAAAATCTGCAGGATAAGCATCGCAATCCCAAGCATGTTTAAATTTGACGGTGTAAGCTGAACAATTATTATATGTAGCCGTAAATCGAATAGTTTTATTTGAGCCTGCGGCAAATGCACCTGCCTCAGCCCAAACAGCATTATTTTCTTGGTGGAATACAAGAGGCACACCCGGTGCTCCGCCCGTAACATCAGAAACTCCTGTTATTTGGACATTTGAATTAGGCTCCATCATAATCCAATTATAATCAATATCTGTTGTTTGATTATAAACTCTAACATCAAGATTTACCTCATCAGCATCTCCGGACACAACAGGAGTAGGAGAATTTACTGTGTATTGCGCCCCTAGATAATTGAACCTGTTACTTGTAGGAGTAACATTCTCAAGTGTAGCAGGCGTATTTGCTGAATAAGCAAAATCTTGATAATAATGTGTATATGTATATGGAATATATGTTTCTTCCGTTTCACAAGTTCCTTTTATACCAACATATAATCTTTGGTAGCTATCCCCCTTTTGGTCTTCATCATAAAATCCGGGACCTCTTTTTATTGTAACTACATTGCCGGACTGGGTATATGTTAAATGCCCATTTGCAATTGTATGTGTTGATGTAGTAGGAAGTAGCCAATAGGCATCACCGGAAAATCTTGTATTTGCGGGTAAAACAACCACACAAGAATCCCAATGCGAAGGCGGTCTGTATTCGTTGGGGTTTAAATCAGAGAAGTTAGCTCTATGATAAAAAGCTTGAACTCCATATCCGGCATTACATCCGCTTCCGTTAACGGTATAATAAGTCGATTCATAATCTATCCTACCATAATGCACCATATCTCCCTGATCATCACATCCGGCATGGGGGCTTGCTCCTTCATTATAAAACCGTCCTCTAAAATCTACAAGTTCATAATAATTTCTTGGAGTAAATGTTTTGCTAAAAACAAAATTTACATCTACTATTATTGAATCATTATCGGAATAAGCTCCCGCAAGATAAGATTGTAAGGGGAATTTTAAAGTATGCCTATTGCCTACTGATGATACCGTTGGAGGCACATTAAGAGGTACTGAACCCACATAAGAAGCAGTTGAGTTATCATATATGTTTATTTCTCCGTCAACAAAAGAAATAACATTTGCACCGCCACCGGCTGCTGTTGCCGTATAACTTACATCAAGAAAAAGTTCATCGGCATTAAAAGTTCCATGAATATATCCTTTTGCTTTAAGATGCATTGTATCTCCGGCAAGGTATTTTTGTAAATCATCTTCCGGAAGGGTAGCAGGGTCAACTTTTGTTGTCATTGTGTTATCTGTCCAACCCATTGTTGTTCTTTTTGCATCAAAGGCTACAATTGTAGGACCATTACAAGGTCCGTCATCACAATGCGGATATATTGCGGGGAAAGTTCCGCAATGCACATCAAGGTTTATACAATCACAAGTATAATTCGTTTTATAGTCTATATACATAGGTGCATTTCCCAATCCGTAAACTGCACAATCCAAATGCAAAGGAAATTCAACCCATTCTTCATAATAACTGCCGTTTCCCAGTTGGTCTGTTGTATAGGTAATGGTAGTATTATTCAACTGTGTAAAACCCGTCGGTGTACCTACGAGTGAAACCCCGTTAGGCACTGTTAATGTAACCGTAAAAACAGAACTTGCATCATTTGAGAGGAAATTATGACCATTACAATCGATTGATTGTCTTGCATACAAGCTGGGTTTTATTTTAAGTGTAAAATCACCGGTATCATCTAAATCGGAAGGGCTGTCAAATTCAGTAGGATGTCCGCTATAATCTCTTGCAATATTAAAATAGTTAAGACCTCCTTGTCCTCCGGCTCTTGCTCCGGGTCTCGGGTTTAGGCATTGGTCTTTTGCTACGACATCAAACTCAAGATGTTCCCAACCGAGATAATAATAGGTCCCTGTACCACAACCTGTTCTTGGATTAATATTGTATTCAAATTCAAGCGTTGTTGAAGCACCGGGAGCAAGGTCGTCATAAAATCCGTCTCCGTCAAGGTCTTCAAGTCCACCCGCTCCGTCAGGGTCTGATGTTAATGCACCGCCCGGTTGATTGGGTATAAATGCGTAAGTCCAACCACTACCCTGCCCTGCATAAGCACTTGAAGGTAATTGATCGGGCGTTATTGCTGCACCACCCTGAAATTGGAAATTACTTACTGCTCTTGTATTATAATTTCTATCAAAAGCCCAAAGAGGGTTATATGAATGCGTTGTAATCGGTGAAGAATTGTGTCCCAATCCAATATTAATCAAAACATCAAGCGCCATAGCTCCGGCGGTTGTATTTGTATTTTCTATTTTTACCGCATATCTTATACCATTACAAACTTCCGTATCTCCATTTGTATCTACTCTTGTTGCAGTGATTGTAGGTGTTGATGCCCCAAAGTTTGTAACTCTTGTTCTTGGGGCAGCCTCTTGACAATTTTGCTCAAAAACACACCCCCAATATGCGTGGTGTTTAATACTTGTATATTCACAATTTGCAACTGTATAGTTGTCGGTGAATGTTATTAATTCACCAATATCAAAATTATTGTCGTTATTAGGTCCTATTGTTCCTGCAAAAGGAGCAGCCGTTAAATCAATTTGATAAAAAAGTGTATCTGCATTTGTACCCGCAGCAGTAGAAACAGGCGTAAGGTCTGTTCCATTATACGACAAAGTATATCCTGCACGAACAGATGAACCTACAACAACATAGTAATTAAAAAAGCTTATTGCGCCATTACCTCCTTGTATGATGTTAATATCTTCGGAGTATGAACTTCCAACACTCCCCTCAACAACAGCAACTGATTGCAGCCCGATTGAGGCTGAAAGTAAGTTATATGTAGGAGTGCCGGCAGTATTACCTGTTGCCGTTCGAGGAATAGCTCCTTCCATGTAGCTGATACTGATTTCGTCTCTAAAAATTCCGCCGTCCTCTTTATAGGCTACAGATTCGCACAGTCCTGTTCTTTCAATAGAAAACTCGATATTCTGATTGCTTGTCCAGTTTGCATTTCCGGGGTTTTCTATGGCAAATACAGGTGCGTTAGGATTTGTAATATCAAATTCCGTAACAGTTAATGAAGCACTTTGTGCAACAATTGCTACAGAACCCGGAACGTATTCAACTCCGACCGGAAGATGATAGGTAAACTTTAAGGAACTTACTAAATTGCTCTTTGCACTTATCGTAGCAGTTTCAAGAGAATTGTTGGTTCCTCCACATGTCCCTAAGTCTTGCGGACTAAGTCCGATAGTGAAGTGGTCATTATCAATCTGTGCTTTCATAAAGAAAGAAAAGATTAATAACATACTTGTTAATAAAAATAATTTTCTCTTCATGTTTGTTTGTTTTAATTAAAATTTAATTTGTAAAGTTTTGTAATTGTATAGTTTATCAGACTTCTTTTCAGTATATAAAATTTTATGTTAGATTTTTTTATTATATAGCTCATTTCAATTTTAGCATTTATCAAGAAGCCTAAATGTGACAGAAGCATGTTAATTTATGACTAAAAAGTCTATTTTTCAAAATTCAAAAAAAAAATAACAAGCAAATCACAGCGATTCGTTGTTATTTTAGTTGTTTAAAAACAAAGATAAAAAACTTTTCTTGTTATTGCAATTTTTTTCACTTAAATTTTCCATATGTTTATATTTATGGTTTAAAAAGTCATATAAAACGCTCAAATGGGCTTTATTTTATTAAGCCGAATATTATCTACCCCCCATATATTGAAGGTGTAATTGGCTCAAACTACCACACTTAATTCGCAATTTTACAAAACATTCTTTTCTTAAAAGACAAAAATGGGTAACAAAAGGTTAACAATTCGGATAATAAATGAATTAATCCGAATAATCCACCAAGGAATCTATCCCGCTCTACACTTAGCTCAAAATAAATTAAATCTAGCCATTCTCTCTTCTCCAAGAGGGTGTAGGGAGATTGATTTTCAAAAAACCATAAAACACAAAAAATCAACAACTTACAAGCTTAACTAGATGAAATTATTGTTTTTGTTGTTTAAGCATTTAAGTTTATCAATCAATTTTTCTTTGTCAATGGGTTTTGAGATGTAATCAACAAAGCCTAAATCCAAGAATTTTTTGCGGTCGGCATTCATGGCATAAGCCGTTTGTGCAATAATTTTTGCTTTGGGATTTATTTTAAAAATTTCTTCGGCAGCTGCGACACCATTCATTCCCGGCATGCTAATATCCATAAGGACAGCATCAAAGTCGGGCTTGTTTTTATATGCTTCAAGTGCTTCTTCTCCATTTTTCACATAAACAATATTTCCGACAAAGTCTGCAAACAGCGCCTTAAAATATTCTATGTTCATGTCATTGTCATCTGCAACAAGCAGCGACATTTCTCGTAAATTCAGGGTATTCGACAATATATCTTTCTTTGATATTTTTTGCTTATCTCCCCTTATTAAAGGTATTGTAAAAGAGAAACAAGTACCTTTACCAAGTTTCGATTCTACGTTTATTTTTCCGTTCAGGAGTTCTACAATGCCCTTGGATATTGCCAAGCCTAATCCTGTGCCTTCTATGGTGGGCTTATCTTCGGTATTTAACTGCTCAAAACGATTAAATATTACATTGAGTTTATCGTTTGGAATACCGGCACCTTCATCTTTCACGAAAAAAGAGATTTTATTTTCATCAGGTACCGAAAAGCCGAATTCGATACGTCCCTTGTCGGAATATTTTACAGCATTCCCGATTAAGTTTATCATCACTTGCTGCAATCGCAAAGGGTCGGTTTTTATAATTAAATCTGCATATTTTTCAGGACACCTGGGTTCTAAGGTAATTTGCGATTTGTTTTTTTGTTTTTTTATTTCGATGAATATTGTTTTCAGTTGTTCAAACAGTTCGTTTATATTGCAGTCTTTTATTTCAAGATTTAGTTCGTTGGCTTCTATTTTTGAAATGTCAATAATATCATTTATTAAATTTGAGAGTTGTCTTGAACTGTTTTTGATAATATTCACGTATTTTTTTCTTGTAGCATCTTCAAGCTCCTCATTATCGAGTAAATCGGCAAAACCGACCACCCCGCTTAAAGGAGTGCGAATTTCGTGGCTCATGTTTGCCAGAAAGCGGTTTTTATATATATTGGCAGTTTCAGCTTTTTGTTTTGCTTCTTTGAGTTCTTTTTCAAATTCTTTGCGCTTGCTAATGTCCACAAAACTGATGAATACTTCTTTTATATCGCCTTTTGAGTTAAGAATAGGAAAGCCGTTTATCAGGAGCCAAACAACCTCATCTTTTTTCTTATAAACCCCTTGTATTCTGTTTCGTAGTATTTTTTTGCTTTTGAGCACTGTCATTACCGGATAATCGTCTTGAAAAACGGGGGACAAATCTTCATGGATAAACTGCCAATAAGCATCCACCGCTTTCTTGCCTTTCATTTGTTCTTCGGTCAAACCCAAGAGTTCGCTTGCTTTTGGGTTATTTAATACAACATCGCCTTGGGCATCATGCACCACCACTCCTATTTCGGTGTTTTGCAGCAGTCCTCTGTATCGTTTTTCGCTTAATTCAATTTTTCGTTTAGTTTGCAGCAATTCTTCGTTTGCTTTTTTGCGTTTGGTAATATCTTTGAGCAAAGCCACAAAATAAAGTATATTGTTTTGCTCGTCTTTTGCGGCAGTTAGCGTTAGTTCTCCCCAAATAACATGCCCGTTTTTGTGCATATACCTCATTTCTGTTTTAGAGGAGTTCTTTTTTTCGTCTTTTAAGTTTTCATATTGCTTCAAGCGCAGGTGGCGGTCGTCCGGGTGTACAAAATCTTTAAAATTCCGGCTTTTCAGCTGCTCTGCGGAATAACCGCAAATAGCTTCAAACTCGGGGTTAAGGGTTAAAATGTTTCCTTGCGACGAGATGGTTGCAATGCCTAAACCGGCATTTGTGAAAACGGTTCTGTACAGGCTTTCGCTTTCTTTTAGTTCAAGTTCTATTTGTAAAATGCGAGTAATGTTTACGAAAGTAATAACCAAGCCGTCAATTTTTTTGTTGTCGGTAATAAAAGGGCTTATTTTACGTAAAAAATATTCCCCCTCATGATTACTTACTTGTGTTTCAATAACGCTAAGGTTTTTTAAAACAGCTTTGCAATCTTTTATCATTGATTTACTGTCATCGTCCTTAAAGTTAGATGCAAAACTTCCGATGCTTCTGCCTATATCGCCGACTTGTAAATTAAACAGTTCTTGAAGTGCGGGTGTAAATTTACGAATGCGCAAATCTACATCGAGAAACAATGTACCTATTTTGGTTGCGTTGAGCAAATTGTTCATGTCGTCGTTCACCTTGGCAAGTTCTTTGTTTTTTTCTTGCAATTCGGTGTTTACCGTATAGAGTTCTTCATTTACGGATTGCAGTTCTTCATTGGTACTTTGCAGCTCTTCGTTTGAAGCCATTAATTCTTCGTTGCTGGATTGCAGTTCTTCATTGCTGGTTTCAAGCTGCTCAACAACATATTGCAATTGTGCTTTGTTGTCTTTTAATTCTTCTTCTAACTCAGTTACTCTTTGCTTGTTTATTTCATCGGTTTCAATATTATTAATTATAATGGGTTTGGGCTGTTTTATGGCTTTATCTTTACTGAAATGAATTGCATAAACGGCTTTAAATCTTTCAAAATCGGTAATTTTTTGAAAGCCGAGATCAAAGCAATAACTTTGTTTGCCAATTTTGTTGACAACATTTTTAATGATTACCTCTTTATTTTCTTTTTCTGCTTTTCGGATACCGCTACGCATTATGCTTGCAATTTCTTTATTAACAAGTTTTAGCAAATTGCTTTGAAAGATGCCTTGGTTGAGGCTTAGGCGGGTGGTAATATCGCCATTGACAAAAAGAATGTTGAAATCGGTATCGGTAAATACCATTGCAGGACTAAATTTTTGCCCCATGTATTTGTAGAAAGCGTTTTCGGGGTTTTGTTTGAATTGATATTCAAATTTCGGGGAAAGCGGCACATATCGATCCGTTTTTTTGAGGCTCATGCTCACTCGTTCTTCCGCCATCGCTACCACAGACAAGCGCTTAACATCCGTAACACATTGATATATATTTGTTTTCGGGCTGACAATTTTAAAATAAGGTGCTTGCTTGCCGAGCGATTCGCTGCTTCCGAGTAAGAGATAGGCATCTTTTTTAAGCGCGAAGAGGAAATTACTCAGAATCTTGTTTTGCGTGTTTGCTTCTATGTAAATAAGCAGGTTGCGGCAGGATATTAAATCCATGTGAATAAATGGCGGGTCTTTTAACAAATTGTGTTTTGAAAACACAATACGTTCTCTGATGCGTTTGATAACTTTCATCTTATTACCCTCTTTAATAAAATATGTGTCAGAATATTTTGGAGGTATATTCACTGCATCAAATAAATAGATTCCGCTTCCTGCTTTTTTAAGCGCTTCTTCATTAATATCGGTCGCAAAAATTTTAAAATCAATGTTTAATCTTTCTTTTTTGATGTATTCATCGAGCAAAAAAGCAATGGTATAAACTTCTTCGCCGGTTGAGCAACCGGGCACCCACACTCTTACCGTATCATCGCTGTTTTTTTTGCTTGTGCACAAATCGGGTATTACATCATTTTTTAAGCTCTCAAATACTTCTTCATCACGAAAAAAGTCGGTTACGCCAATTAAAATATCCTGTTTTAAACTTTCAATTTTTTTCGGTTTATTTTTAAGAAAAAGATAATAATCTTCTAACTTTATGAAGTTATTGATGTTCATCTGTTTTTCCAAACGCCGCAGCAAGGACTTTTTTTTGTACTGTTTAAAATTTACACCGGTCTGTTTGTATATTAAATTCAGAATTTGGAAATAGGTTTCTCGATTTGATCTTGTACCTGCTTCGCTCAGCAATATTTGGTGTCTTGGAATTTTTGTGATGGTTTCGGCTATTTTTTCGGGACTTAAAATAAAGTCGATTAAACCGGTTGCAATGGAACTGTTGGGCATGCCGTCAAACTGAGCAGTTTCGGGGTCTTGCACCATCAGTATTCCGCCGGTTTCTTTAATGGATTTTATGCCTCGCGAACCATCCGAGCCGGTACCCGACAAAATAATTCCCACCGATTTATCTTTGTGTTCTTCGCCTAAGGAATGAAAAAAAATGTCGATGGGCAAATTAAGGTCGCGCTTGGGACTTTTATCGATTAAATAAAGTTGATTTCCTTTAATGTAAAGGTTTTTGTTTTTTTGATTTAGATAAACACAATTGGGTTCAATAACTTGCTTGTCTTCGGAAGTATAAATTTTCATTCCGGTATGCTTGGCAAGCAATTCGGGCATTAAACTTTTAAAGTTAGGCGAAAGGTGTTGCACAATTACAAAAGCCATTCCGGTTTCGTCCGGGATGTTATCAAAGAGTTGTTGAATGGCATCCAAACCTCCGGCTGATGCACCTATTCCAACGATGAATAAATCTTTTTCGGGCATACTTATTTTTAATTACTTGGTATTTCTGTTAAGTTCTGCATAAATTGCATAGAAGCTATACGCAAAGTTAGTATTTTGCATTTTAATTTCCAAATAAAAACGCAACTAACTAACTAACTAACTAACTAACTAACTAACTAACTAACTATAATCCAATTATGAATGATAAGTTATGAGTTATGAATTTAATTAACCCGAATTTCGAGACTTTTGAAAAAGTAAAACCAAATATCTAACTTTATAGAAGTTTCAAAAGTCGGAAGACCGAAGACCGAAGTCGGAAGCTCGTGTTTGCTGCAAATGCACCTGTTTGCTATTTTCATGATTTTTGGCAAATAACAAAATCCCTCTTGGAGAAGAGGGTGTAGGGAGATTGATTTTTCAAAAACTTAAAATCGCAGTAAATTAACAACTTACGAATTTAGTTAGATAGAATTTCGAGACTTTCGCAAAAGTCTCGAAATTCGGGTTAAAAATAAAGACCGAAGAAAAAACGCTCGCACTCATTTGCAATGAGTGCGAGCGGGGTCGTTCAGCATAATGCCTGCATACGGGCTGTATCTACTTTACAATAAGTTTCTCGGTATATTTTTGGTCATCAAAATAAATGTTTATGAAATACATACCGGGGGCAAGTTTTCCAAGTGCTGTTCTTGTATGTGCTTTTCCTATTTGTTTGTGTAAAACACTTTTTCCCGATATTGATTTTACGCTTATTTCATTGATTGTTTTCGATGCCCTAATATGCACGTAATCGCTTGCCGGATTTGGGAATATGAATACCTTGGGAACTTCATATTCTTGAACATCCGAAGTCTCATAATCAAAATAGACATAAGCCGGTTTGTCCGTAATTTGAAATGTCCCGGTGTGTTCTTCCTGTCCGGCTGCATTAATTTTGTAAGTATAAGTTCCGGCATCTAAACTTAATGATTGCACCTCACCGTCTTCATCGGTTATCAGGGTTTGTCCGCCTACCGCTATGGTAGCACCGACCACAGGATTTCCTCCGTCCAATACGCTGAATACCGCCCCCAAATCTACGGGTGTACCCGGTTTGGTAAGCCCTTTCACACAAAAATTCCCCGTGTTTTGAAAGCCCGAAGGGTCGCTATAATCATAAAAATCTTTCCAGATGTTGTTTTCCCAATAATAGCTTTGTTCCGGTGCTGCCGATGATTTTACAATGGTTCTTGAACCGCCGCCCAACAATACGGGCACGTCCGAAGTTCTGTCATAAGGCTGTCCGCCTTTCGACAGACACAACATCACATAGAAATCATTGCCGTTTTCCAAATATGCCGGCAAATTCAAATCAAGGGTGTGAAATCCCTTAAAATCAAAACTCCCTCGTTTTATGGACAAAGGCTCTCTTAATTTGTCTGCGACAAAACTGTCATATACTTTTACGGTATATTCCACAGAGTCGCTTGCCGTAAAAAAATTAACGGCTTTGAGCCAGTTATCTTCCGAAGCTTCAAAAGCATTGAAAACTTTTTTCGTATCGGTTTTGGTATCTCGCCATCCGTGATAATCGTGATAATATACACCGTCATAGGCCAAAGGTTCTACATTGCTGAATGCAACAGCCCCCATTTGCGGTTCGCGAGCTGCCCATTTGTCGTAATACGAAATCCAGAAATAGCCGTCTATTCCCCAATTTTCGCCCCAACTGTTTTTGCACAGCCAAGCACCCTTGTCGGGTGCAGATGCAACTGAATGGTTGTCGTCCCAACCGATTATAGCCACCGAATGATTGGGCAGCATAGAACTTGACGCCGGCTGATAATGTGTAAAAGTATAATCAATGAACGAATTATCGTAACACATGCAAGTCGCAATTACGCCATACTCCATAATTTTAGACTTTATTAAATCAATATTATCTAAACCGTCGCCCAAAGTAAACCACTCCACATCACGCGGATAAAAATAGTGGTAACTGTCTTTTCTTCTGTCGGGCGGATATGAATATGATTGACCATCTTGCTCTCTTACCGCTCCTTCCAATCTGGACAAATAAGCTGTTGTTACCATATAATCGCCGCCTTGATGCACTTCAAGCCCGGAGCCGGATGCGGGGTCTAAATCATCATTATTATGTTGATTAAAACCGTTCCACCAGTCTAAATGATATTCGGCAAGTGCGGGTTCTCCGTTTTCGCCGGCATTAGCCCAATTTCCGGTCATCAGCAAATTGCCCTCTATGGCAGCCATTGTTCCGTGTGTCCAACAGGTTCCGCCTTGTTGATGCTTTACGGAAGTAACATAATTGTTGCCGTTATAATTTCGCAAGTCAAAGGATGCGGGAAGTTGTGCCTGCAAAATAAACGGCATGCACATTAATAATATAAATGTAAATCTTTTCATGTTTTTATATTTTTAATTTTTAATCAAGAACACTTTAATATTAAAATTATAATATCTGCACAAAATTAGATAATTTTCTTGCGGAGACTATAAACTCATTTAAACTTTTTTTTGAGTAGTCTAACAGTTAATGCTATGTAATGTAAAGCTATCCAATTTTCAGCTTTTATGGTAAAACGTACTAACA
>PDWI01021307.1_pt1 | contig 13443 bp, 13 predicted proteins | sample 1430891 | NCBI WGS metagenome assembly PDWI01 (sample SAMN01162508, study PRJNA174530) | Oral metagenome, whole genome shotgun sequencing project. | biome: Marine environment; feature: Marine mammal; material: Swab sample of the gingival sulcus; isolation source: swab sample of gingival sulcus...
CGAGTTAGCAAATCAATCGCCAACGAATGATTATATTCCTCGCCCTGATTTTCGTCCTTTAACCAAGTTTGAAGAACGTGGTAAAAATCTCGGACACGGTGTGTGGGATTTGTATTTTATTCGTAAATAGTTTTTATTTAGATTGTAGCAACTTTTTTAAGTTAGAACACAGTTGCTACCATTTAAACATTTTAGTATTGATTCTAAATTAATTTACTATAAATTCTCAATATTAACTCTGCTAAATAGATTTTAACTCAACCATTGGCCAGCGTGGTTTTACACTAATGCTTAAATCACTGTGTTCGCCTTTTTTCAAGCGTAAAAAACCTGCATAAGCAATCATTGCACCATTATCGGTACAAAACGCAGGGCGAGGATAAAATACTTCGCCTTTTTGTTTTTTCATTAATTCTGCTAAATTTTGGCGTAATTTCTTGTTTGCACTTACACCACCAGCGACCACTAAACGCTTATAACCTGTCTGTTTTAACACACGGCGACATTTGATCATCAAGGTATCCACCACCGCATCTTGGAAGGCATAAGCAATATCACAACGGGTTTGTTCATCTAACTCGCCTTGTTGGGCGATTTGTTTGTTGATTTCGTTAGCAGTGGCGGTTTTTAAGCCAGAAAAACTGAAATCTAATCCTGGTCTGTCCGTCATTGGGCGTGGGAATTTAAAGCGTTCAGGATTGCCTTGTTCAGCTAATTTGGACAATGCCACGCCAGCAGGGTAGTCTAATCCGAGTAATTTACCTGTTTTATCAAATGCTTCGCCTGCTGCATCATCAATGGATTCGCCTAATAATTCATAGCTTCCCACTTTTTCTACTTTGATTAACTGAGTATGTCCGCCTGAAACTAATAGTGCAATAAAAGGGAATTCAGGGGGATTTTCTTCCAGCATTGGAGCGAGTAAATGCCCTTCCATATGATGTACACCAAGTGCCGGCACATTCCACGCATATGCCAATGAACGAGCAATGGTAGAACCCACTAATAATGCACCGACTAAACCTGGTCCTGCGGTGTAAGCAATGCCATCAATGTCTTTGGCGGTAATTTTTGCTTCATCAAGTGCCGCTTGAATTAAAGGTAAGGTTTTACGGATATGATCTCGTGAGGCAAGTTCTGGCACAACACCGCCGTAGTCGGCGTGCATTTCAATTTGACTGTAAAGCTGGTTTGCAATAAGCCCTTGTTGTTCATCATAAATGGCGATGCCAGTTTCATCGCACGAGGTTTCAATTCCTAAAATTCGCATTGTTGATTGATTATTCCTAAAAAACAAACGCCCTCTTTCATCACTGAAAGAGGGAAGGTAAATAAAAATTTGACCGCTTAAAATTCTTCTTTATATTCTGGTCTTTTTGGCGTTTCAATTTCTGAACTTTGCGTTGCTTTAATTAAGTCTGCCGCTTTTTGTGCTGAGTCTTGAATACCCATTTTTTCATAAGCCTCTTGAAGATAAGGATATGAATCCACAGTTGCTTTACAATCAGGATATTTATATATCATTTCTTCAACTCGATTTACAATAGCAACATAAGCCTTACGCTTTTTATAGTATTTTACTATTTCCAGTTCGTGTTCAGCGAGTTTATTTTTTAAATAAGGCATCCACTGTTTTGCATCTTCTGAATACTTACTTTTTGGAAAATAAGTGGTCAGTAGTTGGAAATAGCCATAGGCATTAAGATTTCTATTTACAGCGCGAGAAGCTCTATTTACTTTAAATAAATCTTGAACAAAATTATCTCCTAGACGTACATTTGATAACCCTAAAAGATAGTAAACATAATCCATTTTTTTACTATATGGATTATTACGAATAAACTGTTCTGCGACTTCAATCACTCGGTAATATTCTGCCATTTTATAATAAGAGAACATTAAGCTTAATTGAGTTTGTTCTCTATACTCACCTTGCTTAAAACGTCCATCAACAGATTCTAAATATCTTATTGCTGAACTATAGTTTTCCTGCTGTAAGTATGTCTGCCCTTTCTTATAAAGTTCTTGAGATGTAAGATTTTCAATATCATCTTTTGAGCTAGAACACCCAACAAGGAAACTCCCTATTAAAGTGATTGCAACAAATGATTTTAATTGATTCATAATAAATTTACCTAAAGTTAATGTATAATGTGAATTAGACCTGCTATGATTAGCTAAGTTCATTCTTACTATTTTATAGAACATTACTTAATAATAAAACAACAAATTGGAAATAAATACTTAAATGGCACAAGAAATTACTCTAAAAACCGAGATTTCAGCAGAATTAATCGGTTGTCGCTTAGATCAAGCCCTCGCACAAAGTTTTCCTGATTATTCTCGCTCTCGCTTAAAGGTTTGGATTGATAATGATCGTGTAAAAGTAAACGGTAAAATTGTCAATAAAGCACGAGAAAAAGTCTTTGGTGGTGAAGAAATTGAAATTCTTGCTGAAATGGAAGATGAAGTTCGCTTTGAGGCACAGGATATTCCGTTAGATATTGTCTATGAAGATGACGATATTTTAGTTATTAACAAACCCAAAGGCTTTGTAGTCCACCCAGGAGCGGGGAATCCTGATGGTACAGTTTTAAACGCATTATTACATCATTATCCAGCAATTATTGAAGTACCTCGTGCGGGTATTGTACATCGTTTAGATAAAGATACTACGGGTTTAATGGTGGTGGCGAAAACCATTCCAGCTCAAACTCACCTAGTCGCAGCCTTGCAAAAACGTCGTATTACCCGTGAATATGAAGCGATTGCAAGCGGTGTGATGACGCAAGGGGGAAAAGTCGATGAACCAATGGCTCGCCACCCAACAAAACGTATCGCAATGGCGGTACACCCAATGGGTAAACCTGCAGTAACGCATTATCGCATTATGCAAAAATTCCGTAATTACACCCGCTTACGTTTACGTTTAGAAACAGGTAGAACGCACCAAATTCGTGTCCATATGGCACACATTGCCCACCCACTTCTAGGGGATCAGGTTTATGGCGGTCGTCCACGTCCACCAAAAGGTGCAAGCGAAGAATTTTTAACGGTATTACGCAATTTCCAACGTCAAGCACTACACGCCGCAATGCTACGTTTAGAACACCCAATAACAAAAGAGGTGATGGAATGGCACGCACCATTACCTGATGATTTTGTGGAACTAGTGGATGCATTAAAGGCAGATTATGATTTGTATAAAGACGAGTTAGATTATTAAAAAATCAAAAAGGGCTGAAATTATTATATTCAACCCTTTTGGTTCTACTAAATAATATGATCTGTAAAAAATTAGATAAATACTACCGCTTAGATAAACTACTCTAATTCATCCTCATTCATCTCATCCAATAATTCAGGAGAGAGAATAATACCTGTAAGATCTGCATAAACATAATCTTCAGGGAAGAATGTAACTCCACCAAAATTCACAGGCGTATCAACTTCTCCAATATTATTATCTTCGGCTCCGACAGGGATTGGTGCAAGAGCTTGAATCCCTATTTCAAGAGTTTCTAAAATATCAATTTGACGGATTGCACCATAAACAATAATTCCTTCCCAACCATTTTCAGCCGCAATTGTCGCAAGCTCTGCATCAATTAAGGCTCTTCTTAGCGAACCACCACCATCAATAAGCAATACTCTACCTGCTCCATCTTCTTGCAGAACTTCAGCAATTAAGCCATTACTTTCAAAACATTTTATGGTTGTTATTTTTCCAAAAAAGGCACTATTTCCACCAAAAGTAGAAAAAAGAGGTTCAACAACATCTATTTGATCAGAGTAAAGATCACAAAGTGCAGAAGTATCAATATTCATAATGAATCCTATAAAATTAAATATAATATGCTACCAGTATAGACTGCTTTATTTAATAACTCAATATTTGTCGATAATTGAAAGAGTCTAATTTTTTAAAAAATACTATCTTTAAAATATAAAACTCTATTAATATTTTTATCACTCTTTTTAACAATATTTTCCTAGAAAATTTTTATTCATTTGTAGTATAATAAAAAGTCCTTTCCAATAAAAAAACATATAATATTTCGGAGTAAAAAAGAATATGGCTCGAGTAACAGTACAAGGTGCAGTAGATAAAGTTGGTAACCGATTTGATTTAATTTTAATGGCTTCACGTCGTGCAAGACAATTACAACTTAATACAAGAGAACCTTTAGTTGAAGAAGAAAACGACAAAGAAACAGTGATCGCATTGCGTGAAATTGAAGAAGGCTTAATTAATAATCAAATTATGGATCAATTTGAAAATAATGATAGTATTCAACAAGCCGAAGCAGAAAAAGAAGCAATTTCTTTTTTAACAGAGATTAAAGAAATTACTGAAGAATAAATTAGGTGTCATTGTGTATCTAGCAGAAGTTTTTGAAGAATTAAATAAAGTTATTCAAACCTATTTACCTGAAGATCAAATCGAACGGGTAAAAAGGGCTTTTGTTATTGCACGAGATGGACACGAAGGACAGTTTCGTTCTAGTGGAGAGCCTTATATTTGCCATCCGGTTGCAGTTGCAACAATTATTGCCAAAATGAGACTTGATCATGAAGCGATTATGGCCGCATTATTGCACGATGTTATTGAAGATACACCTTACACAGAAGAAGAATTAGCAAAAGAGTTTGGTTCTTGCGTTGCAGAGATTGTACAGGGGGTTTCAAAATTAGATAAATTAAAATTTAGAACTCGTCAAGAAGCACAAGCAGCTAATTTTCAAAAAATGCTTTTAGCAATGACGAAAGACATTCGTGTTGTTTTAATTAAACTTGCAGATAGAACACATAATATGCAAACGTTAGGAGCATTACGTCCAGATAAGCGTCATCGTATTGCTCAAGAAACATTAGATATTTATACCCCACTAGCTCATAGATTAGGTCTTTTTAGTCTAAAAATGAAATTAGAAGATCTATGTTTTGAAGCACAGCATCCCTATCGTTTTAAAGTGTTAAAATCAGCCGTTGATTATGCAAGAGAGCAACGTAAAAAATTAATTAATCAAATTTCAAAAGAGATTCAAGATTTATTAAATAAAGCAAATATTGATGGCTATGTGTATGGTAGAGAAAAAAATATTTATACTCTTTATCAAAAAATGCAGTTAAAGGATCAGCATTTTCAATCTATTTTAGATATTTATTCTTTCCGAGTCGTTGTTAATAGTGTAGATGAATGTTATCGAGTTTTAGGATTACTTCATTCATTATATAAACCCCGTCCTCAATTAATAAAAGATTATATTGCTGTTCCAAAACCAAATGGCTATCAATCTTTACAAACATCTATGTTTGGACATAAAGGAATGCCTATAGATGTTCATATTCGTACTAAAAATATGGATAAAATGGCTGTAATGGGAGTCGCTGCTTATTGGAGCTATAAAGATGAGCCGCATACTTGCGTTCAAAAACGTGCACAACGATGGTTAAATAGTATTATTGATCTACAACAAAGTATTGAAAATACAGAAGAATTTATCGAAAATGTAAAATCAGATTTATTTTCTGATGATATTTATGTTTTTACTCCTAAAGGTCGAATTATTGAGTTACCAGCAAAAGCAACTGCTATTGATTTTGCTTACGCATTACATTCTGATATTGGTGATAGCTGTGTAATGGCAATTGTTGATCGTAATCCCTACCCTCTTTCAAAACCATTGAAAACAGGACAAACTGTTGAAATAAAAACGAAGAAAAATCATAAACCAGATCCCGAATGGTTAAATTTTGTCGTTAGTGCTAAAACAAAATCTAAAATAAGATCTGCTCTTAAATTATCGTAGTTTATAATTAAATTTACTTTACTCTTTTAAATAAGAGTGGGATAATTCTATGTTTTCTGAAGAAAACATATATAAAAACAACTTAGGAGTTATCTTATATGAAAAAAGTACTATTAAGTACATTAGTTTTAGGTTCTTTACTCACTTTAACTGCTTGTGATAAAGCAGAAGAACTTAAAAATACTGTTACCAACACTGTAACAGAAGCTAAAAACACAACTGTAGAAAAAACATCTGAAGTAAAAGATGCTGTGGTTGAAAAAGCCATTGAAGTAAAAGACGCTGTAGTAGATGTTGAATCTAAAGACGTTGTAGAAAAAGTTACTGAAGTTAAAGATGTTGCAATTGAAAAAGCAATTGAAGCAAAAGATATTGCAATAGAAAAAGCAACAGAAATGAAAGATTCTGCAATGGAAAAAGCAACAGAAATGAAAGATTCTGCAATGGAAAAAGCAACAGAAATGAAAGATTCTGCAATGTAAAGAAGTAGTAGAAAGTGCTGTTGAAGCTAAAGATGCAACTTTAGACAAAGCTATTGAAATGAAAAATACTGTAGAAAAAGCAATTCAATTAAAATAATTAAGCTGATTTTTGTATAGTAATTGATAGGGCCTAAAGTTATCTTTAAGCCCTATTTTATTATTTATATTTTTTCTCTACCCAGTTCTTACAAGCCAATAAAATGCCTAATCCTATAAAAGCCCCTGGTGGAAGAATAGCAAGTAGTAAGCCATTATCAATATGTAATACATTAATTTTTAATACTTTTGCCCATTTCCCAAACAATAAATCCATATTATCAAAAAGAGTACCTTTTCCAATTAATTCTCTGATTCCACCTAAAAGGACTAACACAATCGTCATTCCAAGCCCCATTGTGAAGCCATCAAATGCAGAGTAGTAAATAGTATTTTTAGAGGCATAGGCTTCAGCACGCCCAATAACAATACAGTTTGTCACAATTAAAGGGATAAAGATACCTAACGATTGATAAACAGGATAAGCAAAAGCATTCATCAATAATTGAATAGCTGTTACCATTGTTGCAATAATCATAACGTAAATAGGAATACGAATATCGTGAGGTGTAATTTTTCTAAAAAGTGAAACTAGAGTATTTGTACAAATGAGTACAATTAAAGTCGCTAATCCTAATCCAAGTGCATTAGTAACATTATTAGACACCGCCAATAAAGGACAAAGTCCTAATAGCTGAACTAAAACACCATTATTCGTCCAAAGCCCATTTTTTAAGATATTTTTCCATTCAGGTACTGGCTTAGGTGATTCATCAATTTGTGTAATTGGGAGTTGATTATTGGTCATATTCTTTATCTCCCAGATTTCTTAACAGAGCGTTTTTTATGTTTTTTATTGCTATCACAATCTGGATAAAATTCAATCATTTTAGATTGTGGTTTTAGCTGCGTGATAAGCCATTTAGCTGTATATCGTACATTATTTACAATGGCTCTTGGCGTAATCGTTGCTCCAGTAAACTGATCAAATTCGCCTCCATCTTTTTTCACAAACCATTTATTTTCATTTTCTAAATTAAAAAATTTATTATTAAAAGAATAAATCCAATCAGATACTCTCGGATTGAATTTATCTCCAAGCCCTGGGGTTTCTCGATGATCTAAAACTCTCACACCTAAAACTTTGGTTTCCAATTCTCGACCTTCTGCTGAAAAAGCCTGTAGAATAGTGATTGCTCCAGAATAGCCATCAGGTGCAGTGCTTTTTATTACGTAAGCGGTAACTTTATTTGCTTTTTTTGCAATATAAATTTGGTTTAAAAATGGGTATTCTGGCATTTCAATACGTTTACAGGTAGAAACTATATCATTATCAATTAAGTCTGTTGGAATTACTCCTTTTAAAAATTTTCGTTGTTGCTTAGTAACAACATAATCAATTTGATCTTTTGTTGCTAAATAAATAAGTGTTGAAAAACTGGTACAACAAAGGGCAACAGTAGCTAGAATAAGGGCATAGCGAATAGAAATTTTTGAAGTGTTCATTATTATCGTCTTCCTAATTTTGTTCCATATAAACGTGGTTGAGTATAATGATCAATTAAAGGCACGCAAATATTTGCTAATAAAACAGAAAAAGCAATTCCGTCAGGGAATTGACCAAAATAACGAATCAAATATTCTAATAAGCCAATTAATCCGCCAAAAATTAATTTTCCTTTTGGTGTTGTCGATGCTGTAACAGGATCTGTTGCGATAAAAAACGCACCATACATCATTGCACCACTCACTAATTGAGTATAAAAACTTAAATGATGAGTAATATCACTGAGTGTACTGGTTAAGAATGAGCATAGGGTAAATACCCCAATAATTGCTATAGGAATTTGCCAGTGAATAATACGTTTATAAAGTAGTACCAATCCACCTAATAAAAAAGCTACATTAACCTGCCACCATCCCTGTGCAATATCCCAACTTCCTTTAATAAAAATAGGTGATTTTACTAAATCATAATAAGCAACATCAGGATTACAATCAGAGCATAAAGTAGCATAAAAAACTTTTGCACTATCTAAAGGTGTAGCCTGTGTAATACCATCAATATGATTTGTCAGCTGATAGATATTTAGTCCTTGAGTCGTTTTTCCATTAAAAATTAAAGAAAGGCTATCCAAGAAGTTAAATGAACTATCTAATAATTCAACAGGTACTGTCCAACCTGTCATTTGAACAGGAAAGGAAACTAATAATAGAGCATAGCCTATCATTGCTGGATTAAAAATATTTTGACCAAGCCCTCCATAACAATGCTTACCTAAAAATAATGCAGAAAAAGTACCAATTAGAATAATCCAATAAGGTGCGTGAGGAGGAATTGCAATAGCAAGCATCATTGCGGTAACTAAACCTGTTAAATCTGATAAATAAAAGCCTATAGATTTTTGGCGTAATTTAGCAACCAGCAATTCAATAAAAGTAGCTAACACCAAAGCAATAATGATTTGGATAAGTACACCATAACCAAAATAATAGCATTGTACTACAACTGCAGGTAACATTGCCCCCATTACCCATAGCATAAATTTTGCCGTTAGATTACTTGAATGTGTATGTGGAGAGGTTGCCATTTTAAACATCATTATTCTCCTTTATTTTATTTTTTGCTTCTTGTTTAGCCCTTGCTCTGGCTATGGCTGCCGCAACAGCGGCTTTTCTTGGATCTTCTGCTTGTTCTGGTTTTACAATATTTCGTTCAGAAGTCACCGCTTGTTCACCTTGCTTTTGTGCTAACTGTGCTTCTTTTTTCGCTTTTGCTCGAGCAATAGCAGCCGCAACCGCCACTTTTCTTGGATCTTCTGCTTGTTCTGGTTTTGCAATATTTTGTTCAGAAGTCACCGCTTGTTCACCTTGCTTTTGTGCTAACTGTGCTTCTTTTTTCGCTTTTGCTCGGGCAATAGCAGCGGTAACCGCCACTTTTCTTGGATCTTCTACTTGTTCTGATTTTACAATATTTTGTTCAGAAGTCACCGCTTGTTCACCTTGCTTTTGTGCTAACTGTGCTTCTTTTTTCGCTTTTGCTCGGGCAATAGCAGCCGCAACCGCCGCTTTTCTAGGATCTTCTGCTTGTTCTAGTTTTGCAATATTTTGTTCAGAAGTCACCGCTTGTTCATTTTGTTTTTGTGCTAACTGCACTTCTTTTTTCGCTTTTGCTCTAGCTAATGCAGCCGCAACCGCTGCTTTTCTTGGATCTTCTGCTTGTTCTGGTTTTATAATATTTTGTTCAGATATAACGGCTTGCTGGTCTTTTTCTTGCTGTTTTGCCAAACGCCTTGCTTTACGTTGAGCCATTAATTCACTATTATCAGGCTCTCCTAAAGGAGAGGCTTTTACTACCTTAATTTCAACTTTTTTATCTTGTTCTTTTTTTGCTTTTAAACGAGCTAAAGCTGCTTGAACAGGATCTTCACCTTGCTGAGAAGATATTTCTACTCGACGTTTATTAGCAGCTTCTTGAATACGCTGTTGGCGAGCATCTTTTTCTTTTTGTAAACGTGCTTCTCGTGCTTCAAAACGTTGTTTTGCTTCCTGTGCTTGTTTTTCTTTACGTTCAATTTCAGCTATTTCAGCTTTTTCATTTCTAAAATATTGAACAAGAGGAATATTACTTGGACAAACAAAGGCACACACGCCACATTCAATACAAGCATCTAAATTATAAGCCTTCGCCTTTTCGTGATCTTTAGCTCGAGAATGCCAATAAAGTTGTTGTGGTAACAATCCAATTGGGCAAGCATCAGAACAACTTGAACAGCGAATACAATTACGCTCTAATTCTTCATCGCTGTATTCTTCGTGATTCGGTGCAATTACACAGTTTACTGTTTTGGTTACAGGGACTTGTAAACTTGGTACACTAAATCCCATCATTGGCCCACCAATTAATACAGGGAAGCATTTACTTTCTTCAAAATGTACTTGTTCTAATAAGTAGCTTAATGGAGTACCTAATCTCGCCCACACATTTCCTTTTTGTTTAATACGATTACCAGTGAGTGTCACTACACGTTCAATTAAAGGTTCATCATTAATCACAGCTCGTTTTACAGCATAAGCAGTTCCAACGTTATGCATCACAATACCCATTTCAATGGTACGTTTACCCTGTGGAATTTCTAATCCTGTTAAAATTTGTACCAATTGATCGGATGCACCAGAAGGATACTTTGTTGGAATAACGCGAACTTGGATATTTTTGGTATTTTTTAATGCACATCTGACCGCTTGAATAGCATTGGGTTTATTATCTTCAATCGCAATCACCACTTCTTGAGGCTGTAAAATATGTTGTAGTATTTCAACTCCCTGTACAAATTCAGCAGTGTAATCTTGCATTAAGCGATCGTCACAGGTAATGTAAGGCTCACATTCAGCACCGTTAATAATCAATAACTTACAACGTTCTATTGCATAATTTAATTTTGATGAGGTTGAGAATACCGCACCGCCTAAGCCAGCAATACCTTTTTGGTAAATTTTTTCAATAATTGTACCGCTATCATATTGAGCATAATCAGATATAGGCGAGCGTTCAATCCATTTATCTTCACCGTCTGCTTTAATAACAACGGTTAATTCTGGATTCGCATTCATATTAGTGCCAATATGCTCACCAATGGCAAAAATACTCCCTGATGTTGGAGCGTGAACAGGTAGTTGTCTAAAATTATCGCCTTTAGTTAATGGCTGACCTTTTAGTACCTTATCTCCTTCTTTTACTATTAATTCTCCTGCACTACCAGAATGTTGCACCACTGGCACATAAAAGAAATTCGGTAATGGTAAGTGCTTAATTGGCACTTGATTGGATTGTGATTTCATCTCTGGCGGATGAATCCCACCAGGAAAATCCCACAATTTATTTTTGTGGATACGAGTAATTACATCATTTTTCATTCTCATTCTCCACATTTACTGTTACTCTTTTTAGCTCTAAGTTATCTTGAATATTAATAATTGGAATAACTAACTCACTATTAAATTGACGGATTTTTGCTTGTCTAGCTTTTTTTGATTCAATCATTTTAATACAATCGGTTGGACAAGGTGCGACACAAAGCTCGCATCCTGTACACAAATCGGGAATAATGGTGTGCATTGCTTTGTTAGTACCAATTATGGCATCCACAGGGCAAGCTTGAATACACTTGGTACACCCAATACACATTTCTTCGTCAATAAAGGCGACCATTTCTTTAGGATCAACGTCGCCCTCCATTGTAGGCGGCTCAACCCCCATTAAGTCTGCAAGTTTTATAATAAGTGGCTGTCCACCTGGTACACATTTTGTAATATCATCTCCATTTGCAACCGCTTCTGCATAGGGTTTACAACCTGGATAACCACATTGTCCACATTGACTTTGAGGCAATATTTCATCGATTTTATCAACGATTGGATCTGATTCTACTTTTAGTTTTATTGAGGCGTAACCAAGTATTGCCCCAACAATCAGAGCAATAATGGTTAGAATGATAATAACAGAATATGTAGTCATTAAATTTTAACGAGTCCAGTAAAACCCATAAAAGCAAGTGACATTAAGCCTGCTGTAATTAATGCAATGGATGCACCTTGAAAAGGTTGCGGAACATCTGCACTAGCTAAACGTTCTCTCAAAGCCGCAAAAAGGACTAATACAAGAGAAAAGCCTAATGCAGCACCAAAGCCATAAAGAACAGAATCTAATAAATTATGTGCTAAATTAACGTTTAACAATGCCACACCCAATACCGCACAGTTTGTTGTGATTAAAGGCAAATAAATACCAAGTAAGCGATAAAGAGAAGGGCTTGTTTTATGTACAATCATTTCTGTTAATTGTACAACGACAGCAATAATAAGAATAAAAGCTAATGTTCTCAAAAATTGTGCATCTAAAGGGGCTAAAATATAGGTTTCGATTAAATAAGCAGACAATGATGCAACGGTCAAAACAAAGGTTGTCGCCAGCCCCATTCCAATCGCTGTTTCAATTTTTTTAGACACGCCCATAAAAGGACAAAGCCCTAAAAACTTAACCAATACAAAGTTATTAATTAACGCTGTACCAATTATTAATAAAATATAGTCCACTCAAATCCCACAATAAATAAAAAAATTAACTCTGGTAGCGTTAGAGAGCATTTTTATAATAAAACTAAAAATTAAGATCTTATTTTACCCACTCTAAAATAAAATATGCCTTTGTTGATAGAGAAAGATAGGATGATAAAGTATCTATTAAATTGCTAAAAACTCACACCTCGCTGTGTGTTTTTATGTTATTATAGCGGTCTAATTTTTCACATAATTTACAATTTCTTTAAAAATAACCTATTGAATTAAATAGGTTTTATTATAAATGGATACGCACAATGACAAATTTAGATTCTCATACACCGATGATGCAACAATACCTTCGTTTAAAAGCAGAACACCCCGAAGTGTTGCTATTTTATCGTATGGGGGATTTTTATGAGCTATTTTTTGATGACGCCAAGAAAGCCGCAAGATTGCTGGATATTTCTTTAACAAAGAGAGGGAAATCGGCAGGCGAACCTATTCCAATGGCGGGCGTACCTTATCACGCGGTGGAAGGTTATTTGGCGAAGTTAGTTAATTTGGGCGAATCGGTGGCGATTTGTGAGCAAATTGGCGATCCCGCCACGAGTAAAGGACCGGTTGAGCGTAAAGTGGTGCGAATTGTGACACCGGGAACGGTCAGCGATGAAGCCTTGTTGCCAGAACGTCAGGATAACCTTGTGGCGAGTATTTATGTCGAAAATGGAATTTACGCACTGGCATTATTGGATATGACATCAGGGCGTTTTTTAATTAATGAATTGCCAAGCCGTGAAAGTTTAAGTGCGGAATTGCAACGTGCTCAGCCTGCGGAATTGCTATACCCTGAAACTTTTTCTGAAATGGATTTGATTGAGCATTATAAGGGATTACGTCGTCGTCCGATTTGGGAATTTGAATTAGTGACGGCGATTAACTTGCTAAACCGTCAATTTGGTACGCAAGATTTAAAAGGCTTCGGGGTAGAAAAATCTATTGTGGCGTTATGTGCGGCGGGCTGTGTGTTGCAATATGCCAAAGAAACTCAA